>Ga0307514_10002306_pt1 | contig 20140 bp, 15 predicted proteins | sample 16_EM_MG_FD_203088 | JGI IMG/M metagenome (GOLD analysis project Ga0307514, IMG submission 203088) | Populus trichocarpa ectomycorrhiza microbial communities from riparian zone in the Pacific Northwest, United States - 16_EM | ecosystem: Host-associated > Plants > Roots > Unclassified | place... | reverse complement strand
TCCAAGACCCTGGCCAAGGCCTTCGAGGAGATCACCGGCATCAAGGTCAAGCACGACATCATCCAGGAGGGTGACGTCGTCGAGAAGCTGCAGACCTCGATGCAGTCCGGCAAGTCCATCTACGACGGCTGGATCTCGGACAGCGACCTGATCGGCACGCACTACCGCTACGGCAAGATCATGGCGCTGTCGGACTACATGACCGGCGCCGGCAAGGAATTCACCAACCCCGGGCTGGACCTGAAGGACTTCATCGGCACCAGCTTCACCACCGCACCCGACGGCAAGCTCTACCAACTGCCCGACCAGCAGTTCGCCAACCTGTACTGGTTCCGCGCCGACCTGTTCGCGCGCGAAGACCTGAAGACCAAGTTCAAGGCCAAGTACGGCTACGACCTGGGCGTGCCGCTGAACTGGTCGGCCTACGAAGACATCGCCGCCTTCTTCAGCGAAGACGTGAAGACCATCGACGGCAAGCCCATCTACGGCCACATGGACTACGGCAAGAAGGACCCGAGCCTGGGCTGGCGCTTCACCGACGCCTGGCTGTCCATGGCCGGCACGGCCGACATCGGCATCCCGAACGGGCTGCCGGTCGACGAATGGGGCATCCGCGTGGCGGCCGACAAGTGCACCCCCGTGGGCGCCTCGGTCGAACGCGGCGGCGCCACCAACTCGCCGGCTGCCGTCTACGCGCTGACCAAGTACATCGACTGGATGAAGAAATACGCGCCCAAGGAAGCCATGGGCATGACCTTCGGCGAAGCCGGCCCGGTGCCGGCGCAGGGCCAGATCGCGCAGCAGATCTTCTGGTACACCGCCTTCACCGCGGACATGACCAAGAAGGGCCTGCCGGTCGTCAACGACGACGGCTCGCCGAAGTGGCGCATGGCTCCGGGCCCGAACGGCCCGTACTGGAAGCAGGGCATGCAGAACGGCTACCAGGACGTGGGCAGCTGGACCTTCTTCAAGGACGGCGACCCGAACCGCACCGCGGCGGCCTGGCTGTACGCGCAGTTCATCACCGCCAAGACCACCTCGCTGAAGAAGTCCATCACCGGCCTGACCTTCATCCGCGACTCGGACATCCGCTCGGACTACTTCACCAAGAACGCGGCCAAGTACGGCGGCCTGATCGAGTTCTACCGCAGCCCAGCGCGCGTGGCCTGGACGCCCACCGGCACCAACGTGCCCGACTACCCGAAGCTGGCCCAGCTGTGGTGGAAGAACGTGGCCCAGGCGGTCACGGGAGAGAAGACCCCGCAAGGCGCGATGGACAACCTGGCCAAGGAAATGGACGACGTGATGGCCCGGCTGGAGCGCGCCGGCATGGCCCACTGCGCGCCCAAGCTGAACCCCAAGGGCGATCCGGCCAAGTACCTCAGCGACAAGGGTGCGCCGTGGGCCAAGCTGGCCAACGAGAAGCCCAAGGGCGAGACCATTGCCTACGACACGCTGCTGAACGCCTGGAAGGCCGGCAAGGTGCGCTGAGCAGGCGCTTCACTCACTGACTGTCCTTTGCAGCGGCCTTCGGGCCGCTTTTTTGTGCGCGGAACTCGATGCCTTGCGTCAGTCCCGCCAGGCCCGCTCGACCAACTCGGCCGTGTCCATCGGCTTGCTGGCCTTGGCTGTGGCGGCTTTCCATTCGGGCGGTGACGGCGCCATGCGCTGGGGTGGGATGCCTTCGGCAAAGCCCAGCTTGATGGCGAAGACCAATGGGCCGCCCTGGACTTCGAGTGGCGGGACCTTGCGGATGTCGGCGACCAGCGCGGCGGCGACTCCGGGCGGCAACGCGGGCTCGAAATCCAGCCAGGCGTTGCTGCGCTTGCCGGGGCGCACGGCGACGACGATGAAGCCGCCGGCCGAGGGCAGGGAGTCGTTGGCCGCGGCGACGTTGCGGATGGCCGCCTGCACCGCTGCGGAATAGGCGGACAAGGCCTGCACGCTGGGCATGCGGCCCTGCAGTTCGTCCTCGGACTGCATCATCACCAGGTTGAAGACCTTCACCGGTGCCGCACTGGCAAGCGATGTGAAGAGGACGAGCAGGCCCGCGGCGGCCAACCGCCGGGGGACGCTCGCGCCAAAGCAGCTTTGCATGCGCTGATACTCCGTGTGCTGGGTGAAACCCGCGCAGCGTAACTGGGCCCGCCCCCGCTTCGCAAGCGCGCCGTGTCGCCCCCTTGTGCCACCTGCAGACCGCTGATCGCCAATGCCCACCCGCCGCCCGCCTTCCCCCTCGCCCAACCCGCCCGCGCTGAAGCTGCAACTGCCTGGCCATGCCGCGCCGGCCCGCTCGCTGCCGGTGCAGCAGGTGGCGGTGCAAAGCGCCAGGCGCATCGAGCTGGATGGTGGCGCCGCGCGACGCGGTGGTGGCGCTGACGTGGTGGTCGGTGCGGCGCCGGACGAACTGCTGCGGCTGACGCTGGAAGACGGTCTGGTGCTGTGGTCGCGGGTGGACGATTTCCTGCAGGAACACGGCCAGGCGCCAAGCACGCGGGGCAAGGCAGCGGGCAACTGGACCGTGCCGCAGCGCTTGGTGCCCCAACAGCTCAGTGCAGGCCCCAAGCGCGGCGCTGTGGGAGTCGCGCTGCAGGCGCTGGAGCTGTTCGGCGTGGACGTGGCCGGCCACGCCGCGGCGGCGCTGGGCGCGAAGCTGGAAGCACGGCAACTGGGCGGCCGGGCGCCGGGCCTGTATCGCGTGACGCTGGACGATGGGCCGCCGGTGCTGCAGTCGATGGCGACGGGTGAGCTGCCCGCCGATGCGCCGCTGCTGGTCTTCCTGCACGGCACGATGTCCAGCTTCGCCGGCAGCTTTGGCGACCTGTGGCGCGAAGATGCGCAGGCCCAAGCCGCGCGTGCCACGCTGCATCAAAGCTACGGCGGGCAGGTCTTCGCCTTCGAGCATCGCAGCCTGACCGAAAGCCCGGTGGCCAATGCGCTGGCGCTGGCCAGGGCACTGCCGGCGGGCGCCAGGCTGCACCTGGTGTCTCACTCGCGCGGCGGGTTGGTGGGCGAGCTGCTGTGCCTGGCGCAGCGCACGCCCGCAAGCACCGTTGCGATCCTGAAGGCCGGCCTGTTTGACGGCATGCCCAAGGACCAGGCGGACCTGGCCGAGCTGCTGCAGGTGCTGGATGCCAAGCGCCTGAGCGTTGCGCGTTTCGTGCGCGTGGCCTGCCCGGCCCGCGGCACCACGCTGGCCTCTGGCCGGCTGGACCGCTGGCTGTCGGTGCTGGGCATGCTGGCAGGCGATGGCTGGCTGGGCGACGCGACTGACTTCCTGCTGAAGGTCGTCAAGGAACGCACCGACCCGCGCACGCTGCCAGGGCTGGAAGCGATGATGCCCGGCTCGGCGCTGACCCGGCTGCTGCGCCTGCCGGGGCTGCAGACCACGGCCGACCTGAGTGCGATCACCGGTGACCTGGCGCCCGAAGGCCGCTGGGGCAAGCTGAAGCTGCTCGCGGTGGACTGGTTCTACGGCGCCGACAACGACCTGGTGGTCAACACCGGCTCGATGGCCGGCGGGCTGGCTCGGCCGGGGGGCGGCGCGCGTTTCCGCTTCGCGCAAGGGCCGGCAGTCCACCATTTCAGTTACTTCAATCAAACGGAATCGGTCCGCTGGATGCTCGACGGGCTGACCCGGGCCGACGATGGGGACGGCGGCTTCCTGCCGCTGGACGACGCGCAGCAGACAGAGCCCAAGGCGCGCGCAGCGAAGGCAGAAGCCGCCGCGGCAAACCTGCGTCCGGAACCGGAGATCGCCGGCACCGCCGCACCGCTGCAGGTCAGCGTGCTGCACGGCAACCTGCGCTACGTGCCGCACGCGCTGCTGATCGGCCATTACGCAGCCAGCCGGCTGACCGGCACCGAGGCGGCGGTGGACCGGCTGATAGCCGGCGCGATGCAGCAGTCGCTCTCGGCCGGGCTGTACCCCGAGGCGCCGGGCACGCAGCAGCTGTTCAGGCATGCGGGCGGTGACACGGCGCTGCTGCCGCTGGTGATCGTGGCCGGGCTGGGCGAAGAAGGCCAGCTGCGGCTGCCGGAGCTGGTGCACACCGTGCAGCAGGCGGTGATCGCCTTTGTGCAGCAGCAGCACGGCGCTGGCGGGGCCCAAGGCCTGACGCTGGCCGCCACGCTGCTGGGCAGCGGCGGCGTGGGCATGACGGCCGGCAGCGCGGCGCAGGCCATTGTGATGGGCGTGCGCGAGGCCGGGCAGCGGCTGCGCCAGAGCGGCTGGGCAGGCGTGGCGCAGCTGCAGCTGGTGGAGCTGTACCTGGACCGCGCGACCGAGGCCTGGCAGGGCCTGTCCATCCTCTGCGGCAGTCGGCCAGGCGAGATGGCGCTGGTGCCCGAGGTGCTGAGCGGCACCGGCGGCATGCGCCGGCCGGCAGAGTCCGGCTACCGCGGCACCGGCTACGACTGCTTTTCAGCGCTGACCGTGCCGGACCGTGGCGACGAGCCCGGAGGCGAGACAGGGGCCGATGCGCATGTGCCCTCGGCGGAGGGCGCGCCGCGGGCCAGTGCCATCGCCTACACGCTGGACACCCACCGCGCGCGCTACGAGGTGCGCGCGCTGCGCACCCAGCCGCGGCTGCTGCGTTCGCTGGTGCAGGCGGCTTCGACCCAGGCGCGCCACGACCCGGCGCTGGGCCGCGCGCTGTTCAAGCTGCTGATCCCGGCCGAGATCGAGGCCTACCTGGGCGGCAGCGACAGTGGGCCGGCGGCCAACGAACTGGTGATCCAGCTCGATCCCGGCACGGCCGGCATTCCGTGGGAGCTGCTGGATGCTTCCGCCGAAGACGGCGAGACCCGCCACCGGCCGTGGGCGCTGCGCACGCGGCTGTTGCGCCGGCTGGCACTGGCGACCGGCAGCCCGACTGCGCCGGCCATGCCGCACGACGCGCGGGCCGACGATGCGGTGCTGGTGATCGGCGAGCCGCAGGTGGACCTGAGCCGCTACGGCGCACTGCCGGGCGCGTGCGCCGAGGCGCGGGCGGTGCTGAAGGCCTTGCAGCCCGGTGCCGCGCAGGTGCTGGCCTGCGTGCCCGAGGGCGACGGCCCCGGCCCGTCGGCGCACGAGGTGATCACGACGCTGCTGGCGCGCGACTACCGGCTGCTGCATGTGGCCGGCCATGGCGAGCCCGGGGCCGATGGCGGCGTGGTGCTGTCAGACGGCAATGTGCTCGGGCCGCGCGAGGTTGCCGCGATGCGGCGCGTGCCTGAGCTGGTCTTCCTGAACTGTTGCCACCTGGCGCAGCAGCCGGCCGGCGCGCTGCTCGCCAGCACCGCGCTGGACTGGCCGCGCTGGGCGGCGGGGTTGGCCGGCACGCTGGTCGGCATGGGCGTGCGCTGCGTGGTCGCGGCCGGCTGGGCGGTGGACGACGCGCCGGCCGCGCTGTTTGCCGAGACCTTCTATGCCAGCCTGCTGCGCGGCCACCGCTTCATTGACGCGGTGGGCGAGGCGCGGGAGGCCGCATGGGCGCAGCATCCGCAGAGCAACACCTGGGCCGCCTACCAGTGCTACGGCGACCCGGACTGGCGCTGGCGCACGGCGGTGGGAGACGCGCAGTCCGCACCCGCGGCGCAGCAGCGCTTCGAGGGCATTGTCTCGGCGCCTGCACTGGCGCTGCAGTTGGAAAACCTGCTGCTGGGCCTGCGGCACAGCGGGCTGCCGCGGGTTCAAGCCAGGGCGCAGATCACGGAACTGGTGGCGCGTTTTGGCGCACGCTGGGGCGGCTGCGGCGCGGTGGCCGAGGCCTTTGGCCTGGCTCTGGCCGAGTGCGAGGATTGGCCTGCGGCCACGGAATGGCTGCAGCGTGCGGTGGTTGCGGAAGATGCCAGCGCCAGCATGGCGACGCCGGCACACCTGGCGCGGGTCAGGAAGAAACTGCGCGGGAAGCGCCCAGCCGCTTAGGCCAGCGGCGCGGCGATGGCCGGGCCGTGTGAATGCCACAGTGCGGCGAAGAAGTGGCAGGTGCTGCCGCCCAGCACGAACAGGTGCCAGACGAAGTGGGCATAGCGCACCTTGTTGTCCAGCATGAAGACCAGCGCGCCCAGCGTGTAGCTCAGGCCGCCGGCCACCAGCCAGCCCAGCCCGGCTGGCGCCATGCGCTCGACCATGGGCACGACGGCGATCAGCGCCATCCAGCCCATGGCGATGTAAAGCCCGGTGGACAGCCACGGGTGCTGCAGCCGGTTCAGCAGCTTGACGACGATGCCGACCAGCGCCGCGCCCCAGACCAGGCCGAACAGCGTCCAGCCCCAGCCGCCGCGCAGCACGCCCAGCGCAAACGGCGTGTAGCTGCCGGCGATGAACAGGTAGATGGCGGCATGGTCCAGCCGGTTCATCCAGACCTTGGCGCGGCCCAGCGGCAAGGCGTGGTAGATGGTCGAGACCATGTACAGCACCATCATCGTGATGGCGAAGACGCAGGCAGCGACGACGCTCAGCGTGCCACCCTGCTTCAGGGCCTGCATCACCAGGATGGGCAGCGAGGCCACGGCAAGCAGGAAGCCCAGGCCATGGCTGATGGCGTTGGCAATTTCCTCGCCCAGGGTCTGCGGGCGGTCTTCGGCGAAGCTGGCGCGGGTCATGGCCTATTGTGCAGGTGCAGCAAATTCCGTGGGAACCCTCATTGGCGGGGTGGGAACGACAATGTGTCGCCAGATGTGCAGCCGGCGGGCAGCTTGTTGCGCCAGATCAACGCCTGGCCGGGTTCAGGACGGCACTTGCCCCTGGGCCATGAACACGGTGCCGAACCAGCAGGGCTGGACCTGCAGGCCGGGCAGCGCGTCGGCCAGCAACTGCCACGGTGCGTGCAGGCGGGCCAGCGTGGTCGTGGAGTACAGCGCAGCGCCCAGCACCCAGGCATTGCAGCTCCAGGCCCACCACGGCGCCCACTGCAGGCCGCAGGCGACCACCCGCGCGCCGGGCTTCAGGTGGGCCAGCACGTGGGCCAGCGCCTCGGGTTGCTGCAGCACGTCGTGGGTGAAATGGAAGAGCGCGGCGTCGGCCAGCGGGGCCAGTGCCAGCGGCGCCTGGGCCGCTTCGCTTTCCAGCAGCGCCACCTGACGCAACTGCAGCGCGTCAACCCGCTGGCGGGCCAGGGCCATCATCTGCGGGCAGGGTTCGACGCCCAGCACCTTGCCGCGCGGCCCCACCGCCTGGGCCAGCAAGGTCAGGCTGAGCCCCGTGCCGCAGCCCAGGTCCAGCACTGTCTCGCCGGGCTGCAGCGCCAGCGCCGAGACGGCTTGCCGGCGCAGGGGTTCGAAGACGGACAGCTCGACGTCATAGTGCGCGGCGCGGCGCTGGTAAAGCGCCTGGGCTGCCGCCAGGTCGGGTGCCGCAGCCCCCGGGGAGCCGGCCGGCGGGGCCTGGGACGGGTGAAGTGTGGGCGTCATGCGCAATCCTCCTTGAGGCTGGAGCATCAGGGCCCGTGTCCGGCTTGTCCAGCGGAACTCTTGGCCAACGCCGTCGGCCTGCTGGCGCTGCGACGGACAATGTCCCGGCCAATCGGCCGCCACATGAAGGGAATGAGCAGATGACGGAAACAATGCAGCGCCGCCGGACCCCTCCGGGCTGGCGGCTGGTCGCGGGGCTGGGCCTGCTGGCCGTGGCGGCCTGTGGTGCCAGCGCCGAGCCGGTCGGCGAGGTCGACACGGTGTTCAAGTGGATCGGCCCGGACCACAAGATCGTGGTGGATGCCTACGACGACCCGATGGTGGCCGGTGTGACCTGCTATGTCTCGCGCGCCAAGACCGGCGGCATCAAGGGCGCACTGGGCCTGGCGGAGGACAAGTCCGAAGCGTCCATCGCCTGCCGGCAGGTCGGCCCGGTGTCGTTCGCCAAGCCGCTGCGCCAGCAGGACGAGGTGTTCAGCGAACGCATCTCGCTGGTCTTCAAGCGGCTGCGCGTGGTGCGCATGGTGGACGCCAAGCGCAACACGCTGGTCTACATGACCTACTCGGACCGGGTGATCGAAGGCTCGCCGCAGAACAGCGTGACCGCCGTACCGGTGGACCGCGGCACGCCGATTCCGCTGCGCTGATTGGACAGGCTCAGGGCAACGCTGGGCCGCCCCAAGTTGCCTTGATCCCCCCAGGGGGCGGACCGGGCGCAGCCCGGGCCTTGGGGCGCCATCTACTTGGCGGTCGGCATCACGAACTCGGCACCCTTGGCGATGCTGGCCGGCCAGCGCTGCATCACGCTTTTCTGCTTGGTGTAGAAGCGCACGCCTTCTTCGCCGTAGGCGTGCGTGTCGCCGAACAGGCTCTTCTTCCAGCCGCCGAAGCCGTGCCAGGCCATCGGCACCGGGATGGGCACGTTGATGCCGACCATGCCGACCTGCACGCGGCGGCTGAACTCGCGCGCCACGTTGCCATCGCTGGTGAAGCAGGCCACGCCGTTGCCGAACTCATGCGCATTGACCAGCGCCAGCGCCTCGGCGAAGTCCTTCACGCGCACGCAGGCCAGCACCGGGCCGAAGATCTCTTCCTTGTAGATGCGCATCTCGGGCGTCACGTGGTCGAACAGCGTGCCGCCGGTGAAGAACCCGTTCTCCAGGCCGGCCACGCTGTGGCCACGGCCGTCGACCACCAGCGTCGCGCCTTCCTCGACGCCCACGCCGATGTAGCCCTCGATGCGGTCGCGCGCCTCGCGGGTCACGATGGGGCCCATCTCGGCGTCTAGCGCCATGCCGTTCTTGATCTTCAGCGTGCGTGCGCGTTCGGCCAGCTTGGGCACGAGCTTGTCGGCCACATCGCCGACCAGCACCGCGACCGAAATCGCCATGCAGCGCTCGCCGGCCGAGCCGTAGCCGGCACCGACCAGCGCGTCCACCGCCTGCTCCACGTTCGCGTCCGGCATCACCACCATGTGGTTCTTCGCGCCGCCCAGCGCCTGCACGCGCTTGCCATGGTGGGCCCCGGTCTCGTAGATGTACTGGGCAATGGGCGTGGAGCCGACGAAGCTGATGGCGCGCACGTCCGGGTGCTTGAGCAGCGTGTCGACCGCCAGCTTGTCGCCCTGCACGACGTTGAAGACACCGTCCGGCAGGCCAGCCTCCTTGAGCAGCTCGGCCATGAACAGGCTGGCCGACGGGTCGCGTTCGCTGGGCTTCAGGATGAAGGTGTTGCCGCAAGCCAGTGCCACAGGGAACATCCACATCGGGACCATGCACGGGAAGTTGAACGGCGTGATGCCGGCCACCACGCCCAGCGGCTGGCGCAGCGTCCAGTTGTCGATGCCGGTGGAGACCTGGTCGGTGAAGTCGCTCTTGAGCAGCTGCGGCGCACCGCAGGCGAATTCGAGGATGTCGATGCCGCGGCTGACCTCTCCCTGCGCGTCGGTGAAGACCTTGCCGTGTTCGGCGGTGATCATCGCGGCCAGCGTGTCGCGGTGCTGGTTCATCAGCGCGAGGAACTGGTTCAGCACCCGGGCCCGGCGGATCGGCGGCGTGTCGGCCCAGGCAGGGAAGGCAGCTTGCGCGGCAGCGACCGCAGCATTCACGTCGGCCTCGGCTGCCAGCTGCACCTGGCGCGCCACCGCGCCGGTGGCCGGGTTGTAGACCGCTTGGCTGCGGCCGCTGCTTGCCGGCACGCGCTGGCCGGCAATGAAATGGCCGACATCGGCGGTGTGAGTGAAGGCTTCAGGGGCGCCCATGGCGGTCTCCAGTGGTTCGGCGGAAGCTTTGAGTCTAGGCAGCGCCCGCCTTGCTGCCAATGCCAAAAACCTGGATTCATTGTTCAGTTTGGCGAACAATCCCGCGATGAGCTCGAACAACAGCATGCCGCCCTGGGGCCACCTGCACGCCCTCACCACGCTGGCCGAAGCCGGCAGCTACACCGCCGCCGCACGCCGCCTGGGCCTGAGCAAGGCGGCGATGAGCCAGCGCATCAGCGAGCTGGAAAGCGCTGCTGGTGTGCCGCTGGTGCGACGAACCACCCGCAGCGTGCGGCTCACGGAAGCCGGGCAGCTGCTGGCCGAGCGCACCCGGCCCGCGTTCGAAACCCTGCAGGACGCTTTCAGCGGCGTGCGCGACCTGGCTGGTGCACCTCGCGGGCTGCTGCGGGTGACGGCGCCCGTCGCACTGGCGCGCCAGCAACTGGTGCCGCGGCTGCCGGCCTTTCTGGCGCAGTACCCGGAAGTGCGGCTGGAGCTGGAGCTGTCCGACCGGCTCAGCGCGCTGGCGCAGGACGGCTTCGACTTGGCGCTGCGCCACACCAGCTCACCGCCGGAAACGCATGTCGCCTGGCAGTTGTGCGAGACCCATTCGGTGCTGGTGGCCAGCCCTGACTACCTGGCGCGCCACCCGGCGCCAGCGCACCCGCAGGCGTTGGCCCTGCATCAATGCCTGTTCTACCCGCGGGTGGGTGACGCGCCGGGCTGGAGCTTCGAGCCGCGCGGCGGCGGTGAGCGCCTCAGCGTCGGTGTGGCCGGGCGATTGGCGGCCAACAACAGCGAAGCCTTGCGCGACGCCGCGCTGGGGGGCCTGGGCATCACCTTGCTGCCTGACTTCAGCGCGCAGGCCGCGCTGCGCGACGGCAGCCTTCGGCAACTGCTGCCGGATTGGCGCCCGGTGGGCAGCTTCGGTACGCACTTGTGGGCCATCCGGCCCCGCACGGCACAGGTGCCGCGCACGGTTCAGGCACTGGTGAGCTTTTTGCTTGTAGGCTTCAACTCGGGCTTCCAGTTGCCATGAAGCAGCAACAAAAGCCTGCTCGAATGCCGCCGGACACGGTGTGTCCAGACCGTCGGCCAAAAAAAACGACCCAGCCCTTGCGAGCTGAGTCGGATAAGTCCTCCAAGAGGACGTCGTTGGGACCGTTGGCGGCAATGCGCTTGCCAGGGCGCCAGGTGCAAAAAGCAACCGACAACTGGGCGAAAGCATTGCCAGATGGGGTGAGCCGCGAGCGCGTGCCTGCAACCTGATTCACCGTCTGAGCCGTGGCATCAGAATGCGCCGACTTGGACACAAGCTGATACCGTTACCTTCTCAACACGCCCCGAAATCGACCGAATAGGCGATGACGGGAGGGTCGCTTCAAGTTTTGCTGTGGCGCGACCGTGAACAAGGACAGAACATCTGGTGAACGCATCGGCCTGTCGAAACAAGGCGATGCACGGATAGGTTTGCAAGCGCTCTTCGCTGCTCATTCCATCGACCGTGAAGTGGAATGTACGGCGATGCTTAGGCCCGTGACATCCCCCTGACGGGGGATTGGGTAAAAGGTCACACATGAGGGACAAGCGGTTTGCGCCGGCGCCACACTCCTGGCGCATGGCGCTTGCATTTGGGGCGAGCGATGCCCCGGTCCGGCGCGCGAGGGACAATTGAGCATGGTCACCTCTTCCGCAGCCCCTTCCCCGCAAGCCCTTGCCCCGCTGAACGATGCCGACATGGAACGGCTGGAGCAGTTGCTCGACACCGTGCCGGCGCCGCTGGAGCCGCTGGACCTGATGATGCTGGACGGCTACCTCTGTGGCGTGCTGCTGCAGCCGACACAGGTCCCTGAGGCGCGCTGGTTCCCGCATGTGATCGATGCCGACGGCCGCGCCGCACCGGCCAGCTTTCCAAGCGCACCCTTGCAAGCCCTGGTGCGCCGCCGCCATGCCGAGCTGAACCGCGCCATCCACGGCCGCCAATGGTTCGACCCCTGGGTCTTCGAGCTGGACGACGAGGACGATCCGCTGCAAACCGTGATGCCCTGGGTCGCTGGCTTTGCACTGGCGATGGAGTGTTTCCCGCAGCTGATGCGCAATGACGCGCGCGAGGTGCTGGAGCCGCTGGCCGTGCTCTATCGCGTGTTCGATCCCGAGGACCTGGAAGACGCGGACGACCTGCTGGAAATGATAGAGATGATCGAGCCGCCGGCCGACCTGTCCGACGCCGTCGAAGGCCTGGTCACCAGTACCTTGCTGCTGGCCGACGTCAGCCGCCCGCAATCGGGCCGACCGGCCGGGGCCGCCGCCAAGGCGCGCAAGCCGGCTTCACAGCGCGGTGCAGCTGCCCGCCCCGCGGGACGGGCTGCGCCTGCCAAGAAGACCGGCCCGAAGCACTGACCGGCTCGTGCGCCCGCAGGCCAGCGCCGGGCCGCCCCAAGCGGCCTGCGCCACCCGCCCGGCGGGTGGTTCGCGGTACGCCCGCGAACCGGGTGCACCAGCCCGCAGCCGGCGCCGAGCCGCCTCAGGCGGCTGCGCAACCCGCCCGGCGGGTGGCTCCGCGTACCCGCGGAGCCGGGTGCCCCATCTATCTGAACACGCGCTGGGCATGCAGGCCCAGGCCTTGCGCCACGCTGGCCAGGCGGTCGCCGCGCACGGTGCGGGCATTGGCAAACGGCGCGGCAATGCGCGTGGCCAGTGGTGCCAGGCCGGTCGAGCCGCCGGTCAGGTAGACCGCTTCGATGCGTTCGGGCGGCACACCGGCCAGCCGCACGGTTTCGACCCCCGCCTTGACGATGCGCGCCAGGTCGGCCTCCAGTGCCGCCATGGCCTGCGCTTCGCCCAGCGTGGTGCTCAAACGGGGCTCCACGGCGTCCAGGTCGATGTGGGCTGGGCGGCCTTCGGCCACCGCGATCTTCGCGCCTTCGGCCTCGCCCATCAGCGCATGGCCCAGGCGCTCGTCGACCACGGCCATCAGCCGCGTGTGCAGCTGCGGGTCGGCATAGAAAGTCTTCATGCGGCGCAGCTCCATGACCCGCTGCGGCGTGTAGACGGTGTTGATCAGGTGCCAGGTAGCGAGGTCGAAATAGACCTTGCTGGGCACTTCGCGGGCTGACGGCGGCGGGCCCAGCGCCTTGAAGCCGGCCAGCGGCAGGATGGCGCTGAGCTCGACCTGGCGGTCGAAGTCGGTGCCGGCGACGTGCACGCCGTGGCTGGCCAGGATGTCGCCAGCACGCTCGATCTGCGTGGCGCGTTGCGGGCCGACGCGCACGACCGAAAAGTCCGAGGTGCCGCCGCCGATGTCGGCCACCAGCACCAGTTGCTCGTGGTCGGTGGTCGATTCATAGTCCAGCGCCGCGGCAATCGGCTCGAACTGGAAGCTGATCTCGTCGAAGCCGACCAGGCGCGCGGCGGCTTCCAGCGCCGCCTGGGCCTGCGCGTCCCGCACGGGGTCGTCATCGACAAAAAACACCGGCCGGCCCAGCACCGCGCGCCGCAGCGGCCCGCCGGCTTCGGCCTCGGCCAGCGATTTCAAGTGCTTCAGGTAGCCGGCGATCACGTCCAGGAAACGCACCGAACGGCCGGCGCCGACATCGGTGCCCTGCTCGATCAGCGGCGAGCCGAGCACGCTTTTCATCGAGCGCATCAGCCGGCCTTCGACGCCGTCCACATAGGCGGCCAGCGCGGCGCGGCCGTAGAGGCGGCGCGGGTCGGCGTGCGGCGGCTGGCCTTCCATCGTGTAGAAGACGGAGGTCGGCATGGTGCGCTGGCCGGGCTCGACCTCGACCAGGCGCACGCCGCCAGCGTCAGGCAATGCGATGGCCGAGTTCGAGGTGCCGAAGTCGATGGCGCAGAAGGCGGCGGTTTGAGCGGCGGGCTGGCGCGCCGAGCTGGGGTGTGAGGAGGCGGCGTCTGGCATGGGGGCGGGATTGTGTCACGCCCGCCCGTTACGCTGCAGACGGCGCTTCAGGCGACCTGGACCATGGGCTGGCGCGCGGGCGCGGCCTCGCCGCAGAAGCCGAACTGCAGCTGCGGCTGGCGGCCACACATCAGCTCGGCCAGCGCCCGGCCGGAGCCGGCGCCGTGGGTCCAGCCCAGCGTGCCGTGGCCGGCGTTGAGCCACAGGTTGCCGATCTTGCTGCGACCGATGTAGGGGATGTTGGTGGGTGTGCTGGGGCGCAGGCCGGTCCAGAAGTTCGGCTCTGAGGTATCGGCCACGCCCGGGAACAGCTCTTCGTAGCGCTGCACCAGCGAGGCGCAGCGCACCTTGGCGGTGTTGGTGTCCAGCCGGGTGTCGTAGCCGGCCATCTCGGCCGTGCCGGCGATGCGGATCGTGTCGCCCAGGCGCGAGATCGCGATCTTGCGGCCATCGTCCAGCAGGCTCACGGTGCTGGCGGCTTCGGGGCGCTTGAGCTTCATCGTCGCCGAATAGCCCTTGGCCGGGTAGATGTCCAGGTCCACGCCGATGGGGCGCAGCATGGGCGCGGTGTACGAACCCATCGCGGCCACCAGTTGGTCGACCGCCAGCGTGCGGGCCTGGCCGGTCACTTGGTCCTTGATGCGCACGCTGCTGATGGCGTCGCCGCTGCGCTCGAAGCCCAGCACGTCGTGTTGCCAGAGGAACTTCACGCCGCGCTCGGCGCAGCGGCGGGCGAGTTCCTGGGTGAAGACACGGGCGTCGCCGGATTCATCGCTGGCGGTGTAGGTGCCGCCGTGGATCTGGCTGCCAAAGGCCGCCAGCGCCGGCTCGACCTTCAGCACTTCCTCGCGGCTCAGCACGCGGCGGTCCACGCCGTATTCGCGCATCAGGCCGGCCGCCTGCGCGCCGGCCTCGAAGTCGGCCTGCGACGAGAAGAAATGCATGATGCCGCGCTCAAGGCGGTTGTAGGCAATGCCCGTTTCGTTGACCAGGGCCTTCAGCGATTCATGGCTGTAGGCGCCCAGCGCAACCAGTTGCTGCACGTTGCGTGCAAATGCGGCATCGGTGCACTGGGTGAGGAACTTGGCGCCCCAGCGCCACTGGTACGGGTCCATGCGCGGGCGGAACAGCAGCGGCGCATCGTCGCGCAGCAGCCATTTGGCGACCTTCAGCGGCGCGCCGGCGTTGGCCCAGGGTTCGCAGAAGCAGACGGAGATCTGCGCGCCATTGGCGAAGCTGGTCTCCAGCGCCGCGTCGGGCTGGCGGTCCACCACCGTGACCTCATGGCCTTCGGCCGCCAGGTACCAGGCGGTGCTGATGCCGATGATGCCGGCACCGAGAACAATGACCTTCATGCCGCAGCCTCGCAAAAGATGCGGGCCGCGTCTTGCGGCCCATGGGGCGAATTGTCAACGGCGGCGCCCAAATCGAAAAGGTTGATTACTGAAATTCGACATTCATAAGAATCATGAATGTCCCAACCCGGTGCACGGGCGCCGTCCTCTGCAGAAGGTGCAAAGCGTGTGCCGAGGTGGGCCAAGATAAAGCCCTGAATAGCGTGTGGTTCTTGGCGTCATTCAACTTATCTCCGGGTGTGACGCGGCCGAAACTTTCCTTAACACTTTTGAGGAGAGGTCCACATGAATTCCCGGCCCAACAGCCTGCTTCGCCGCCTGATCGGTCTGCCTGCAGGTTCCGCCAGCCACCAACAAGACCCGGCCGACATGGGCACGGCCATTGGCATGGAATACACGCTGGACCAGCCGCCGCTGCCGCATCACACCGAGCCTGGTGGCGCCCGTGGACAAACGCCGTCCCGCGGCTGGTTTGCCCGCCGCCACAACAACTGAGCGCGCGGAGCGCCCACATCGGGACTCAGTCAGGCAGCTCGATCAGCAGCCCGGGCCGGTAAGCCGCCTGCTCGCCCTTGTTCGCATAGCCCAGCGGGTTGGCGACGACACGGCAGGCCCAGGGCAGCCCTTCGGTGCTGCTGCCCTGCACCGTGTAGTCGTTGAAACAATGCAGGTGGCCATGCATCCAGACCTGGGCCTGGGGCAGCAGGTCGTCCATCGCATTGCAGAAACCTGCGGTGCCGGGGTTCACGCCATAGCGCGGGTCCGCGCTGCGCAGCGATGGCGCGAAATGCGTCACCACCACCGTGCTGCCGTCGAACGGCTGGGCCAGTTGCTCGCGCAACCAGGCCTGGCTGGCGAGTGACAGCGCGCGCACGGCTTCGGCCAGCATTGGCTGGCCATCCTGCAGGCTGGTGTTCTTGCGCAGGTAGAAATTCGCCGCGCGGAAAGCTTTTTCGCGCAGCCGCAATTGTTCGGTGACGCTGGCGTCGGCCGGCGCGAGCGCATCGAAGTCGCTCCACAAGGTGCTGCCGATGAAGCGCACGCGCCCTCGCACCAGCACCTCGCCTTCCAGCCAGCCGATGCCCAGTTGCTCGCACAGGCCGCGCAGCCTGTCGTAAGTCGCGCCGTATTCCTGGTGGTCGAACTCGTGGTTGCCCGGCAGGAACATCACCTCGGGCCAGGCTGCGCCGGCGCCCTGGGGCGAAAAGCGTGCGAGTCCGAAATCGTCGCCCTTCAGGCGCGAGCCGGCCTGGTAGGAGCCGATGTCGCCGGCCAGCACCAGCAGGTCGGCGCCTGGCAGCGGGACAGGCACAAAACCTGGATCACGCTCCAGGTGCAGGTCGGACATCAGTTGGATCTTCATGGCGGGTGCAGTCTATCCAGGCCGCGCTGGCTATACTGCCGGCTACTCGTCATTGGGGAGTAGCCGCCCTGTACCCACAGGGGTCCGCGTCAACACACTTGGCCCTCACGGCCATGGCGCGCACAGCAACCACCATGCGCCGCTGGCCCTCAGCGCCGCTGGGCCTGGCAAGACCTTTGACTGCATCGCCTCCGGTTGGGCCGGGGTTGCGCGTGCAGTCCTGGTTTCTTGGTACCGGCCCCGGAGTTGTTCTGATGGAAGCTTTCCTCGTGTCCACCGGCGTCGTCGCGCTGGGTGAAATGGGCGACAAGACGCAGTTGCTGGCCGTTTTGCTGGCCGCCCGGTTCCGCAAGCCCTGGCCCATCATTGCTGGCGTGCTGGTCGCCACGCTGATCAACCACGCTTTTGCCGGCGCCGTCGGTGGCGCTGTGGCAGCCATGCTGGGGCCGGACCTGTTGCGCTGGGTCATTGGCGGCTCCTTCCTGGCCATGGCCGCCTGGATGATGGTGCCCGACAAGCTGGACGACGCCCCCGCGGGCAGCAGCAGCCGCTTTGGCGTGTTCGGCACCACGGTGATCGCGTTTTTCATCGCCGAGATGGGCGACAAGACGCAGATCGCCACGGTGGCGCTGGCAGCCCGCTATGCCGACCTGTTCGCGGTGGTCGCAGGCACCACGCTGGGCATGATGCTGGCCAACGTGCCTGCGGTCTTCCTGGGCGACCAGATCGCCCGCAAGGTCTCGATGACGCTGGTGCACGGCATTGCCGCCGCGGTGTTCGCCGTGCTGGGCCTGCTGACGCTGTTCAACGTCGGCCACCTGTTCTGAGCATGAAAAAAGCGCCCCGTGGGGCGCTCCTGGCTGAGCTGGCTGGCCTTCAGGCACCCAGCGCCTTCTCCAGCCTGGCCTTGGTGGCACTCAGCTCGGCCGGCAGGTGGTAAGCCAGTTGAGTGAACAACTCGTCGTGTAGCTTCAGCTCGGCAGTCCAGGCGGCCGGGTCTGCGCTGATGATGCTGTTGAACTGCTCGCGGCTGAAGTTCAGGCCATCCCAGCTCAGGTCTTCGTAGCGCGGGCTCAGGCCGAAGAAGTGTTCGGCCGCCTGTGCCCGGCCTTCCAGGCGCTCGACCATCCACTTCAGCACGCGCATGTTGTCGCCGTAGCCCGGCCAGACGAACTTGCCGTCCGCACCCTTGCGGAACCAGTTGACGCAGAAGATGGCCGGCAGCGTAGCGCCTTCGGCCTTCAGCCTGGCGCCCAGGTCCAGCCAGTGCTGGAAGTAGTCGCTCATGTTGTAGCCGGTGAACGGCAGCATCGCGAACGGGTCGCGCCGCACCACGCCTTGCTGGCCGGCGGCCGCGGCAGTGGTTTCCGAGCCCATGGTCGCGGCCATGTAGACCCCTTCGGTCCAGTCGCGCGCCTCGGTCACCAGCGGCACGGTGGTGGAGCGGCGGCCGCCGAAGATGAAGGCGTCGATGGCCACGCCGGCGGCGTCGTCCCAGGCCGGGTCCAGCGCCGGGTTGTTGGTGGCGGGCACGGTGAAGCGGGCGTTCGGGTGCGCGGCCTTGGCCCCCGTTTCCTTGCCAATCTGCGGCGTCCAGTCCTTGCCCTGCCAGTCGATGGCGTGCGCGGGCGCCGGGCCCATGCCTTCCCACCAGACGTCGCCGTCATCGGTGAGGGCCACGTTCGTGAAGATCACGTCGCGGTCCAGGCTGTGCATGCAGTTCGGGTTGGTCTCGAAATTGGTGCCGGGGGCCACGCCAAAGTAGCCGGCTTCCGGGTTGATCGCATAGAGCTTGCCGTCTGCGCGCGGCTTGATCCAGGCGATGTCGTCACCGATGGTGGTGACCTTCCAGTCGCCCAGCGCAGCCGGCGGGATCAGCATCGCGAAGTTGGTCTTGCCGCAGGCGCTGGGGAAGGCGGCGGCCACGTGGTACTTCTTGCCGGCCGGACTCGTGACGCCCAGGATCAGCATGTGTTCGGCCAGCCAGCCTTCGTCGCGGCCCATGGTCGAGGCAATGCGCAGCGCGAAGCACTTCTTGCCCAGCAGAGCGTTGCCGCCGTAGCCAGAGCCGTAGGACCAGATCTCGCGCGTCTCGGGGAAGTGCACGATGTACTTGGTCTTGTTGCAAGGCCATGAGACATCCGCCTCGCCGGCCTTCAGCGGCGCGCCCACCGTGTGCACGCAAGGCACGAAGTCGCCTTCGACGCCCAGCAGCTCGACCGCGGCGCGGCCCATGCGGGTCATCACGCGCATGTTGACCGCCACGTACGGCGAGTCCGACAGTTCGACGCCGATGTGGGCGATCGGCGAGCCCAGCGGGCCCATCGAAAACGGCACGACATACATCGTGCGGCCCTTCATGCTGCCCTTGAACAGCGGCTGCTCACCGGTCTGCAGCAGCGCGCGCATCTCGGCGGGCGCCATCCAGTTGTTGGTCGGGCCGGCGTCTTCCTTGCGCTGGGCGCAGATGAAGGTGCGGTCTTCGACCCGCGCCACGTCCGAGGGATCGGAGCAGGCCAGGTAGCTGCCGGGGCGCTTGACGGGGTTCAGCTGCTTGAAGGTGCCAGCAGCCACCAGTTGCTGGCAGAGGCGGTCGTACTCCTGCTGGGAGCCGTCACACCAGTAGATGTCGCTGGGCTCGGTGAGCGCGGCGACCTCGGCCACCCAGGCCAGCAGGCGGGCGTTCTTCACATAGGCGGGCGCGTTCAAACGCACACCTTCCTCGACGGGGCGGTTCATGGCAAGGCTCCAATCATCAAAGTCAAAAAGACGGGATTGGGCGAACCTCGCCGATGTCACCGGAGCGGCGGCCAAATGGCCTGCCGGCACATGCGGGGCTCGCCCAATGCCGCGAGCGAGCGGGTGCCTGACGGCGGCGACAGTGCTGCAGCGGTTACATCGCAATTCCAGAAATGTCGCCCAGCCGCAGCCTGGTCCCATGGGTAGGCATCCGTCGCTTCAATGTAACTTCGAGGTAATCGCGCGCCAAGCGTCACCGATCCGTCATGCAAATCCGGCATGGACTGATGCCTGAAGCCGCCGCGAGATGGGCGACGGGGAAAAGCCGAGCAAAACCCGTGGATGCAGCGCCGGGAGTGCAAATGAGACATACTCTCATTTGTATGCGAAGCCGTGCCGGCATCCCGCCGCACGCTCACCCGCCGATCCTTCCCATCTGCTCCATGCTGTTGTCCGAACTCCCCACCGGTGCGCTCGCGCACGTGGCGCAGCTGCAAACGCGCAGCGCCGACCTTGATGAAGCCGCGTTGCAGCGCCTGGCCGAACTCGGTTTCCTGCCGGGCGAGCCGGTGCAGGTGGTGCAGCGCGGCCCGGGCGGGCGTGAGCCGCTGGCGGTGATGGTCGGCGACGCGCTGTTTGCGCTGCGGCTGGCTGAGGCTGTGTGCGTCGAGGTGGTGCTGGACGGAGCTGCAGCATGAGTGCCAGCACCGCCGCCACGCTGGGCGAAATGGGAGACCGCGCACCCAGCGTCGCGCTGGTCGGCAACCCGAACTGCGGCAAGACCGCGCTGTTCAACCTGCTGACCGGCGCGCGCCAGAAGGTCGCCAACTACGCCGGCGTCACCGTCGAGCGCAAGGTCGGCACGGCCCGCCTGGCCAGCGGCCGCACGGTCTCGGTGATCGACCTGCCGGGCGTCTACAGCCTGCGGCCAGTCACGCTGGACGAGCAGGTCACGCTGGAGGTCATCGAAGGCCGGCGTGCCGGGGAAGACGTGCCGGACCTGATCGTCGCGGTGGTCGACGCGACCAACCTGCGCATGAACCTGCGGCTGGTGCTGGAGTTGCGCGAGCTGGGCCGGCCGATGGTCGTGGCGCTGAACATGGCAG
>Ga0307514_10002305_pt1 | contig 20141 bp, 19 predicted proteins | sample 16_EM_MG_FD_203088 | JGI IMG/M metagenome (GOLD analysis project Ga0307514, IMG submission 203088) | Populus trichocarpa ectomycorrhiza microbial communities from riparian zone in the Pacific Northwest, United States - 16_EM | ecosystem: Host-associated > Plants > Roots > Unclassified | place... | reverse complement strand
CCATATCACCACGAACACCATATCACCACGAACACCATATCACCACGAACACCATATCACCACGAACACCATATCACCACGAACACCATATCACCACGAACACCATATCAGAATGTCTGCTGAAGCCCTGTACTACCACACTATGTTGTTTGAGCTCAGTAAACCAGTTATCATATCTCCCGAATATTCAATAAGATATGGCCGTATGTGGATTCAGTTTATTCAAAACTTCAGCAAGAGCTGTTGCAAGCTCATGGTACAGTACGAGTTCAGAAATATGAGTGCAGACCCCGCAAAAGCAGAAAATCAAGCACAGCTTGAGTTGCTGATGGCAAGATTATTGAACATCGGTATAGCGGTATTTGAGATACCGACCTTTGCAATGTCCGAATTAAGGTCTCACGTCCAGTTGATGGTACATCAGTTACTGTTGAGTAGTTTGATAGGCATACCATACACATGATATTGAGGAGAGCTTCCGTACAAAAAAAACAAGTATATTGCTGGGGTATATTAAGTCTAAAGCTAACAAAAATTACTCTGCAGCTCAGATTTACCATGCTGTTCGTGGTGCAGGTACATATGAAGGCTCTAAGCGGTTGAAAGAGCTTGGTGGCTCATCCCTAAAAGGTTTGTATTCCTATATTCATTAGGAGGGCATGATTGGTATAGCTAACAGATTCCGAGCGTGGAAAGGATATTGGCAATTTAAAGCGGGGATTGAGACTACGGGCCCGCACTACCACATGGGAGGCTGTTTGGGGGTGACATTTTCCATGCACGTGGTCTGTCAATGGAATGTGGCTGGTTATTTGAAGAGCTGGAAATAATCTACAGTAAAACGGAGCAAAGATGGGAGTTGGTTTTGTTCACCCTACAAGGTTGCTGGCACCGCAAAGGCGAGGCTGGTTGACGCAATTTGATGCTACGCGTAAGCTTAATCGGTGGGGTCACAATATGTTTTCATTTCTTGTCCGCAATGAGCATAATGTGTGGATTCCGACTCCGCACTTGGTTGCTTGGTTGTTGAGCGAGAGAATTGAGAGATCATTGCTGGAGGAGTAAGATATATAGAACAGTGGTGTAGTGGTATGTTTGAATTGAATTCGTTATATATGGAATATGGAGAGGGCAAACATTGTCAGTCGTGTGCGGGAAAGCTTCGAGCACGTACAACAGCAGCTCTATGCTGCATATGAGCTGATGGATCAGCTTAACCTGGAGGATACAGTACAAAGTCAGCGAATGGAGGAATGAGCTAACCATGTGCACACCACATTGGGTAATCTAACAAGTGTACGCGCTGTGGATATTGTAAATAGACAGGCCATGGGAGTTGTAGTTTTTTTTTTTTTTTGAAGTCTATACGTCTTTTCCCCTCAAGGGGGAGCCCGTGGCTATGAGACAGATCCTTCCCCGCCTTTAAAGGTCTGGGTTTACGTAGGACCAACACGCTGCATAAACGCCCTGCTTTCCGAACCTATGAAAATCCTACCCCTGACCCCTGACCCCTGAAAGAAACGATAAGGAAATTACAGAACTTGGCGGCGCAGTTGGGACTCGAATTCTGGGCTTTTCTCCTGCGAAGACAACACAAGACCAAGTACAAACCATGGGAGTTGTAGTACTGTATGGTATTGGCAGCAAGATGCAATCGAGTATACCTAGGTAATAGCAACTCGTCATGACGAGCTCGCCCCCTTTCTGCATCTATAAGCAGCTAGATATCTAAGTAACTACTTTCCCTTTATTAGTTAGTGAAGTTATTAGCGTGTTCTGCCTGAACCGCTTCCGTACACGGATATCTAGCCGTAGTTGCACTGGTATAGTCGGTACTAACGCAAGTAGGGGATAGATTTAAACACTGGATACCTGGCTCAAATATCTCAAATTGTTTGTTGTTCTCTTACCCTCACATCAGGGTAACCATTTATACTCTCTAGTTATCTACATCAGAATCTTATTCCCTTATACTAGATACAGAATATACCTTTCGCTTCAATTCTCTCTCTTTAGAATCAATTGTTCTCATTGTTGAAATATCCACAAAAAATCTCATGGTTACGCTGTCCGCCATCTTGCTGCAAGGTTATATTAGCCGCAATGCCACTTAAGTACGGAGTATACTAAAGTGTCTTCAATTTCCCATACCTGCCCGCCCGCGGACCTCGTTGAAGCGCTGTACCGGAATACCCCCAAGCCTCCACTATCAAAACCCCAGCTGTTCACCTAAAATGACCTTGCTATAACAGATTTTTGCTCATACCAGACCAGACAGCATGCTGAGGGAGTACAGGGGCCTTTCCACCCTTGTCCCCATACATTTCTCCCTTGCTATAGCAGACGGGCATACGGATATCTGAGTGCTGAATAATCTACTCTTTTAGGCTTAATGTGACTCCACATATGTAGCGATGAGACCAGAGTCATGTCCTCGTCCTCACGTCATGACAACTAGTTGTCTAGGCATCGTCGCTTGACTCGCTTGGCCAGTCACTAGGTAAGAATTGAGATCACTGTTGGACAAGATGAAGAAATCTAACTTTGACACGATCATTTTTCCTAATGGCAATCACGCCGCGAATATCACATTGATTGCGGATCAATTTCGCCCTCTTTCTTTCTGCTGTAGTCACCGATAGATGTATCCTGTGCACCAACACTTCCCCCCAAACCGCACACAGGGATTAAATCAACAATTACTGCTCCTGGTAAATTCTTCAGGGCAAATAAACTAAACATCAAACAGCAGCGGCTGAGGCTCGTATCACTGTAAGTAACCATTTAATACCCTTCCTTTTGTCCCAGCGTTCTCTCAGGGAATCGAACTTGTGCTCCATGCACACCGGCTAGGACAAAACGTGATCACTGGGTGTCAGGTTTGCCTAGACCAACACTTCCCAAACCGCACGCAGGGATAATTATGCTCCTGGTAAATTCTTCAGGGCCAATAAACTAAACATCAAAGTGCAGCGGCTGAGGTTCATATCATTGTAAGTAACCATTTAATACCCTTCCCTTTGTCCCAGGGCTCTCTCAGGGAATCGGACTTGCGCTCCATGTGCACCGGGCTGGAGAGTATAGCTGCTAGGACAAAACGTGATCACTGGGTGTCAGGTTTGCCTAGACACCGATAGTATACTGTACACCAACAGTCCGCCGTACTCCGTAGTAATAGGAGGTAATTCCATGAGGAGAGTTCATACATAATACGGTCTAATATACTGTATAATCAACATGCGACTAGGCAAATATATAATTTTTTATCCCTATGAGTTTCTGGTAGGTTCTACCGGCAGTAGGTAGCTCCGGCTGGATAGTTCAAAAAAATGTTAGTCTGGCGGGCACCGACCTTTCATAGAGAAAAATGTGACTTCTTAGCTTCCAAATATGGTGACTTTTCTTTTTTTGTGGGGCTTAACGGATGGGTGACTTCTTAGCTCTAAAATTCAGCACAGGCGAGTGCGTTTTTGCTGTTTTTGAGCTATTCCACCAGCTATTCCACCAGCTATCACATCAGCTATCATACCAGCTATCCAATCTACCAGCACCGCCAGCACCGCCAGCACCGCCAGCACCGCCAGTACCAACGTTAATGGTAGTCTGGTTGCACTATCCCTCCTATATTTGTGCAAACGCTCTAGTCGTTCTTTTCTATGATCACGTGAGGACGAGTCTAGCAGTAATTGGATATTATTTCGCGTGACTTGGCAGTAGCGGTAAACGTCGGCTCGGTTTCATTCGGCTTTGCCCCTCTAGGTTTCACCTCCATGACATCCATGGTTCAGGTTAACGGATAGGTCGGCCGCAGTTACCCGGCGTTTTGTCTACAGGACTGTGTATTGGGTCCTGAAATATTATAGATAGCTCGTCGATTCCCACCGCAAAATAGATTGAGAACGTGTCTATACCACATCAGCACACCATCATCGGATATAATTATAATTCACGTCTTGCACACAAACTCACAAAGTATTCGGGCATAGCTAATTCACCGCAACCATGACACCTTCGGCGAGTGTTGTCCCCCCTATGCCCATCACATGTGCAATCCCCACCGGTACATCCGCAATTCTGTCATCCTCAGTTTCCTCGACAAACTCCGAATCATCAGATTACTCCGCTGCACATTCATATCGCGGGTATGACCATGTTCACTGGCTCGTTGGCAATGCCAAACAGGCAGCATCCTTCTATATCACAAATATGGGTTTCAAACCCCTTGCATATCGTGGACTGGAAACAGGTCACCGCACAGTAGCGTCTCATGTCGTCCGAAATAACGATGTGGTTTTTGTGCTCTCGTCGCCCCTAAAGAGCCCAAATGCGCCAGGTCTGACGCAAGCAGAGAGGGATGAACTGCGTATGATGAGTGATCATATGGTTGAACATGGAGATGCTGTTTGGGATGTGGCCTTTGAGGTGGATGATGTTAATGCAGTTTACTGGAGTGCAGTTGAGAATGGGGCTAAGAGCATTTGTGAGCCATGGGTAGAGAGCACGGAGGATGGTGAAGTTGTAATGGCGAAGATAAGGACATACGGAGATACTATCCATACTCTAATTGAGAGGAGGCGATGGCATGGCGAGTACTTTCTCCCTGGATTCGGCAAGCCACGGGGATTTGGAGTGACGGCGGATCCGGTACTTCGGAAGGGTGGGCTAGTAAAAGCCGCAGTTGCAGCGGGGAAGGGAGTATTTGGTCTTCCAGAAATCCAACTCGAGGCAGTTGACCACTGCGTTGGAAACCAGGACTGGGATAAGATGGATGAAGCATGTGATTAGTACGTTCCCCCCCTCACCACTTGCCGACGTACAATACAGTGCTAATGTGTACTGTAGTTATGAGAAGGTTCTCGGTTTCCATCGCTTCTGGTCCGTGGATGACACACAAGTATGTACCGAATGGTCTGCACTGAAATCGATCGTGATGGCATCACCCAATGAGTTGGTAAAAATTCCCATCAACGAGCCTGCGCATGGGAAGAAAAAATCCCAGATTGAGGAGTATGTTGAGTTCTACAACGGTGCTGGTGTGCAACACATTGCCCTGCGAACAAAGGATATCATCACCACCGTTGTAAACATGAAAGTCCGGGGTGTTGAGTTCATCATTGTACCCCAATCATATTATGATGCCATGGAGAAACGCCTTGGGATTGTGCGGGACGGCTCGGGGTCCATTGTCGCAGGCAAGAGAGCCGGGCGAACTGGGTGGACGTTGAAGGAAGACTTTGACACACTGCGGAAACTAAGTATCTTGATTGATTTTGATGAGTGTGGATATCTGCTCCAACTGTTCACTAAGCCACTCATGGATCGACCGACGGTGTTTGTGGAAATCATTCAGCGAGAGAATTTCGAAGGGTTTGGTGCTGGTAATTTCAAGAGTTTGTTTGAGGCAATTGAGAGAGAGCAAGAGGAGAGGGGGAATTTGTGATGGATCATGTCAGGGATGCAGCTCGTTAGTCATAGGTGGGCCAGTTGTTTTGTTCCTAGTCTGGTTGGCACAAGCCCCTCGTATGCCAACCAGACTATTTTGTTCCCCACCTCCACTTTTACCGTTCCGGCTTAGCGATGTTTCGGGTTTCCTTTCATATCATGTGTAGCCCATAGTATTATGTACAGTAGCATGCTAATAGCTATTATCTATTGATTGACCCATAGTACCCTACTATCACGCCTCTGGATGTTCATACTCAGGATTTGGTTCAGTCATAGCGCGTGTGTATATGTACAGTATGTATGCTTAGTACTTTTGCACATCGGTACACCACACGCATGCCCCACAAGATTACCCCGCGGGTTTTTGCGGGGTGCCCAATGCTAAGCGGGGGATGTAATTTATTTAGACTCGCCAGAAAGTGAGTACAAACCACCCGGCCAAGGGGGCACTGTAACGGCATTTGTGCTCCGGTTGGGTTGTTATTGGGGTTTTTGGGTCGGCATACGATGCACTATATTCCCTTGGGTTGATGTTTTTTGCAGTCACAGATTTAGGTATATAGTCTCGGATCGGAACCAGACTACCTAGGTATGTGAGGCCAGCTGAATGGCATCGGTACTCCCAGTGGGGTATCAGTGCCACCAGCTGGCGGTCCATATATACGGGGATGATCAGAGCGGTTGCGATGTGGGGAGCAGAGCTGGGGTGGCGGGGGCAGAAAAGGTGGGAGCAGAAGATGGTTGACCTTCAGTGCCAGGCTCTGTCGAAGTGTGTGAATGCGGTACGAGGAGCATGCAAGGAGCTGGTCAGTGAGATTGCGGGAGTGGAGAGTCCGAGAATGGCGCTGGACGCAGCACAGGCTCGGCTGTTGGGTAAAATGATGAGAGACCCAATAGCACTCGGGGACATGTGGTCGGGTCCCGGGAGAGAGGTATACCTAGCGGAGGTGACGGAGGGGACGAATTGGGAGGGGGGGAGGTCGTGGAAGGATTGCAGCCCGAGCCGATGGTGACGGGTTCATGTCGGTAATGTCCGCTATACTCAATAAAGCAGCTGTGATTGGGGAAGGGGATGAGGGGCTAAGTGTGGGGGGCAGGGTCGAGAAGGGGGTGATTCCCGAGGTGAAACTCCAGGCCAACAAAGACTCCAAAGTGGACAAATGGGAGCTGGCGATCCATGAAGCCAGGGAGGAGTCAGTTGGAGCTTTCACCGACGGGAGTATGAGTTAGGATGGCAGAGCGGGGGGAGGGTGGCACGTTGAGGGGCTGGGGATGGAAAGAGGGGATGGGGAAGTTGGTGACGGTGTGGGACGGGGAGGTAGTGGGGATGAGGGGAGGCTACAGATGGTGCCGGAAGACCGGAAAGGCCTGATCCTTTCAGACTCTCAGGCAGCTATCGCAGCTGTACGAAAGGCAGGACGGACTGGGAGATCAAGAGCGGGAGAGTTGAAAGAGGTAGTGGAAGAGGTGAGGAAGAGGTCGTCCGATTTGCGTGGGTAAAGGTACATGTCGGAACCCATGGCAATGAGATGGCTGGCCAGATGGCAAAAGTGGGAGTGGAGTTGATGAGGATGGGGGGATGGAGAAGGTCATTACAGAGGGGGGGTTGAAACAAGAGTGGAGAAGGAGAAGAGCGGAGGAGAGGAAGGTCAAGGGGACGGGGATGGGGGGAGTAGTTCGGTGGAACCGCAAGGCCAGAATCAACGATGTCCACTGTCGCACGGGTAAAGGCAATCTACAAAGCCTGGCAACACGTCTTGGACAGCGGTGTGTAGGATCAGTGCCGGAAATGGAGACATATTGCCCTGGTCTGCATACAAGGCGAGGAAGGTGGGAAGCGGTGGATGACCCAGAGAGGTGGCAGAAGAAGATGGGGGACCCCGGCGAGGATTACGAGATAGATCTCGTGGAGACGTTCTGGATCTCAGGTGAGGGAATGAGTTATGAATTCCCTTTGTATTTACTTACGGGGAGATGGCCGGGAAATAAAGGGCGTGGCGGTGGAGGCCTTTTTCTTTTGGGGGACGGCCGGGTAATGAGGGCGTGGCGGCGGAAGAGTGCGGAATTAAAGTCTCGGGAGTGGGGACGTGGTGGTGGCGAGCCGGATAGGCGAAGGCAGGGTTTTGTTTTCATAGGTTCGGAAGGCTGGGCGTTTGAGCAGCATGTTGTCCCGTGTGTAAACCCAATCTTGAAACGGGGCCGCCTCATAGGCCCCAAAAATCCTAGTTATGTGAAACGCTATAGATAAATTAAATTGATTACTGTCCTACCAGTTCATACGTAAGCAGGGCCATATGGTCAATCCCACCATGTGCAATACTGCGATATATAAATCTCCCTAATTGCAAATATCTTCTTGATCTCCTGAATATCCACCCTCGCATTCTCTGGTCTTTTTGTTTAACACAGATTAATGACGTCATGGCTACTGAAACACCAAAAATGGAGTACCGTCTGCTTGGCAGGTCTGGTCTCAAGGTCTCCGTTATTAGTTTAGGTGGTTGGCTGACGTATGGTGGAACCACAGGCGACGGTATGTACTCTACAGTAATTCTAATATCCTGAGATTGCATTCGGATTTCGGAACCAATGATGGTTCTGGAGCTACATTGCCCTGTAAAGGTCATCCAGTTGAATGACATTTGCGCACAACACTGATTTGCCTCTGCAACACCAGAGATTGCGTACGACTGTATGAAAGCTGCCTATGATGCTGGTGTCAATTTCTTCGACTGCGCCGAAGGCTATGCAGCCGGGCAATCCGAGATTGTTATGGGACAGGCAATCAAGAGATTTGGCTGGAACCGATGCGACGTTGTCATCTCTACCAAGATCTATTGGGGTTCAGAATCCAATAGTGCTCCTGGGCGGGGACAGAACAGTGTTGGGCTTTCACGAAAACATATCGTGGAGGGAATGAGCGCCAGTTTGAAGCGCTTGGATCTCGAGTACGTCGATTTGATTTATGCGCACCGCCCAGATAGGTTGACTCCGATGGAGGAAGTTGTGAGGGCGTTCAATCACCTTATCGATACTGGGAAAGCCTTCTACTGGGGGACTAGTGAGTGGAGTGCTGAAGAAATTTCCGATGCCTGGAGGGTTGCTGATAAGCTAGGGCTGATTGGGCCAGTGGTAAGTTGGACATGAGTGTCTCCATTTTAATGGAATATCGTCTAACAGCTCTCTTGGGAATTTAGATGGAACAGCCACAATACAGTATCATCTGGCGTGAGCGCGTGGAGAAAGAATATGCCCCTCTCTACGCTAAGTATGGTACTGGATTGACTACCTTCTCTGCTCTTAAGGGTGGTTTCCTCACCGGAAAATATGACAATGAGGTCATCCCGGAGAACACACGTCTTCACTCTGCATCGAAAGATTCCTATATTTCCACCGTTGTTGCAAAGTTCGAGAAGAAGGATCCTGAAATCGTCAGGAATATCACCATTTCTCGAGCTATCAAGGTATATCATGCTGCTTGATATCCACTTCACTGAATTATATTGGGAAAAAAATGTCTAACTCCACCATTACATAGCCAGTTGCCGATAAACTTGGCATCACTCAGGGTCAGCTGGCCCTAGCCTGGGTCATCAAGAACCCCAATGTTTCGAGTGCAATCACTGGGGCTTCACGAGTCGAGCAGGTGTATGAGAACATTCAGGCATTGAGAGTCGTGCCTTTGCTGACTCAGGACATTATGGATGAGATCGATGCTGCAGCCGGAAACAAACCTCTTATGGATCCTAAGAGGTTTGGGTAGATTTGCTGTTTGAGGTTCTGGACACTATGGAATCCTTAAAAACAGATGACTTGCTTATCACTGAAGTGGTGTTTTGTCCGAATGTTGTTGGCAGTACTGTGTTTACGGCAATGAGTGCTTAGAATACAAATAAGGTCTGAATTAGAGCAACTACGGCCGCGACTGATAGCATACTCTGTTCAGGCGTGAGCGGAGCTAATGGTCTCTAGCGCCCCTGAATCTAAGATATTGTGAAGTGTTCTACACACATATCTATCACTATATCCATTTCCACATGTGGAGCGAGTCTCTACTGATGGGGAATCTGTAGGAAATACCCTCGCATCATACTTCGACAATGTGATGAGGGATCCCGTGATACGAACGAGGGACCCGAAAGTGGCAGTACAGGGAGTATCCCAAAGTGGCTGTTTTGTGAACGGGAGAAGGATATAAGCGTTGGTTTCCTGTATCTAGAGTTCGTTTTCTCCTTTAATCTTCATGGTTCCGAGAGCAGTCAGCTAGTATTCAAGCCCCTCGAGTATTTTACTATCTACAATAAAGCTCTCGCATCTACCAAGTCTTCTCTCCGCTTTATTTACTCTCCGTCACAATTCCGCACCTACTCATAGCTTGTATTCTTACAGACTCGGCTTCACCTCCTTAAGAAAAAAAATGGCTTCATCTATCGATTCGGCTAATAGATCTCCTGGATGAGATACCAGGTATCGCTAGTGTCTACCGCATCCACTGGCGAACAACGTCCATGTCGCTTTTCAAGACATAGGCCGAGCTCACGCAGGAAATTCGATATACAAGGTCAAAAACAAGTGGCTTTAACGTGAGCTCGGCCTTGTCTTGAAAAGCGACATGGACCTTTATTCGCCAGTAGATGCGGTACTTCGACGCCTGGCGGATGAGAATCGGGTTTATTAAGCCGCGGATAAACACATTATGGATGGTGGATGTGAATTAATTCTACTGGCAATAGCGAATACATTTATTTGTAACCTCACTCAAGATATGTAAGTGCACAGTTCAATATAGCCAATACTTCTTTTAGAAATTGGTAGATGGGAGATTGGTTTAATTGACGATAGTTCATACCTTTTGGGGAAATACTTGAGTTATATCAGTACTCAGAAAAGAGGGGGTGGAAGGTTACTAGTACTTACGCACTACAGGACACATGACCTGTATTAATTCAGGTACATGTACTCCGTATAAGCAAGCTATTGGGTGAAATTGATGCTTATTCTAAGTGAGCATCTACTAGGTACTAGGAGCAAGTTAGTTATCACCAATAAAATTAATGCCCATTTTACTCCCAGCTGAGTGTGTACTATATATATCGATTCCCCTTTCCCCCCTTTTATATAATTGTATGTACAGTACACGGTTCCAAATATGCTTACTAACTACATAACACACTCCCAATTTATAGTTTGTGAGTCTTGCAATTTGAGGTAGGTAGTACCCGATGAAATTATTGTGAATAGTGATAGCGACCCAGATTTATGTCGTAAACTATATAGACAGGGAGGTGTTCTTCATGGTAACACGACTTATTACACTGAGACTCTGGGAGTGGTCTTAACCGTCCGTTTGTAATGCATATGACCATACTGGGATGAGATGCATTTGATACTAATCCGATCTCATGCTCACTCAATTGCATTAGTTACCCGAATTCCGATACTATCCGCAACGTGCCAAACCCCACTGCAGGAGCCCAAATGACAGCTCGGGCTGGTCAACGCGTACACACGCGATTATATGAAAGGACATGGCCCGGCGAGGATTGGAACTCTCAGTCCATTTTAAACCTTCCAGTCCAAACAATATCACATACAGCAAGTCTGGTCATCAATTGGCCAACATACCGCAGATGTATACTGTATGAGAGAACGGGCAATCCCCCATCTTGCCTCCATTCTACTTTTTGCCACAGATATCACCAGTTTTTGCTGTTGATGACTCTGCACAGTGTGACAGTGGTGTCTAGGGCTGGGCCTGGATCCACAAACATCACCACTACCTCTAGTTAGATATTCCTGGCTGTGGCCTTTTTTTGTTTGCAAATCATTATTCGTATTCATGCTAGCTAACATATGACGATGGCACGCATCACTGGGTGAAGGCCTTGCTGTACCTAGTCTGGTTGCACACCTGGCTAGATTATCCAACCACAAGCTCTACATACATGCATACACTCCCTCAGCGTGGATACTTTCTGAATGTGGTTAAGTACTCAGTCACAACGTGGCTGTGATGATGTCACATCTATATGTATCCGAGTAGATATACGTATTAAAATGAATCTGCAGGCCGTAGGTTTGGAGTCAAAAGCAAATAGTAAAACTGCAGTTGCCCCCAGGAGCGGCTCATCATGAACACACAGCAAAGTGCAAGGCAATTTGATTGGTATAAGCTATGATTTTCTCCTTTACAGTTGAGCCTCACTCGATTGTAAACAAATCCCTGGACCCCCCCTAGTATATCCTAACCTCATCCCCACTGATTACTATTGGGTGGAGTGGGTATATTTGGAGGCCGCCTCATAGCCTAAGGCTCCCTTCGGGGGATATGTGTATAGACTCAAAAAAAAAATGTATGCGATATTATGAAGCCTACACCCTAATCTACGCACTGCCATTTGATCGATGGTGGTTTCGGCAGCTCATTGTGAGGTTTCGTCATGTCAGTGTCAGGCTGAGGTTGAACCTCAATATTACACCAGTATGAGCTCAAAGGCTTGTGTAGCCTTGAGTCGGGATGACAGTGCCTCCAGCTGCTCTTTCATAGGCCACTTGCCAAACAGCATGAAAACTCGATGATGAAATACATTCTCTATGAACTGTGGTCAGACTTACAGGGACTGATTTGGATTTTCGCATACTTAATTCCTAAACCCATGGCAGCTGCTCCCAAAAGTGGCATGGTTGTTATAGGATTATTTGAGTGCGGAGGCTTGTTACTAATGGTTACTGGCAAGGTAAGACTCCACTTTCTACTTGAATTTGCCATTGACAAGTACCTAAGTACCTAGTAACCAGCGTTGAAGTAGTTGTCTTACATGCGATACCAGAGCTGGTCTCTTGGCGATCTATGCTTCGATATAATTGGAATTCCACAATCGTGCAAATTGGGGTGCATGCGTCACCTACCTACGTGTACATTCATTTTTAACAAAAGCAAACATATTGGGTACAGGCATGTGCTGTGTGCCATGTACTCTAAACGTGCGTCAATCCTTGGTTCCTGGGGCTATTGGACAATTCAGAGAATGGTTCATCCTATGATTATCTCGAGCTGTGCATATCCGGGATAACAGTGAGGCTCTTACGATTGCGGATTGTTGATGAACTAGCAGTGCATCAACGTTGAGAATCGTGCCTGGGACCTCGCTTAAGGTTTTCAGGCACGAAAAACTCAGGGACTGCAAATGCACTAAGATGCATAGACTTGCCTCTACTCGACATAGGTGTGCGCATGCAGCCAAAAACTATAAAATAAAGGACGTGCATGATCCTGCATGATGCGTTTTCTTTCTCCTCGTAATCCAGCTATATATATATGTTGGTTGCAGTTATCGACCCTGCACGGTCAACTACACCCTCAAACATTTGTGCACCTTTATTGGCCTACAAATCCACTGGAGAACGATCAGCCTGAGTCCCTTGCTGCAAGCCTGTGATTATCACCCCAAGATCCCGAAGCCCAGAACCCAAAACGCGGAGTGACGAACGTGACCGCTGGATTTGACCCAGGTAACATAGACTAGAATAACCGCTGCTAAAGTGAATTTTAACAAAGAGAATAGCTTCAAGTACAGTAGGACATAAATTAGCCCCCAGACATTTGCGATTTTATGGCTAGTTTTCAACCAGAAATTAATTGGCCTGGAACTTTGGCAATTGGTTCATTTCATCAAAAAAGCTGCTATACAACAGAAAATTAGAATATCTCTCCTGAGTACTAGTGGTACAAAGGAGTACTAGTGATGCAACGCCAGTGAAATTCCGGATTTGGAAATTTTGGTATATATGATATAGAGTACTTTGGTCATGCATAAGCTCCATACACTTGTACTTGCTGGAAGTGTTCAACAATCTGAGCCGCAATATTTACATCTTGCTTGAAAGGGATGTGCATGAATTCGACAGCTGTATACTATAATGCGGGGTAGGCTGTCACTTACTCTTTGAGTCGTCACCCCTCTGAACTACAGTACCGGGGTTTAACGCCTTCCTTGGAATGCAGCACCTCCCCCCACAGGATGTAGACAAGCGTGTCCATGGCATCAGCTTCTAAATCTCCACAGCAAAATCTGCCAACAGACCCTGGAGTGCACCGTGTTTGAAGCTTTCCGAGTTGAGGTTAAATAAGTTGTTGGGGGGCATTCTATTCCCGGGGGGGTATACTACTCACGGTAAATCAGCTTCCAAGTGCCCAAGTTGGTTGCCACGGCTACCAGGTGAGCGCAACCACAACTGCCGCGGTGATATCATACCACAGCCAATCGTGGAGACCTGACTACTGGATAGTTTGGTGCCACGGATAAGCGAGCCATACTCGGTACAATGGTAAATTATTGCAGTGCATGCGGCTTGCAGATCGCTAATTATCCAACCAGACTACTAGCTATCACGGAATGGCCAATGAATTCTGGTCCATGCACCACAATAATTCAGGCACAGAGGACAATGCTAGGGGAGAAAACATGTATCTAACAAACTTCCCATGGCCCTCCCCTTGAATCCACCCAGGCTTCCGAGTGCCACTCCTAATGAGCATTTAAAAGAGAAAATAATAAACCACAATAATACTGAATGAGTAGGATGCTCAGCATTGGGTAGATGCATGTGACATGAAAAATCAAATACCAATCACTATGGTAGTGGGATGTCTCAGAGAGGTTCTTCCATGTTGAGTCGCTTGAGAAGCCAATCCGGAAAGATAAGATAATCAGCTACAGACGCACCATGTGCATTTACGAGGTTGTACGCTGCGGTAATAATTGTGATCCCAATTGACCGCATATCAATCTGCACAGTACGAAGTTATCGACCTGGGAAGGTGCATCAAGCATTCACTCCAATGACTATGGCACGGCGCTATCTTGCCCTTCACTGTCTCACCTCAACTGTTGGGAAGCCATTGGGTAAACGCTATGTAAGGCTGCAGGGCAGAGTATTCGCTGGTTGGGATGTTCGCGATCGAGGCTGACGACTTTCTTGTGTCCTACGGCATTCTATATCGTGAGCCTCGTGCAAATCGTGGCCAACACATGCTACATCTCCCAAACGAATGGTATTGCAAGGTGGCATGACAAGCACTTACCCACAGATGGTGGTACCTGGGCGACTTGTATAAATCAATCAACAATCACTTGCGCAAAATATTGATTTTCATGCGACTGAAGTTCACGTATTGCAATATCACTCACGGCTTTACCTGTCTTCTGTAGGCTGCTTCTATTGTACCAAATCACTTTCATATCATCCTTCCATAACGAAACAACGTATTCTCACCAAATCTCCCAACCAGACTACAATATGTCGAACACCATGCCCTTCGAAAGCCAAGTAGCAAACATCACTCACGAGCAATGGCTGTATAGTGAGGCTCAAAAGATGCTGGAGACAAAGGGTTTGGGTGCAGAAAATCTTTGCACATGGCAGGGGAGTGGTATGTACCTGAAGTAACACTTGATATATTGATAGCCAAAGCGTGGATCGCGTCGTGCGAGTAGGCTAACATGTTACTGTCATAGTATATGGTGCCTTCGACCTCGAGTCTGATGACATTCATGAGAGAACTGAACAAGATTGGGGTTTATCCCCACTTGGTGAAAATGGGGAGGAGGAGTTGCCGGCATTGATTATTCAGTCGTGCTGGGCCCACGAGTATAAGCATATGTTCGATGAGATGCAGGAGTGGATGAAGCGGGGAGGAGGGGTTGTGCAAATGGCGATACTTTTAAAGTGGACACTTGAGGTACCTGAGCCGGGGGACCCAGTATTGCACGTCGAGGTTGAGGTGTTTGAGTATGCCCCTAAAATAGAGACACAGTATAGACGAACGCTCCATGAGGTAGGTGTGTCCCTCTGGTTCTTCGACTGAATTTGGGGAGGATGGGCTGACTTGGAACGTGTCAAATTGAAGAAAGTTTCATCCACGGAGGAGAAGGAATTGCAAGCAGTGAAAATCACGGCAAGGCAATTGTTTGCGGGTAAGAAACCGCGTGGTAGGGTTGCCTCGTATGCGTTGAACCTGACCGACCTCTGGTTTACGGCTTTGGACATCTTCGATGCTGAGGTAGAGGATTGGATTGCCCAAGGGCAGGTCGTGGCAGCCGAGGGGTCTAGGCAAGTAACGGTTTCTGTCAGTGAGCAAGCCGGCGGGGTGGAATATGAGACAGATGAGGAGGAAGGGGGTGACGTTGACGGTGGTTTCGAGAATGGAGTTGATGAGCGACTTCAGGGTAACAGTATCAGTGTGGCTACGAGTGTGTTGGCTACACAGTCCCGCGCTGCTGCCATAGCCATGGCTGTAGAGTCGGAAACAGTGCCGGGCGGAGCAGGGGGGTTACAAGTGAAGGAGCTCAAGGGTATAAAAGCTACCGAGGTGGGATACATTGGGAGGGCGGTTGGTGAGGACGCAGAAATTGAGGCAGAGCCCAGCACCAGGGGTACCAGCGATATCGAGCCTGCAAGTACCACACAGCATCCACAAGCTGCAACACTAGCTGCGGCAGAAGTAACCACAACAATCCAAACAGCCACTGTTGTGCACCAATCTTCACCACAATCGATAGAGCCAGCTCCCCCAGGAACAAGCAGGAACGTGACACTAACCAGTCATGTCGAGGAGATTTCGGAAATCGTGGAAATAGATGAGCTATTACCACCCGCGCACGAGGTGGTGCCTGAAGTTATAATTAGTTTAGCAGGCGCAGCCGACCCTGAAGCCTTGGAGGGTGCTTGTAGCGGCGAAGGCGAAACCACTGGCGAGGATACGTTGGACCTCCAGAGCAAGGCCGCCACAGCTAGCATGGCTACTACACATGCGCACAAGATATCGGTTGAGGGTGGCACGGTGATTGAGAGTCACACTGAGGAGTATATCGTTACAGAGAATTCCTCAACACTGCCGCCTGGCTCCTATACACACGCTCAAGAAAGCATGACTCAGTCCTCCTACACGCGCGAGGGATCGACCGGGGATATTATCGTTCCGCCAAAAGCTTCCCACTTGGAAGTATCTGCCACCCAGGACTCCGGATTGAAGACTGGTACCCTCGAGGTTTTTTACGACCAGACCCTGACATTCCACGAGGGCGCTTCTACGCCGGTGGATTTCCCATGCCCACATTGTCTTAGCAATCAATGTTGCCACGGGCCAGTGTCTCCTCTCAGGCACCTGCCTCGGGATTTCATGTCTGCTGGGGTAATCGGTCCATTTAGTTGGTATGGCTTCGTAGTGTACCTTTCACTGTCGACGCTCCAGCCAGTCTCTGGGGAGTCCATTGAGAAGAGTCGCCCTAACTTAATTGAGCGCGTTCAAGGGTTTACTAAAGAGGTACATGAAGAGTTCCCACCTGAGGATGTGGGCCCCCTCCTGCTCGTGACGACCATTGAAACAACGACTGTTACTGAGGCAGTGGAGATATTAGGAGAGCAGCGTAATCGAAGCTGTGGAGGTGGGGTATCAACAGAGGTCACAGGAGCTCCATCACCCGGTGCAAGCTCACCCACACAGACTACTAAAACTGAGACGAGACTGGCGGCCGAGCCACCAATGTTACCAGAGCCGGGAAGTCCGGTGAACCTTGACCGGGGAGTATTTCAATCCCCGGAACCCAAGTCTACTCTGCTTGGCAGGCAATGGAATACGACTTCTACGAAGCATTCAACTCAACAGGCTAGCCAGCAATGGATAGGTACCAGTAGCGGCAGGCTGCAAACATTCCCTGGACCCACTCCTGGTTCCCCTGGTGCGATGGTATCTGAGGTAACAACGGTACCCGAAACAACTCCCGGGGCAGATCCCCCAGATTGGAAGGTAGATACAGACGCTCTTGGTCGCTCTAAAGATGTGAGAGAGGCCGTAGCCTGGGAGCAAAGGGGTGGTATCAAGCATGAGAAGGCAGTGACACCGGAGAATGAACCTACTGGACTAGGAATTATCATTGAGCCACAGCAGCCTGCGGCCCCCAGTGGTGACAGGCATGTGACAGCGAATGCCGAGCTCGAAATTAAGACAGTGGAAAAGGTAGTAAAAGCGGAGACAGTTATCACACAGGAGAATACGACGACAAACGAGCCTGGAGAGTCTCCCAAGGTTGCAGATGATGTTGAAATATGGCAGATTGTAAGTGGAGGAGGGCCAGCTAGCGAGATAGGAGCAACCATCGGTCATGTCAGAAATGTAACAAGTCAGACCACAGAGACAGCTGAAGTCACGGTGAATAGCACAGGACCAAGAAGCACAAAATGGGAAGCGGGGGCTGTGGGTAGTGAAACTATAACCACCGAGGAACAATTTACCCAAGGCCCGACTATCACTACAGATGACACTAAGATCACGGAAAAAACATTGCCAAAAGCACCTAACATGGTACACGCTGCAGTTATTGGATGCATGGTGACTGAAGAAACGACACAGACAGTTGATCATCGCTTTGCCATTCCAGAAACCATTACCAAGAGGAAGGAGGTGACCGTGGCTGCGGAAAGCACAGATGATGGCCATCTCCTGCAACAGGCAGCTGGTTCGAGCGAAACGGCAGAGGTCACCATGACAAAAGAGACCGAAACGTCGAAGAGGCTCCGCAACGTTAACTTGTTTGCACCTACTTCAACTAGGCCAGGCACTGTTTCTTTGGCTCATGACGACTCTGTATTTTTATCGGAGTCTGATGGGGAAAGGGGCGAAGATACATTTGCAGAGGACAGGCTGGGATCCAGCTATATGAAGTCTGCCCGCCCTGTATTGAGCCGCTCTCTAGCTAATGATTCGGTTCAATCATTCGAGTCGTTTGAAAGTATTCCAGGCCCAGAAGATAAATTGAAGGTTAAGCGCAGCAAGAGGGAGAAGGTGATGAAGGTAGTAGCGAAGGCATTTGATGCGTAAGTCTTACCACTTTCTGATCCATCTTCAGTGATTATTGTTATGGCCATATCAAGGGACCGTGGTCATGTTAACTAACTCTCGCTTTAAGTGTCAAACCACCGCGTCTTGGCCGCCGAAAGCACAAGGCTAACATCAGTCTCAGGGGAGACGAGAGTGCAAGCGAGGTGACTCTGGCGGCCGAAGAGACAACTACCACTGATAAGGGTAATGTTTTGGAGTTCTGAGAGCAACCTTGATCAATGCACTAATCCCAACACTCTATGTTTAGATCTTGAGGGACACCAAACGACACCAACCCTCACCGATGACTTGGCAACTATCCCTCCGATGATTGTCTCCCAGATGCAACAAAAACTGAGTTTGGGTCCAGGGGAGAATGTGATAAGCCCTCCAATGAGGAGGTTATCCAAGATCACCCGTAGGCAATCCGGGAGCAGTACCTTTATAGAGCGGCCCAGGAGCCGCTTACAGCGGACACATAGTGTTGACGAAACACGGAGAGGAACTCAAGTCGAAGGTAAAGAGAATACCTTCAGCCATGATGAGCTTCTGATGCGGAAGGAGTCAACTACGACGATAGATACTCGATCGGAGCGGAGGCGATCTGACGACTCGACGTTCTCCCACGTGATTGTGTCCGAGAGTGAGAGTATTGAGACCGCTCCCCCATTGACTCCTGGGCTTGGAGGTGAGAGTGATAATCTTAAGGTCGATAAGAGAAAGAGGAGGATGGTGAAACGTACTAGCATCACAGGAACGGGCACCGCGACTGAGACCTCAAAGTCAGATGACAGTACAGACAGCAAGACCGTCGCATCAGAGATTCATATACATGACTGTGAGCACAGTGGTGCCAAGACCCACACCTACGGAGGTACAGCTACCAGCACCACCGTGGCCCATGCCTCAGCCTGTCAACACTTCCACTCCACTGGCCCCGGGTTGATTCAGTGCGACTGCAGTGGTGAGGAACTAACGAAATATGCCGCACCTCCACCAGGGCCAGCATCCACCGCCGACTTAATTGCTCAGCTTCAATCCCTCCTAGCCCAGCTCCAAGACCGGCCCGGGAAAGTGGTCATACCACGCCCGAGCCTAGGTGTGAATATGACTTGTGAGATTGCAGAGACGGAAGAGGAAGAGATTGAAGTTCAGGTTGAGGTTAAGGTGAAATATAAATCGAAGAAGAGCATGGAACATGTGGGGCTCTGTGAAAGGACGAGGGGGTTATTAGGGGCGAGCGGGACGTGTCCGATTATAGAGGAAATGTTGGGCGGAGATAGGGTGGCACTGCAGTAAATTTTCAGTGCTGAATATTGAAGGAGAGTTTATGGTCGAGGATGATATTACCTGTTCTCCATAGACGACCCACATAGTTCCATTGTTCCTTTGCTACATCCTTAACTATGGACACCAATTTTCGAATCTACGATTCGACTGAGGGATGTAGGGTGCCTTGTCGGATTTCTACTGGCGTTTTTCTGGACCGGTTTTCGTATTGGGGCTTCATACCTTTGTTTTACCGATTTCCAAAGATTAATAGGCTTGGGGTGTGGGTCGGGATTCTGTTAACGTATTTGACGGGGATCCGGCGCACTACCAGGATGCATGTATTTAATTGTTAAAAAATCGAACGATCATACAAGTGGGCTCAAATTGAAACGAGAGCTATAGTGTATACATAGAAGTTGTTGGGACATGCATTCTGCACCCGTTTCTTGTGTTATTTCCCCGGCTTATACCGTTAATTGTCTTGTTGTTTCATCTATTTCCGGTATCTATTATCGTTATCTCTGTTATCTATTACGATATCTCG
>Ga0307514_10002304_pt1 | contig 20148 bp, 17 predicted proteins | sample 16_EM_MG_FD_203088 | JGI IMG/M metagenome (GOLD analysis project Ga0307514, IMG submission 203088) | Populus trichocarpa ectomycorrhiza microbial communities from riparian zone in the Pacific Northwest, United States - 16_EM | ecosystem: Host-associated > Plants > Roots > Unclassified | place... | reverse complement strand
CTTCGTCTCCCGAAACAGGTTCACTTCTGTCCACAACCGACTTTACTTCCTCTCCTGCAACTTCTATCACAGTCGCCTCGTCGCCGCCTTCATTGAAGAAAAATTCGGCTGATGCGTCGTCTGACATGCCCTCGCAGGTTGAGAAACCAAGGCAGTTTTCGATGGATGTTATAGACCCCACCGTCCCAAGTCTGAAGAAAGGACGCGTCTCGCCTTCTGTCAAATCTTCTTCGTCTTCAATTCATAGTGAACGACGTCCATCCTCGATCGCCGCTGTGGCCAGAAACACTTCGCGCTCATTCAAACGATTCGTCAAAGGCTCTTCTTCTGCTGACGATTCAAAGCCACAAAATGGTGTATCATCTCCTTCTGTTGAGTCTCTTGCGTCCACAAAAGGAAAAGAACGTACTCCCTCGATCGCGTCTGCCAAACGATCCAACTCTTGGAAATTGTGGAAGAAGGGTAAAAATCCCAACGCATCTGTAGAGTCGTTGGCGTCGGTCAATCATCAGCCTTCTCCACTCGTGTCCGGTGATAATGCTCCGGCTATTGTTGGGTCAACGCAGGCACAAGCAACTCCAGTTGCGACCCCCGAACCGACCAATAATCAACCAGTCCCAGCTGGCACAGCGTCTGGATCCGACAAGCCCAGTCCTCTCAAGAAGCGATTCGGGTTGTTGGGTTCAAAATCTTCGAAAACCAACTTGCGCCAGGCTGCGCTTAAGAACGCGTATGAGAAGGGGCGTTAGCTTATTCATGGCGGAGTACTTGACGGATGAAGGGTTAAAGTTCTGAAAATATGTTAATTTATGTTTAGCGTTATTATCAGGTAGTCAATGCTAGTCATTCGAACCGTACCGTCATCTGAACAGCGCGCTTTATCGAATGGTGGGCGTGATGTGGAAAGCCTCAAAGGCAATGTGAATCTGTATCAAGATCAAACTTCCATTTGCCTTCTTTGTAGAGTCATATTCATGGAACTTCATTTTTATCACACTGGCCGACACAGACGTATCAAAGGCATAGCCGACGTCGTCATTGCTTGAATTGTGATGGTGAAACCCAACTGGATTTATCAGTCGGCTGTCACGAAAGGGTATCTTTGACAGCTTTTTTCTTCTTGTCGACGATGTCGGCTTGTACAACACAGCTTGGATGGCTGACCATTGCAGCGCCTTTAGAAGTGGTGGTCTGAATCTCCAGTCAACCAATGTACTGACGGCTTACATAAAACCTGTGTTCAGCGAGAAGTTGTTGAGAAGTAAGATTCAGACATAATAACAAACCGCAAAACAAACTTCAGGGATATGCATTAATGATCTTTTGTCTCGCTGAGTGCAGGTATCTGGACTCCGAATATCTCTGAAAGTAATATTCGAACGGGGGTTTCATTCAGAGTCTGTTGGTTGAAATCAGTCAATGGCGCACTCTGGTGGGTATTACCAGCAAGGACCTCACTCAGAAACTCCTGTATTGAAGGAGGAAGAAACACTGGAGCACAGTCAGAGCATTCTGACAGAGGTTGAGGCAATAAGCTTAACCGTAGTGCATAGTGAATAGAAAGTTGCTCGGAGATGTGCTGATTGGTCATTACAGGAGTGCGAGCGATGAGTGACATGACTGACTATGTATTCCTTCGAGTTGGCATTTTGCAATACCCACCACGGATGTGTCTTTTCAAATCATAACGTCGAGAAAAAGTAATTTGACAAACATCGCATTTACGATTGCTTTCTACAAGCCTTCTCTATCAAAAACGAAATAAGCAAATGAACGATATCACTCACCCGCGTGTCTTGTTGCTTTGTGAAGGTCCAGAAGATCTTGGCGGAAGTATGCCCATCGACATTCATCGCATCGATAGGCTGCTTCTCTGTCAAACATGAAATGAAGCAGGTGAACAGAAAACTACTCACGCCTTTCAGACATAGGGACATGTGCGGGACTCTGTTTCTTATGCTTGTTCAAAAAATCCCGGGATGCAAAGTCCTTGGGGCACTCGCCACCTCCATGAGACAAACGCCTCGGAAGAGGACATCGAAATCTCCGTTCCGACGCCATAGGTATCACTTGGTTGGCATTGGGTGTTCCTTTATCACGATGTTGCTGACCTGGAAATAGGTCACCGCTAAGTCAATCAAACGCAAAAACAACCATGAAATCAGTTACGTTGGCGACTGCGTGGCCTTCCAACACTGGAAGACGACTGCGAGCATGGGGCGGCTGCAGAAAGTGTTGTCAGCTAATAACAATTTGTTGAAAAGGGCACCACGACCTTCTTCGACATGGCTCTGCAAGCTTGAAATCTGCTTCTCGACTATTCCGGTATAATTGTCAAAATATGCTACCATGGCCGTCAGCATATTAAATAACTGGTATAGTAGAATAACCTGTAAGTTCTGGTTGAGGAGTGCTCCCGGGTGTATGAGCCGCATTAACGATAACGATGGCGAACTCGAACAAAAGACCTAAAGAAGTAGAAATAAATTTCATGGGGTTGATAGACGGAAGGGGAGACCAGCTCTGAATTCACCTGAAGCTTGGCCAGTGCTTTATGAATTCTCTCGAGTTAATCGATTTTTCCTTGGCCATGGAGTACCACATGTATAATCCAGCTGACCTACCCGACAAAGCAAAGGGTTGTATCATAGCTCACAGCAAACGTGTTTTTTTTTCCAAAAACGGCTGATTTTGATGGCTTGGTGGTAGACCGGTGACCGGTCCGTAAGAAGACACATTGATAAGGAAGTTAGGAACATCCTTACACCGCTCATATCAGCTATCATTGTCCCACTTTCTTTTTGTCACACATGGCCGACACAGCGATACATATCAAAGGCATAGCCGACATCGTCGTTGCTGGAATTGTGCCAACTGGATCTATCAGTCGGCTGTGACGGGCTGTCACGAAAGGACATTCTTTGACCGGACCGGGGTTTAGCCATTCACTCGCCTGCATGGCCGCAACTGAGAAGGCGAAGAGGCGAAAAGGTGGCCGTAACGCGTAACGGTTGCCACCATACAAGTTGCGATTCCCTGTCGAATATTTGAAGTGGGATTTATATTTCTTGATATACAAAGAAAATTTAGCATTTGGACCTAAGTTGGATTCTTGCAATCCCTGAATGTAAATAGTATGAGCAAAGCAATAGTCTATGGGATATAGCAATTGTGCCACTGAAGGCCCAGGGTAGCTGAAGCAAAATCAATAGAGGAAGTCGAGGAGGATGGTATAGTAAGGATATTAGAAGAGTCTGACAGCTGTGCATCAAGAGGTACAAACATGAGGTAGCCTTCTCCAGTTGGAGAAAGAAGCCACCCAGTGTGTGTCCAATGACCAGTGGGCTCCATAATCTTTTCCCTGATGTAGCAACATGATGGCGGCCACATCGACACCTCCCACACTTGATCACTCGTGCCAGAGGAAATCTGTCCGCCATTGTTTGAAAAGGCGACTGATGTAACCGAGTGTGTATGGCCGTCCACCATATTACTTCTCATGAACTCGGCCGTCGACACATCCCAGACCCGTACTGATTTGTCAGCTGAGCCAGAGACAATCCAACTGCTGCTGCTCGAAAATGCGACTGATGTAACCCAATCAGTGTGGCCCTCTAGTACATTCAATACCTCGCCTGTGAATGTATCCCACACCCGTACCAAATTGTCTTCCGAGCCAGAGACCACCTGCCTGACATCACTTGAAAATGCAACAGACGTAATCCTATCAGTATGGCCTTCGAACACATTCAGCAACTCGCCCGTTAATCCATCCCACACCCGTACCGATTTGTCATAAGAGCCAGAGATAATTCGGCTCTCATCGCTCGAAAATGCGACTGACGTGAGCCAATCACTGTGACCCTCGAGCACATTCAGCAAATCGTCCGTCAACGCGTCCCACACCCGTACTGATTTGTCCGCCGAACCAGAGACAATCCTGCTTCCATCACTCGAAAATGCGACTGACGTGACCCAATCACTGTGACCCTCCAGCACAGTCAGCAACTTGCCTGTCAATGCGTCCCACACCCGTACTGATTTGTCTGCAGAGCCAGAGACAATCAGTTTGCCATCACTCGAAAATGCGGTTGACATAATCCAATCAGTGTGGCCCCTGAGCACATTCACCAACTCGCCCGTCAACGCATCCCAGACCCGGACCGACTTGTCATGCGAGCCAGAGACAATCCGTCTGTCATTTCTCGAAAATGCGACTGACCTAACCTTATCAGTGTGGCCTTCAAGCACTTTCACCGACTTGCCTGTCGACGTGTCCCACACCCTTACCGATTGGTCATAAGAGCCAGAGACAATCCGATTGCCATCGCCCGAAATTGCAGCCGACATAACCTAATCAGTGTGACCCTCCAACACATTCACCGACTCGCCCGTCGACGCGCCCCACGCCCGTACCGATTGGTCATAAGAGCCAGAGACAATCCGATTGCCATCGCTCGAAAATGCGACTGACATTACCCAATCAGAGTGGCCCTCCAGCACATTCAGTGGCTCGCCTGTTAATGTATCCCACATCCGCACCGATTGGTCATAAGAACCAGAGACAATCCGTCTGCCATCGCTCGAAAATGCGACTGATGTAACCAAATGAGTGTGGCCCTCGAGCACATTCAGCAACGAGCCGCTCAATGCATCCCATACCCGCACCGATTTGTCATAAGAGCCAGAGGCAATCCGTCTGCCGTCGTTCGAGTATGCGACTGACGTAACTTTGGCAGTGTGGCCCTCCAGTATATTCAACACCTCATCCCTCGTTGCATCCCACACCCGTATCGATTCGTCAGCCGAGCCAGAGACAATATGTCTGCCGTCGTTCGAAAATGCGACTGACGTCACTTTAGCGGTGTGGCCTTCCAGCACGCTCAGCACTGTGCCTGTCGAGACATCCCAGACTCGTACCAAATCGTCACTCGAGCCGGAGACAACCCGTCTGGTATCACTCGAAAATCCGACGGAACTGACCTCTTTAGTGTGGCCTTCCAGCACATTCAGCACGTCACCCGTCGACACCTCCCATATCCGAACTGATTTGTCAGCTGAGCCAGAGACAATCCATCTGCCATCGCTGGAAAATGCGACCGATGTAACCCAATGAGTGTGGCCTTTCAGCACATTCAGTACCTCGCCCGTCGATGTGTCCCACACCCGTACCAATTTGTCCCATGAACCGGAAACAAACAGTCTGCCATCCTGCGAGTATGCAACAGCATTCACCTCTGTTTCCAATCTCAGAGTCAACAACTGCTCGCCACTTCGTAAAGCATTGGTAAAACAAGGAATTCCAGGGAAATGGCTCCTCCATCTGAAACAGAGATTCGAACGTTGTGCCCACGTTGCTAGCGCAGAGATATAAAGATGAGGGGTTGACAACGATGCTGCACTTCCACTGAAATAAACTGCAAAAGACCCAGTCTCGGTCAAATCTTCTGTTAAAGCGGAGTTACGCTGAAAAAGAGAGCAAGTTTATCATAAATTATTCAGCCCAGATGACACTTACCATCATTACCCACTGACGTGCTGTTTGAAGCATTGGATCACACAAGCCACGTGATCCCAGGAGATTCATTGCTTCAAGCCAGAACAGCACGCGAAGCTGAAGGAAGTCAGTCAAGGCATCACAAAGTGGTTCAGATTCAGAATATGCGACAGCAGAGAGGTGATGATCCCAGTTTCGGCAGGAATAGGTCAAGGTGGGAGGGATGTGTTGCCTGATTTCATCTTGAAGCAACGTGTTATCGCGGTCGAGTAAAAGTGATGATGGGATGTTTGCGATGTTGAACCTTAATCCTGCCTTCATGACACGAAAGCAGGAGTTGGTGAGACGTCGATGGTGTTCAGCTTGGTTGCACCAGAAATCTTTCGACCGATTCCGATCAAATAGGAAGTCAGGAAATGATTTGTGGTACCACAGGACTTTGTCTTGTTCAGTGTAGAGCACAGCGTGAAGGCGGCGGAGAATGCAATCAGCAATTCTGGTGTAAGAAAATGCAGAATTACTCTTGTTCGAAGTGAAGAGGAGATCGATTGCAACAGTTGTCGATATACGCTCGGCTGTGCAAAGAAAAGTATAGAGGATTTGGAGCCGGCGTGCACGGATGTCTTGCTTCAAATCACGAAAGGAATCCAGAAGAATTCGAAGATACAACTCGTCGAGCAAGGGGGTGTCATCCGGTGACGTTTTCAGGATGGCCAAATCAGAGCTGGAACTGAGTTCAGTAAGGATCTCTTCCTGTTCTACTGGTTCGTAGTCTGCCAAATGCTTCACAACTGTTGCGGCATAAATAAACAAGCCACACGCCTGTGCCACGAGCCTGTCCAATTCTAAACGACCAGCAAAGTCAGGGAGGCTAGCATTCAGATATGTTGCGATGTCGGCCTGGGCTTCCTCGATTGGCACTTGCTCGAGACGATAATATCGCTTGTCCTGAAAGGACTCCAAATGGGTGGTGAGATCCGGATCTGGCCGACTAGTAGCAAAAAACTTGAGACCCTGTAAATGGTGTCTGTTGATGGTATTGATCAAGTCACGCAAAAACTCTGAACCACCCTTCCCATCGATCTCATCAAGAGCGTCAATCACAATGAGGTAATATGGTGGCGTAGATGGTTCTGCAAGTCGGGCAGCTTCGGACTCCTCCCAGGGTCCGACAAGAAGGCCCTCAAGCTGGTCGCAGACTTTGTGGTTTGTGGTTTCGAACCTTCCAGAATGACACAAAGCATCTGCGAATGGTTTACATCTGAGAGCCAGGTGATATACAATCGTACGAACGATATGGGTCGCACGCCGTGTGTCCTCGAATAGGCGTGAACAGAAAAAGTTGCCTCCCAGAATTGTCATGTCGTCAGCATCGCCAGCAAACTCGAAGCGGCGGGCAATGGTGTAAGCGATAGTGCTCTTCCCTGAGCCAGCTGGGCCGAAGAGCCAGTAGACCGTCTCACTTTCTGATGAGGTATCGTTGGCCCATCTTGTGATATCGGCCAGTATACGGACACGGGTTCTGGGGGTGCAGACGGCACGACGTAGCGACCGGAGTTCTTCACCCTCTAGATAGTATTTGTGGTCTGCAATGCCTGATGCTTTGAGATCTTTCAAGAGTGATTTCTGTTGGAAAATGAGCACGCAAAAAGAATCTCCAAATCGATTTACATACTGCGAGGCCTTCTTGAATTGCATGAACAGCTTTATGGACTCTGAGACCAGTCACGAGCTAGAAAGTGCTTGAATAATGAAACACGAACAATATTTGTGTGTACAAACACGAACCACAAGTTGCTCCCTGGCCTGATTGATGCCCTCAAAAATCTCCGCAATCTGCCGCTTTTCCTCTTCATAAATTGCAATTTTTATGATCAGCGACTGCTTTTTTAGTTGAGCCAGCTTTGTCAATTCTTTGTTTAGCACGCTAAAGGATTGTCTGCTCGTCAATTTATGTCCAGAAAGTAACAGCATGCAGTACCTCTCGAATAATATAATTGCCTGTGTCTCCTCTGTATTGCTCGGTTTCCAGTCAACCAGCGCATTTTCTACGACAAGAAGCTGGGCTGCTATCGTTAAAATCCGTCGCTCCACCGTGCTGAGGTTGTCTTGCACATCCTGAGATGCAGATTTAGTCATACACCGATGTGAAGAACAGCCACAAACGTCTTTTATCTGGAGGATAATCTTTGTAATAACGAACACGATTTTGACAGGATTGATGTCCACGACATCTGGTACTTTTTTGAGGATCATCTGCATAAAACTTGATGCCACTCCAAAAACGTCCTTCGTTGTCGATAAGACGCTAGGTTTTAGAGCCTCTGGCTCGGTGGCTGTCTTGTGAACCTTGCCAACGGCTGCGTGTCCAGATGGGTGTGTAACTGATGACCATGACGGCGATCTTGACAACGGGGTTGAGGTGCAATGACCTGTTAGTATGTTGAGCATTCTGTAGGGCAACCGTAGAGAAGTACCTTTGTGAGGTCCAGCGCCCATGACAGGAATTGTTAGTTGAGCCGAACTAACGACAGCCCTCGATATTTCTCTGCTGGACGAAAGGGCAGGAAACCTAGGTGAACCCGATCTGCGATGAGGCGAGCTGGCTCTAAAGTACCTCTTCAGGCGATTTCCAATACCATTGGACCTTTTGGAAGTCTGAGGACATTCGTCAACCATTAAGCGCAAGAGGAAGAAGTAGTGACCGCCACCAGGCTTTAATTGTAGACGGTCTCGAATGTACCCTCACACGGGTGTGATTTGTTTTTTTTATAATTTATGTAACTACGGTTCTCGGCTGATATATGAGGACAAATTGAGAACCGTGTAGCACACTTAGCATGCTGCAACGCGTCCTGACTCCTTGTAAAACATTCTGTACATAACTTTTCTGTATTTCCTGCATATCGCTGTTACCGTCCCAAACCAAGGAATTTTAGTGGTGTAGTTACCAGTCAACGGGTTGATAGTAATTTATTGACGACTTGAAGTCGGAAATAATAAATTATGTACCCGGGGTAGTCGTTAGTAATCACATCTGTCTTCTGCACCACGGACCCAGGCCTGATAAAATACAAAACACACACGGGCCCGTCGTAATATGATCGGTGCGAGATCGCGAGTGGAGAGCCCAGCTGGAAGAAGCCTCAGTACGGGCTGAAAAACGGGTTGAGTCCAACTTCTTTCAAGGAAAACGGCCTGCTGACTCTTTGCAGTAGTGTCAGAACGGTCTGCCAGTGATCTTGGTCCCTCCCAGGCCAATGTCCAATTTTGCAACGGACCATTTCCAAGATGCTTTCCATGTTGAGACTGAACTGCGGGCATTTAGAAGCTCCCCAAGTAATAGCCCACTATTAAGCCTTACTAGATCTCATCCAATCGTTCCTTTCCAACTGTTTATGCAGATGGAATTCGCACAACAGCTCGTCCCATCGCTGTATTCCTGCCTTTTCTTCCTCATCCCAGCCTTCATTTTGACCAGCACTTGCCATCTCAAGCGCAAAATAAAGCACCTGCCCCTTCCGCCAGGCCCAAGGAAGTTCCCCATCATTGGAAATCTCTTCCAACTTCCAACTTCTTTCGAATGGGAGACCTACGCGAAATGGAGTGAAGAATATAGTCAGTGATGATTCAGCACAATTTCATTCATTTGCACTCATATTTAAACAGAATCTGATGTTATCCACCTTGATGCTGCAGGAACGTCGATCGTCATAGTAAATTCTCAGAAAGCAGCTTCTGAGCTCTTTGAAAAACGTTCTGCCATATACTCAAGTCGGTAAGATAGCCATTCCAAATCTAATGATCTGCATAATAAAGTCTATTAGTGCTGAAACGGTGATGCTTCATGAACTGTAAGTGTGCGTGTCGAATCCTTGTATTATTTTACGTGTCCCGCGATTAGCACAGGCTGGAAATGTCTCTTCGGTGTCATGCCCTACGGCGATGCTTGGAAAGAACGTCGAAAACTTTTCACACAACATTTCCATCCGAACAACGCCAAAGTCTACCAACCTCGCGAACTCGAATACACACACAAAATAGTACGCCGCTTACTTGACTCCCCAGAAAGGTTCATGGAACATCTCAGATTGTAAAAGCTGGCAATTCTCAATTCTTTACCCTACCTGACATCCTACTTGATAGTCTCGCAGGTGCAACAACCCTTGCTCTTGCGTACGGCCTTGAAATTCAACAAACTGATGATCGTTACCTCCAAATTGCTGAGAGGGCTGTCATTGGCCTTGCTGAAACATTCGTGCCAGGACGGTTTCTCGTGGATTCGATACCCCTGCTAAAGTATGTACCTAGCTGGATGCCTGGTGCAGGCTTTAAGCGGAAAGCTAAGGAGTGGAAAGCCTTGGCGACAGAAATGATGGACTCACCATTCGAGGCTGCCCAGAAGGCGATTGTAAGGACTACGATTTTCTATCTTTACATGCGACGATTGATTGTCCGTGACTTAGTCCGACGGAACAGCTAAACCTTCATTTGTGTCGTTGTGTTTGGGTGACATGGATGAGAGGGTGAATATTGACCACCAGCGCCAGATCATCCGAGATACGGCAGGAACTTTTTTCGTCGGTAAGCCCATTATCAAAGGCTGTTGTGGAATGTATTTGTGTTAAGTATCTCTGCAGGAGGGGTTGATACGACCGTATCGGCTATGAGCACCTTCATTCTCGCCATGACATGTTGTCCAGACATACAGAGCAAAGCTCATGAAGAACTTGATCGTGTACTCGTCCCAGGGCACTTGCCACTTTTCGAAGACGAACTATCGTTACCGTACATCACAGCCGTCATGAAGGAGGTAATCAGGTGTGTCGTTCTCAGGAGACGAAGAGGAATCTTTTCTTATCACTTTTCTCAAAGGTGGCAATCCGTCGCACCATTAGCAATACCACACTATGTCACGGAGGACGACAAATATAATGGCTATCTCATCCCCAAAGGATCAATTGTTGCAGGAAATACATGGTACTCCGGGGCACCCAACGCAGTCAATCATTATCTAACTCACGGATGACAGGGCGATGACTCACGACAAAGAGGATTATCCTGAGCCGTTTGAGTTTAGACCAGAACGATTCATGAAGGAGGGAAGACTAGATCCCAACGCCCGAGATCCCAATGCCGCCTTTGGTTTTGGGAGAAGGTAAATAACATTTTTGAACTAAGGAAGGTCACGATTGATTCACTGTCCTGTGTATCCCAGAGCATGCCCTGCAAAACATATCGTGTATTCAACTTTGTGGATTACCATTGCGACGATCCTGACAGTGTATGATATATCACCTGAAATTGACCAGGATGGACATCCTCTTCTACCGAAGCATGAGTACATTTCGGCGATGATACAGTGCGTTTCTTCAGATTGTCCTCTTGTTGAATCCGACATTGTCGGTTGCAGGCACCCCGCCCCGTTTAACTGCTGCATCAAGCCACGCTCAGAAGAAGCAAAGAAATTGATACTGTCACTCGACATTTCGATCTGATGAATTATTAAGTAGTCTGTACTTATGTGATTTGAATTGAGACTGGTTCCAATGCTTAAAACAAGGCGTTCAAGCATATGTATGAGAACATCCTCGAGTAAGCGTTTTCAAATTGTGTAGAACATACATGGAAATAGTTAATGGAAATACTAGTTAAAGTCACCTCAGTGTTTGCAGGGTTTGCAGGGCAAACCACTTAGGCTTTGGAAACAAGAGATAGAGACTCAGTCTATGCATCTACCTGGTTGAACTTCGCTATCAGGATTATCCACTGCGCCGGCCGGGAGCAAGTTTGAAAGTGTCAGGAAGACACAACAAGTACGACTGAGTTCGAATTGCACCTCGACTTTTGCGACAATGTCAGTGACAGAACCAGAGGCGAGTCTTGTCTTTGTCGGAGTAATTAAACGAAACTAACGAACTTAAATTATGAAGTGATGGCCGCCTTTTCGTAATTGTTTTTATTTGTGATGATATACCGTAGGTGTAATCGAAAGTCAACGGCGCACACAATGGTGGGTATTACCAGCAGCTGGTCAAGGACCTCACTCAGAAACTCCTATATTGAAGGGGAAAGAAACAGGTTGAGGCAACAAAGCTTCAAGTTTGCCATTGTGAGACTCGGACTGTAGTGCACGATGAATAGAAAGTTGCTCGAAGATGTGCTGATTGGTCATTACAGGAGTGCGAGCGATGAGTGACATGACTGGCTATGTATTCCTTTAATTACTTTGGAGTGCAATACCTACCACGGATGTGTCTTTTCAAATGTTGATGTCGAGAAAAAGTTTTTTGACAAACATCGCATGTACGATTTCTTACTACAAGCTTCTCTATCAAAAACGAAAGAAGCAGATAAACGATATCACTCACCCATGTGTTTTGTTGCTTTGTGAAGTGCCAGATGATCGGGGCGGAAGTATGCCCATGCACAATCATCGCATCGATAGGCTGCTTCTCTGTCAAACATGAAATGAAGCAGGTGAACGGAAAACTACTCACGCCTTTCAGACATATGGACATGTGCGGGACTCTGTTTCTTATGCTTGTTCCGGGATGCAAAGTCCTTGGGGCACTCGCCACCTCCATGAGACAAACGCCTCGGAAGAGGACATCGAAATCTCCGTTCCGACGTCATAGGTATCACTTGGTTGGCATTGGGTGTTCCTTTTATCACGATGTTGCTGACGATCTCCGGCTTTATAAAAGGTTGGTGACTCAAATAAAGAAATCAAAAAATCAACGTCTGGAAATAGGTCACCGCTAAGTCAATCAAACGCAAAAACAACCATGAAATCAGTTACGTTGGCGACTGCGTGGCCTTCCAACACTTGAAGACGACTGCGAGCATGGGGCGGCTGTAGAAAGTGTTGTCAGCTAATACCAATTTGTTGAAAAGGGCACCACGACCTTCTTCGACATGGCTCTGCAAGCTTGAAATCTGCTTCTCGACTATTCCGGTATAATTGTCAAAATATGTTACCATGGCCGTCAGCATATTAAATAACTGGTATAGTAGAATAACCTGTAAGTTCTGGTTGAGGAGTGCTCCCGGGTGTATGAGCCGCATTAACGATAACGATGGCGAACTCGAACAAAAGACCTAAAGAAGTAGAAATAAATTTCATGGGGTCGGTGGAAGGGGAGACCAGCTCTAGATTCACCTGAAGCTTGGCCAGTGCTTTATGCCCTCTCTCGAGTTAATCGATTTTTCCTTGGCCATGGAGTACCACATATATAATCCAGCTGACCTATCCGACAAAGCAAAGAGTTGTATCGTAGCTCACAGCAAACGTGTTTTTTTTCCCAAAAACGGCTGATTTTGATGGCTTGGTGGTAGACCGGTGACCGGTGCGTAAAAAGACACATGACATTGATAAGGAAGTTAGGAACATCCTTACACCACTCATATCTGTCCCACTTTCTTTTTGTCACACATGGCCGACACAGCGATACGTATCAAAGGCATAGCCGACGTCGTCGTTGCTGGAATTGTGATGGTCAAACCCAACTGGATCTATCAGTCGGCTGTCACGAAAGGGTTGCATTCTTTGACCGGACTGGTGAGCTTTGTTTTCTCTTTGTCGACAAGGACGGGCGTGCAGTGTGTACAACACAGCTTGAGCCTTGGATGGCTGACGGAAAGCATCATTGCAGCGCCTTTCAGACCCGTCGATCGCACCGGGGTTTAGCCATTCACTTGCCTGCATGGCCGCCGCCGTAGGGGTTGGACACGTTGTCGCATCGAGAGCGGGGAAAACTACACGACCGGCAATATGTACGTGGGTATTTAGATATACATTTCCATTATCAATGCCCTTTTCATGATACAGTCTCGATAAACCTCACTTGGGCCATTCTTTGCCTTGTGACATGTTTGACACCGAGAGAGTGGGGACTCGGAAATACTACTCTCTTGATGTCTGGACTGAATCATACGTTGTTTTCGATCGAATTATTGTATATTGATCCAAGCCTGCTCAGCTGCTTTGGTTGTGGCGGGGAAAAGGATGCTAAGAAGACAGTAATCGTGTGCCGTTTAGCTTGGCGCACATGGGCTGGCATTTCTTTACCGAACTTTTCCGTGTCTCGTAGACAAACTTATGTAACGCGGTTCCAAAAAGTGTTTAGATGATGCATTTCACTTTGAACAGGACATTTCGAGTCCCATTGGTTCAATATATATATATAATTACACAAGATTCAAAGTGTATCTACTTCAAGTTATGACAAGAAAGAACTAAATGTTCTCAAAGGAAATGGTAATACCAAGTAGTATTACTGGTAAACACAGAAAACAGCAATAAAGAAGGGATGGCTGCGCATGAAGGCACGAATACCAAATACATACCAAAATCGAAAGCTTTAAGTGACGTGGCCCGGGCAGACGTTGTAACGCCGAGCCCCTAATGCTCGTATTGGCGTCTGTAATTCCCAATAAATAGAAAGTTGCTCGAAGATGTGCTTATTGGCCATTACAGGAGTGTGAGCGATGAGTGACATGACTGGATATGTTTTGCTTCGATGGCTTTGTGCAAACCCCACCTTGACCATCGACGTGTCTTTGCAAATCATAATGTCGAGAAAAAGTTCTCTGACAAACATCGCATGTACGATTTTTTGCTAAAAGCTTCTCTATCAAAAACGAAAGAAGCAGTTGGCAAACGATATCACTTACCCGCGTGTCTTGCTGTGTGAAGTATCAGATCACTTTTGCCGAAGTATCCGCTTCATCGCATTGAAAAGCTGCTTCTCTGTCGTCAAAAAACTACTCACGCCTTTGAGACATATGGACATATGCAAGACTCTGACCCATATGAATTTTCAAATGTTTCTCGGTTTTAAACTTCACCTCCACGAGACAAACGCCTCGGAAGAGGACATCGAAATTTCTTTTCCGAGGTCCCAACTTGGTTGGCATGGGGTGTTCCTTTATCGCGATGTTGCTGACCTGGAAATAGGCCTCCAACGCTAGTTGAAAGCCAAGTCGATCAAACGCAAACACAACCACGAAATCAGTTACGTGCCCTCCCCCATATCGTTTCCCCCCCCCCAGCTCATTTTTCTTTCTATCTTCAACGCGTCCCTCCAAACAGCATCGGCGGCACAAGAGCTACCAAAGCTCACTCATGGTCCATCCCCGTCGTGAACCACACCTGGCTCGAAGACTGTTTCGTCCAATGGCGGAACCTCACCGTCGCGCTCGAGAAATACATCGTCTTCCCGTCTGGTGTTGATTTCAGCGCACTTTTGGGCGAGAGGGGTATGGGTGTTGTAGGGAGTCGGATTGAAGATGAGGCTGAGGAGCTTGCTGAGAGGGTGTTTGAAGAGGAGGAGGACGAAACGTCTGAGAAGGGAGTTGGCGTGGATGGACATATGGATGTAGATGGTCCGGATGGAACGGAAGATAGTGCGAAGGAGGCTGTGAGGGGTTTGGTGGATGAGGAAGAGGAAGAGGTCCAGATTCCAACAAAGCCGCACTCGAAGCGGCCTGAAGATAAAAGGCTGTCGATGAAAGCGCCAGATGGGATGGATGTGGATTTTGAACCTCCGTCTACGGCTGCTGTTGTTGTTGAGATGGATTGGAATGTTGATGTTGATTTTGATGAGGCGGCTACGCCTCTGGCTCGGGACTTGAATGGTGGGGATGATGATGATGACGACGGGGAGAGACAAAAGACGAAGGAGAAAAGGAAAGGGAAGGAGGCAAAGGAGAAACAAAATGCAAAGGAGAAGAGAAAGTCGGAAGAGGGGAGTAGGAGTGTGTCAAAGACAAAGATTTCAAGGGCCAGGGCGAAGGTTCACGATGAAATTGACGAGGAAGTTGAAGGGGAGGAAGAACTCATTTTCGTTTCAAAAAAGACCACTAAATCGAAGAAGAGCCGAGAGACTGATCTCATCGAGTTGGAGGATTCAGACGACAAATCGGAGAGAAAACCAGATCCGAAAGGGAGGCGGAAGTTGAAGAATAGGATAGAGGAGGATTTGAGTGTGGATGATGCTGAGGAAGAGTCTCCGTCTAAGCGAGCCGTGCGGTCTAAAACGAGTGCTAAAGTGGTGAATCTGGCAACGAAATCTACATTGAAGACGAATCGGAAAACGAGGGCTGTAAGTTCCGGAGAGGAGGAAGAAGAAGACGAAGAAGAAGAAGGAAACGAGCCCCAGAAAAAGACCAAGATGCGTGCGAATGGCGTTGCTGCGTTGCCGTCTACACCTTTGAAGACGAGCAGGAAACGGCCTCTGCCTGCTCCTTCGAGTAAAGGGCTCGAGTCGGAAGATGATGAACCGGAGCCCGTTGCTAGAACTAAGCCAAAAGGCGGTGTGCGGAAGGGGGTTGCTGTTGAGTTGATCAAAGGTGGTGGTGCTGGTGGTAGCCGAGGGGGAAAGAAGGAGGTTGTGCGAGAGGATGAGGACGAGGACGAGGAGGAAGAGGAGGACGGAAAGGGAGAGGGTCAGACTGTCAAAACGAAGGGGGTGAAAAAGGTGATGGGGGTATCGACGCCACCCAAAAAGGTTGGAGCGGGGTCGACTGCTCATGTCAAACATAATGGATTGTTGAATAAATCCAAGGGAGATGCTAGAACGCGGATAAGGAGAAAATCTTTGAAAGAGGAGCTAGTGATCGTGGAGAGTGAAGACGAGGAGGAGATGGATGTGGATGTGCCAGCGAAAGGGAGTAAACAGGTGAAGAAGAGGAGAGTGTCAAGGAAAGAAGAGGAAGATCTGGAAGATCTTCCCCCACCGACCAGATCAAAAACGCGAGGGGAGACGGAGACCGTTTCGAACAGCAAAGGCAAACGGAAGGAAAAGAAAGAGGTGACTACACAGCAGCAGCGGTCGAAACCTCTTCGTGTTTATTCCAGTGAGGAAGATGATGAGGAAGATGGGAGTACCACGGCTGCAGATGGAAAGCCTGGAGTTGAAGAAGAGGATGAAGAGGACGAATTGCCGGCTGCTGTATATGTTCCTTCTGGGTCTCGTGATAAAGCAAAGGGTGGCACCACCACCAAAGCCAAAGCGAAGGAAACGGAGCGGGTCAAGAGCAATGGGAAGGCTCAAGTGAAACCGTCTCCAAAGGGTCAATCGACATCCACACCGAAGAGGACGATTTCTGTTCTCATGCCGTCTTTGACGAATTCAGGAGGACCAAAGAAGAGTGGTAAGAAGGTAAATGGAGGTGGTGTGGAAGAGAAGCCGGCTGCCAAGCGCACGGTTGCAAAGGTGAAATCCAAGTTTCTGACGCCTACTAGCGATACAGAAGACGAAGGGGATGGTGGTAGTCCACGAGGGCGTGTGCTTGTGAAATCGAACAGCTTGAAAACTATTGCAGGACAGTCGTCTTTGAAGGCTTTGGTCGTGCAGTCGAACGAACCCCACCATCATCATTCGAACAAGCAGCATGCCACTAATTCGTCGCACAAGGGTGTCGTCTCGCGAGGGTATGTGGAGGTTGATGAAGAGACTGGTCGTTCTACGCCTGGATCGACGCTTTCGGCCGCCCTGCCGCGTCGTAATGCGGCGGCTAAAGCGTCACAGCGACTTCATGAGACGATCATGCCTGATCTTGTCAATTTTGAAGCGCAGATGAAGAAGTCGAAGGGGAAGGGCAGGCAGAGTGGTGGTGGTGGTAATATGAATGCTTTTACTCTGGATCATGAACGGGAGGTTGGGAAGCGGAAGAAGGTTGAACGTGAGGAAGAGGACGAGGAAGAGGAGGAGGGAGATGAAGAGCAGAAACCTAAGAAGAAGAGGAGGGTGTCTGATGAAAATGAAAAGAAAGTTATGCCGAAAGCAAGAAGTAAGGGAAAGCAGAAAGTAAAAGACGATGATGACGCGGAAGTGGATGATAACAAACTGTGAGTTCAGTGGGTGTGTTGTCTTTTGAAACATCTACTGAAGTCTTTGCCAGTTCATCGGATGTTGTCCTTTTGACGACACAGGTTGCGCTCGCAGATGATGTGGTCAAATCGCTGACGAAGCTAGGCGTCCGAATGACGACACGTCCGACTGAGTGTACTCACCTACTTGCCCCACATCTAGTAAGGACGGAAAAGTTCTTGTGCGCTCTGGCTTGTGCGCCGTACATTTTGAATTCCAAGTGGGCTACTTCTAGTGCTGCTGCCAAAAAGCTCTTACGTTTGTATCATTCTATATTTATTGTTACCCGAGAACTGACGAAAAGAAAAAAATTTGTTGTTGCAGCTGAAAAAGACTTTTTGTTGAAGGACGAGGCGGGTGAGAAGAAATATGGGTTCAAACTAGCTCAAGCCTTGCGACGTGCCAAAGCCAACAGAGGAAAACTTCTCGAAGGAAAGACATTCTATGTCACACCCAAGGTGGCCGTCGACAAGAAGCTGCTGAAGCATGTCGTCAACGCCTGTGGCGGCCAAGTCTCGACGCAATCACCCTCCGTCCGGATCATCAGCTCGAATTCAGATACGCGCCATGTGATCTCTTGTAAAGAGGATATTTCAATCTGGCGGCCTATTGCTGCTCAGGGATTCAAGATCTACAGTCAAGAGTTGCTTCTTAATGGGGTGATGAAGCAGGAAATGGAATGGGATCAGGAAGATTACTTGGTTGAAAGTTGATCTTTATTTCTTGAATACTTACAGTGTATCCATAAAGGGTCAACTCCGTCACGGTCGCCAAGCCTTGCTGTGTGGATTTCTCTCGTTATTATTATTTTTTTCCTAGCAGTGCTACCAAATATTTTAGAAATTAGTAGTCCAGGACGATAAGCAACCCAGATCTCATTCTGAAGTTTCCTTTCTTTAAACCACCTGATATCTTTCATTTATTTGATTTCAATATGTTTATCCCAGCAAAGTTGTGTTGCCGTGTATACACCAGATGCTGCTATGGCCGTTATGCGTCACCTCATGAAGCAGTTCAGTAAGCCTCAGCGTTTCGGGCTTACACCTCCTGCGCCTGAGCTCCTGGATGTACAGGCTGCGACCTCAACAAGCAAACTGAGAATTTTTCTCTACCTATCCACTGCATTTTCGCCGATGGCCGGTCCTTCGAATTTTTCAAGTTCGAAAGGAATCCAAATCCAACTTTTCTAGAGATCCGAAGCACCTCCAGCGTGGCCTGCAAGTACCCGACTTTACCACCATGGAGACTCGTCTTCCTTTCATTCTCTAGCTTCGCTGTGTATGCGAGGCAATCTTTGATCTGATGCTGAGCGCATATATCGCAGGCCTGCAGGCTATTACAATCGATCAGACAAAAAGGGGAAGAAGCAGGGTTGTAGGAGACCGAGTTTAGATGGGATCGGGTGCTTCAATTGGCTAACTGTGCGTTGGCGGCAGTTAGGAAGGCTGAGGGTTGAGAAGGCTCTTCTTGCACTACATGAGAGGTATTAACTCCGCTCATCTGCCCGTATCATTCCTTACCTTGCCTCAGTACAGGACCACCAATCAGACCTCATCATGACAGTGCAGTTAGGAAGGCATGAACTCTCCCTTTCTGTTTCCACAGATGAATGAATCATTATAAGTATTTTTTGTGCACACCAGTTCTGGCTAGCTTTTGTTAAATTCTATCTTAAGACTTTCCCAGCGTAGGAATTGAATATTGAGCGGCAAGCAGAGCCACTGTCAAGAGTTTGTGGGTGGTGGGCTTGAATGTCTTCGGACATTTGGACAATGCTTCGAACGATGTATGCATATTACGTTACATACTCACTCTCCGTCCCACCCTAGCATTTGCGTTTGAAATTGGTGACAGCCTCCTAAGTTTAACATGCGAGATCGGAGAATTCAACATCGGATTTCCGAAGACCCACCAGACGTTCAAAGAGCATCGACCGATTGTCCGAAGACATTCAAAGTCCCAACATCCTCAGTTTGAAGCATTGGCCGAATTTCCGAAGACATTCAAGCGATGAAGGACTACATTTCTTGCTGCGTCATGTGAGTAGGCTGCCTGAGCAGTAGGTATGGAGAAAGAAACGAACTTTGAAATCGCAGAAAATAACTGGATATTTCCCCATGTAATCTTGACTGTTTGTCGGCTATATATAGGTCTCGGAAAAGTTGACAAGAAAAGTTGACGAGGGTCTTCCAATTTGTTTTGAGAGATAGCGAAAAAAGACCTGCATGAGAAGCTTCAGTACGGAATGCAACATTGAGAGTGAGTAGAGTGTTTTCACCTCAGCATCTATGGTGAATTTCCCGCAGCGCCTGGGCAGGAGAACAAGATCGACATTGCCGTTCAGGCCTGTGTTGACAATGGACTTGAGTTTCGTCTTAACGACAAGATAGTTGCCGGCACAGCTCTGAGCTGACGAAAGAAGGGAGAACTGTTGGAATATCGTCTCGTATCGCATCATGGCCTCGTTGCCATGTTTCGCATCACGATGTGATGAGATCTTTAGATCTTTAATCACTGATTGATTTTATTTATGTTTCAGTGTTATTTTACATGTATTTAAGTCCATAGGTTTGTTGAGAATCCTATCGGATTATCACCCCCCCATTGTGCCCTAGCAGCTAAATCCCGTTTTGGGCCGCTTTCCGCAACAAGAACATGTTAGAATATAATAAAGTGGGGATCAATTCGATGATATTTCGTATGAGATGTATCAGTATATATACAAAGATATAAGTCCTAACTAGGGAAGTAAGCTAGAAGCAATAAGTATTAAGC
>Ga0307514_10002303_pt1 | contig 20153 bp, 17 predicted proteins | sample 16_EM_MG_FD_203088 | JGI IMG/M metagenome (GOLD analysis project Ga0307514, IMG submission 203088) | Populus trichocarpa ectomycorrhiza microbial communities from riparian zone in the Pacific Northwest, United States - 16_EM | ecosystem: Host-associated > Plants > Roots > Unclassified | place... | reverse complement strand
CCTTAAAATGAACGCTTTATGTCCGGAAATATATGGTTTAAGTGATATACGTATTGAGAAAAATGGCAATATACTGGTGTGAGCAGCCACAAATATAAAACCGCAGTGTCAAATTAAATCTTAAAAGGACTCTCATACACTCGATATGAACTCATGAAACTTCATGGAGTCAGTCTAGATGATGGTATGTATATATGTCTCCACAGAGTATCTTTCCGATTGGGTAGTCGTGAAGGGGAGAGACGGATTTTTCACAGGAACCGTTGGCCATGCCTAGCGCTACCAAAAGCCTCAGGGGTACTTTAAGTAGGTAGTCTCGTGCCCATACCGATTTATTTTTTGATCATCTTCAGACTACCATCCCTCACCTGCCAGTAATGTGCATATACTTATACAATTCTAACTTCAAGGGCATTGAGCACCGCCTACCTAGACCCAACTGTGGGCACTTCTCCCGTTGATACGAGAATATTGGTTATAAGAATGACCTTTAGACATTTCTATTTCTGTAAACCCGCTTATTCATCCATCGAAATGCTTCAACGCAGCAATCAACGGACAAGGGAAGAGATAGAGCGCCTGGTGAAAATCAGGAGCTTCTAAGCGGCAAGCGGAGTGAATGGCGTAAAAAACGTTGGTCGTTAAATTCGGAATTGTCTTGGCAGCAACCCAACGCTCAGCGAGGCTATAAAAAAGGTAATGAGGGTGATGAGCATATATATCACAGTGAAGAAGATTAGCGAGAAGTAAATAACATAAAGAAGCGCTGGAAGGAGGCAAAGGCCATACACCAATATTCAGTAGGGTCCGAGGCTTTTCCAAAGTGCTTCCCCCTCCAAGCCCTACTGCAGTCTGCTGATATACAGGCCTCCAGACTCTATATTCCCCTGCACAGCTGGCACCAATATTCTACTCCACCAGCTTCACTAAGTAGCTCAACAACCTGCCAGAATGATGCTGGATGCATGTGAAATAAGGCAAGAAATGCGAAATTAGGATATTAGTGAACCACCATGACAATAAGTAGCAATATGGAACAAGGACTTCTTTGTACATAGGAGGTCTTCGATATCCGCTTCTGCATCCTCCTCTGATGATGATGATGATGCCAACAGATAATCACATGTTGCATTTTTGATGAAACTCTCAATATCATGTAGAGCATCGCGGTGTTCGAGGCATAGTGGTGGTGGTGGTGGTTGTGGTGGTTGTGGTGGTTGTGGTGGTTGTGGTGGTTGTGGTGGTGGTGATGATACTGCTCATGATCTACTTACTTTACTTAGTCAATAAAAAACTTGAGTTTCATCCTATTTCAGCTACTACATGGCGTTTGGTGGCATGCGCTAAAAACCATGTACCTAAATCTTTAAAGTATTGATACATTTCTTTTGTCCTACCTAACAGTGTACTTTATGAAAGATTTCCTAGCATGGGTTTGTTCCGAAAGAGGTTTCCCCATGCTTAGTTAGTGAAGTACAGACTGAGACTAGCCTAAATGGGCCTTGGCTACGGATGCAGACTAGAGGACGACGACAACTGTTCTGGCTACATGCATAGTGGATCACGAGGCTGGTGCCTACCAGACTAGGTATTTTTGTTGAAAATCATTACTCATATTTAATCTATCTAGACTATGACGAGGGACCACACCTCCAAGTAGATTGTAGCTGGTCTCTGCCCCCTATTAAGTTTGGGGGTTAGTTTGAGTACTCATGAATTATCACACACCGCATACACACCGCGGTTATTAAGGCTAACAAACTGTTCACAAAGAGTGCATGTAGCGTGTGATAACCATTGTACTGAGTAAATAATCGTAATGGAAAGACATGATCTACCCATATTATTGTTCTTATATCGAACACTCTTATGTCAATAGCCTACTGTGATCATGGCACTGTTCAAGGTTGAATCTCCCCACATCGTGGATTTGAGAGCCTCATGAGCTACGCCAACTACCAAGTCTTCATCAGACCCTGTGCATGCGCAATGGCGACGCACAGCGAGCTCACTTGGTGAGTAGGCAAGAATAGTTACACTCTGGGTGATTTCCTAGGGGAGTCTGCATTCTTATTGGCCACACCTTGACACGTAGGTACATATGTACATACAAGTAGTTGTATGATGTGTGGGAAGGGTTTGGCGGGGGTCCACAGCTTTTCGTCCTTGTAACAGGGTCAGCCACAAGTAGAATTCAGCCCCGGGAAACTTACAATGAACGATATGTACTCCCATGTACCAGCCACTGAGTGTTAGTAGGAATCGTAGAATGTCCGCATCATGGAGGAAAAAGCTCTATCGATGTAAATTCTGGCTATTGAACTGGGAATGCCCTCAATGATTGAGCTTAACGGGGGTGGGGGGGATTTGAGGACTGCGACCGGGCTGGAGAGGCTACGTTTGTTTACGTTGGTGGGTATACACTCTGGCTGGCCTCAGGGCACCTGAAGTGAGTCCAGCGCTAATGTGAGCCTGCTGCGGCATGACTCGCAACCGGGATGGGATAGAGTGTCGTACTTATTGTCTGTTGGTTCCACCTGTGTTCATGAGGCTCGGGTTGCAGGTTACGGAGATATGCGTATATTAAGAAAAGGAACTCGAAAACGTGTGCGTCAGTCATGGGCTGTCCTAGGTGTGTCAGGTCAGGCAGGGCTTTGACAGGTTACTAGGCAGGCATCTTCCTATCTATCGTGATCGAAACCCTGTAGTCTGACTGGCACAACACCCCGCTAACGAGGGATATCCGGCGGTTAGTGGTCGTAGGCATTAAGATGTATATATGAAGCATTGAATCCCCTTCCGTGCCTTGCCATGAGGCGTTGAGTGTGCAATAGTGGGTGGACCTCAGCCTTGTAATAGAACCTGAATTGGGTCCTGAGGGGTTTGCAGTTGCATTGGGCATAGGCACTCCTGGGGTAAGCGAATTGATTATGTAAGTAGCAGGAGTAACCAAGTGTGCCTAGTCTTGTGCTAGTCTCATGCCAAGACCCTTCTCAGGCCGAGCGCCTTGTGCCAAGCTCTATAACCATGCAGCTTAATAATAAGTCGCTATATATTACAATGAGATTGCCTCGACTCCCGCCGAGACTATGGGTTCCAAACCTCCCTCTCTCAGAGCCGATTTTGGTCCTCGTATTGAATTCTGTATGAGTGTTGTTCACTCCAGATATATATCGATCTGCTGCTCATGCCGGCTGGACTTACTCAAGGGCTGGAGATGAAAAGACGACCAGACAGCTCAATGGACTTTTCCACCATGTGTGGTCTATCGAATAGAGCTCAAAATCTTGAAGGCTTTGTGGGCACATACTTGCTGTCGTGGAGCCTTCACCAACTTACAGCTTCGAGTAGGTATGCATGATCCTACTTTCCAGGCCCGACCGAGTCTAGAGTGACCTTTGGTAGCCCTCTGTTTTCCTGCACGGCTGCTGCATCTACAGCACCCACCTGGGGCCAAGAAGGGAGTCTCTCCACCTACCGCCCCAGATATGGCTTGAGGGCATTTCACATCTTGCAGAGTTACCACATATTGCCGATCTCGAAACTGGTACACATTGGATAGAGGGCTAACTTAGTGCTCTTTGTGGTCCTCCGCGATTTGAGAGGGACTGCTGAGGCCTTAAATACTCACACCATTAACTGAGAATGCTCACACCAGTCTATTTGTTCACCAAACCCTTTAGGTTAATTTCCCACTGAGTCCCAGGCCTTAATCGCTAACCATCTAAGCTGGGTGATTCATTCTATCAACCTACGATAGGCTGGTGCCCGCCAAACTACTATCAACCACAGCAAACTTTAACGACTTGGTGGGACTATATGTAGTCTGGTTGTCACAAACCCCGTATATAGGAAGTCTCTTTCCAGCAAGATGCTGGACCTTGCTGGACCCACTTATAGCCCCCGTGCTGGGTTATAAAATAGCTGTCTTCCGCGGTGCGCATCCAGGTACAATGCAATTGGGCTCACCGCCATACCTCGTCACAGATTCCGGGCTCTAAAATTCTCAAGTCGGGAAAAACTAATTGCTGGCTCCCCGAAACTATTGGTGCATGCCCCAGTACTGCTAGAGTAAATATTTGCCCTGGCCCTACATTAATCGGGCACTGCAGGCATCGGAATTCGGGCTGTTGGTATATATAATGGGATACGTGCAACACCTGAAAAGGGTCCTTTTATACACGCGTTCGACATTCCCACACAGTCAGCTTATCATACAAATACCGACTATCCCTATGTTGGAGACCAATTCATTTTAGAGATAGCCAAAAAAATTTTTCGAAGAATCATTAATCGCATTCAGCCTAACAAGACTATGGCGATGGACTGCAGCTCCTAGGTTGCCCCAGGTGGCCACTCTCAACCCCACGGGCCAGTCCCTGCCCCTTACTATGTACATAAATCCTACAAACCCCAGATCAACCTCCCGTACCCTACGCGATAAACTCCACCACCTTAGCACACCATTCCTCATCGTCCCATATCTGCTCCGCTGACTGGCCCCTTCCATCTCCTACCCAAGGACACTGCTGGAGATGTGCCACATTTTGGGCTGTCCACCCGTTACAGACACATTGAGGATCTTCCACTTTCCCTATCTCCCAAAGCCATTGTCTCTGAGGGCCCTTATCCGCCACCATATAGACTAGACCCTTGATCGCTTTCGTAGACCACCGCAAATGTGTTGGGGCCTTGGGATGCAGAGGATGTGCCTGCCGTATTCCCGCTGGGGTCACGACGTCTGGTTTCAACATGCGCCACCCCATCTCCACTTCTATCTTTGCTCTCCTGTCCGCCTCTTCATTTCCTGACACCCCATTATGGCCTTTCACTCACATCAAAACTCTCGGCCTCTCCTGCATCTGTCTTTTCAGATCCTCTTCAATCCAAGACCGCGGATCCTCATATTGCAGATTCCAGATCCTGTGTATGACTCCTTGACTGTCCAGGGCCACACAGTCTGCGTCTTCCCGTGCCAGCTTCACTCCCAGTGACTTCGCATCCGCCACTGTCGCCATCGTACCCAGGTACATCCCTTTCTTCCTCGTCGCCCCCGCGGAGATAGCCAGTTGCTCTGTATTATTTGTCTGCTATTGTGTAACCTGGTGATAGGTATCCGTTAATATATACCTATGTCCTTCACATTATGCTAGCAACACTGTCACCAGTACCGGGCGGTCCATGAGGCCCAGGGAAAATGAACACATATTGCCTGAACTCTACGGACTAGGCTTTTGACTCTCGATTGGGGTCAGTACAGTTTTTATTTTATTTAAGGAATCATTAATCTATCCAGACTATGGCGATAGACGCAGCTCCCAGGGTTTCCCCCGGTTGGCCACTCTCTCCCACTCGGGCCAGCCCATGCCCCCTCCTATCTACGATACCTATCTACAAAAGGAACCTTGTGGTCAGTATAGTTAAACCTGCCTTGCTGCATCCATTAATGCATGTTAGGAATTATGAGTAATAGTGAGATATCCATACACTCAACGGGTTTTGTCCCAGACCCGCTGATGTAGGGAGATTGGAGTGCTGCTATACCGGGTGCACTTGTACATGTTTGGGGCCAAGGGTAGGTTTTCAAGGACCAGAAGTTGTACTGCTCTGGGCATAACCCTAATGTTGTAAATTTTAAATTGTCGGTGATTCCCGAGTCTACCCCTCGGGCGGACAAAAATCATCTCCAAGGCCTTGCTGTTCTAAGGTTTGCAGGGTGATGGTTCGGGGACCCGTAGGACTGTCTAGAAAATGGTGCGGTAGTAATGTAATGGAGTGGTGACAATTATTACCACACTGGCCAAGGATAAAATTTTATATATCGGACCAGAAACGACCATAGCTTCTTAAGGCTGGTGACCTAGCCACATAAGCAATTCGCAGCCCCCCATTCCCCTGGTTCACTATTACTGGTTCACTACGCTGATCCTTGCCCATCGGGCTGCTCGTTTTCCCTCTCCACAAACATCACCTTCAAGTACGTCGAGATTACGCCCCTCGTTGCTGCGGGGATCTCAGTCATATTCCCACGGTTTTCTTGCCACTTTCAAACGTGTCTCTGTACCTTGCGCCATTCTATCCTGCCTTCGGCCTCCCATTGCAATTGCCCACTTTCAGCTTGCCCGCCCTTTAGGAAGCTCGAGGCAGATACAGGATATATAGGTCAAACTGCCCAACAGACTGTCCCTGGTCTGGGCCTTTGCTCGCTCCGACTGTAATCTCGAGAGCGTCTAGGTGTTGCGCCGTGGGAAACCCTGACCTTTCCCAGTAGCCTTGGAAGAGGTTTGTTTCTCCGCTCTTCTCGGCCTCCTTGAACAATGGAATATGTGACCGAGGCCTCGATCCTCAGTTCAATTCTGAACCGCCCTCCCCCGAGGGCCTTAGAGGGGTGCGCCATGTAGTAGTCGTTTGCTCACTAATGTTCTTAGGGCTGCGATCTTGCTCAAACTTTGGGAAGCACCAACCACCCCCCCCAAAAATATTTAACACATCGCTCGCCTGTTTTTCCTTACCTCCGTGCAACATCTCCAGTACACAAACACCCCCTCCCGATTTGAACGCCCTTATACCAACAACAACCTCCCATCTTGATACAATTTTTATTTCCAACTGCGGTACAGCCATCCCTCCACAGCCAGAACTAATTTTTTTTCGCTTTGGGCACTTCTTTCGCGCGACACGATCCTTAAAGTGTAGAACACCATCAGACGGTCGAGTTTCTATCCAGACCACCACCCATCCGACCTTGCAAGGAGGGGCGGCTTTTCATCCTCAGACCAATCTCCAGGCCTTTTGACCCAGGCGGAGTAAGTACAAATGTCTCTTCGCTCCTCTGCAATACTGCTCCACAAACTCACAGTTGCCCATACTATTTGTGTACCAGATCCTAGCACGTGCTGAATGTCATTCAAGACCTCTTCGGCCCCCACGCACCCACTCTCGAGCATGTCCAACAACTCAGGCAATGCACGCAATACAGCTTCAAACTCACCGGTGAAGACATATCACAAAACCCCGGGCTCGAATGGAATACCAATGTCAGGTGTTCTTCTTCAGAAGGGTGTCACCCAAAAAACCGCCTCCACCGCACGAAAAAGCGCTAGCATCGGGAATGTAGACTCCCCTTTATTTTCGGGGAAGGCAACAAGCGCGCTACGACGTCCAAGTGAAGATCATTCCTCGGACTCTACCAGCACACCGAGAGGAAAACACATGTCCGTTGCTTCATTGAACACCACCAAAAGTGCTCAGGTCACCAAAAAACGTAAGCGTCCTCCATTTTATCAAAGCGAAGACGACATGGTACGCTCCGACTTGCTTGGTACACGGCTAGGGAAGGCTGCTGGCAGCACCTCTATTTTGAGCACTGTTGTGAATAAATCAAGCTCGGTCAAACACAACTCGAACCCCAGTCCGGCAGCATCCCAGTCTCGCGATGTTGTGGTAACTGCTGCCCACTCTGCACCTGCATCTGCTATTACAAGCCCCATACAAACACCTGGCCCAACAATTGTAGATTTGGACCCACCCGATACGGCCAGTACATTGTCAAGCCCCAGTAAGGTTCCAGCCACACCGAAAGAAAGCAATTGTCGACTACAGCACATGAAAAAGAAGCAGAAGACTATACAAAGCACTCTTAATTTCAGGCGCTCCAGTATCCCTTCCGCTGAAGTCATCACCATTGATGACTCTGATGATGATCCTTCTCCGGCTGCGGCCCCGCAAAATCCCACGCCGGCACCCTCCACACCAGTTGCACTGGTAGAAGCTGCCGGAGAAGCCGCTATAATACCGACGGGGGAGGTGCGAAGGAGCATATTTTCAACGGCACGGCCCTCAAGTTTTACTCAGAGGGTCAGCCGTATTAAGGAAAGGTTGTCCATCTCAGAGACAGCCAAAATCTCTGGCTCTGCCTCTATGCTTACCTCCGAGAGGCCACAATCAGGGAATGATATTATATCTGCTGCCAAGAGCTTACCGAAGCCTGCACTCAAGCTGCCCGAAATTGATACCGGAATTATTTCGAAAAGTGCCATTGGCAGTGTACCTGAAAGCCCGCTTCCTGCTACAGAAGCCCCTTCCATAGAAAGACAAACCCAACAAGAGGTTATGGACCAGTTGAGCGTGGAGCATGCGGGAAATCTACCCGCCCAAAGTAGCCCTGCCCCCATGCCATCAATACCTGCCCCTGTGTCAAGTCAGAGGCCCACAATATTTGAGAACAAAGGAACTGAGAATATTACTGAAAAAGTCCCTGAGTCTAATGACTGCTCTGCGGATATAGTTATGGAAAATTCAGCCACACAAGAGGTTGCGGATTCTCCGGAGAAGGAAGCAAGAGTGGACCTATCTTCATTACAGTTCTCTGCCCTTGACCAAGCAGCGCCTTCCGGTGCTAACGGAGAGGCGCAAACTTCGTTTGAAGGAGGTATTGATGTCGAGAATGGCGAGAGGGCAGCTGAAGTTCCCAACATATCCGACAGCGCCCCTACGCGCGAGACCATTGAGGCTACTCCTCCGCAAAGCCACCATACAGTGAACCCAACGGAATTTGACCGTAGTATGCCCGGGGCTCGCGGGCGTGTCGTGCGAGAATATATGGACCTTGAAGATAAATATGCGCGAATTTTTAGAGAGCAGGGTGATTTTTCCGCTTCTGAGAGTCTTTGTTGATATACCTGTACTGATTCATTGTCCCAACCTTAGCGCGGCTTCAGCCTTATGATCGTACGTATGTCAATCATGCCTTCTTCAGCAAATGCATTGACCCATTATCGATACCCCGTGGTAAGCCCTCACTATCCTGCTATACATGCCTTAACTTTATCTAATATTATCCATAGACGAATTGGAATGTATGGTTCATAAGCTGGAAAATACAATTTTTATGTTGTACGAAGAGGCCAGTCAATATATTATCAGCCAACAATTTTATCGAATCACCGCTGGCGTACTACTGAGAGGCAGGATTGATGAGTATTTTCTATCTGATCGCCTTACATTAAGGTTGGACCAGCGACTGCGGAAGCTCCTACATGAGATCACTGTGATGACTTTCTCACATTCAAAGATTATGTTCGAAGCCTGGGTGGCAGCCGGTCAACAACCTCTTGAGGGTAAAATCGTCTTGAGCACCGAGTCAATCCTTGAATTAGTGGAGAACCACAAGAGGGTCAGCGCCGAGATTGAGCAAGATGATAGAATTATGGCTGACAATGGGGACGAGGGCCATGACATGGGTAATGACATGGACCATGGCCTTACTATCGATGGTGGGCAAAGCAACATTTCCGGGCTGGAGTCGAGTGAGGACCACACAAGAGACGTGGAGATGACTGACGCTGTTGGTGAGGCCATTGACAATCTCAGCCGACGAAATAGTCTCATTGTTAAATTGGCAGCACCCCGAACTGTTCTGCGCGAACTTGACAGAACCAAAGCCAGCCGTGCTGTCCCTGCTACTGCCCCATCCCAACCTCCAATGCGATATATAGCGCCCATTGCCCCCCCTGGTACAACGTTTACATTCACAGCGCCTCCTCCACCTGTTCAAACCTCCGACCCTAGACCACTAAAACCAAACGCTAGAGCGAAATCTTCGAAATCTCACATTAGCAGTATCATGGAGCAAATGAAACACTTCGGTGATTCTAGGGTAGAGCGAATAAAATGGACTGCGAAGGAACAGCATGATCCTCATCTCAGGCGTATCCGGCAACTTGATCGTGAGAGAGATAAAATCCGCGCCGAACTTCGCCAATTGACGGAGGAGGCCGCGCGGAAGACTGCAGAGTTTGACAAACAGCTGGCTTTGATACTTCATGAGGCTGATTTCCTCGATCAAGAGGCCAAATTGAACGGTCTAGGCCCGAGCGGCTACTTACCCCCTGAAAGGGATCTGAAGTGGGACCAGTATGCAAGGTTGCATCGAGAGAAGGCTGATCATGAGACTGATGCTGCGGCCGCCAAGGAAAAACTTATAAGGAAGGGACACTGCATCCATGAGGAAAAGAGAAGAGCTCACACGTTTTACCAGGAGAGCCTCGAGTTTGAGCAAATGATTGAGGCCAGAAAGAAGGAATTTGAGCAAGCCCTGTTGATGAACCCCTACCAGCGTCTCGGGGCAAGCTCATATGCTAGTTCATCTAATAGTACCCCATCCACCCGCGAACCATCGGCCGTGATTGGCGCGGTGACCGACAGGCCAGCAACTGAAGGGGTGGCCCCAGACTCCTCAGGGTCTTCTGGCCCTCCATCCGTATTTTCGGAAGAAGCAGTGTCCACCCCTGTAACAGTGGCACCCGATAAACCCATTGTCAGTAAAGCAGCAGCGTTTCGAAGTATGCAAAGTCTTTTTGAAAACAATCTTAATGGCGGATTCGGCAGTGGATATAGTAATATGTTACTCATTGGTATTCGCGACGCTGCCATGTTAGAGGCAGGCGAAGCGCCTCCAGCAACTAGAACTGCAGCTCAGCTACTCGCGGCTGATGTGGCGCGGAAGAAAAAGAAACGGCCGGTTAAGGGCTGGTAATTAGTAACTCTCCGAGACCAGCCTTCTGTAATTTCTATGCCTTATTATTTTGGTTAAATTTGGGTTGTTCTTTGCGTGGTTATCGGGATTATGTCTGTGTTTTTTGTGGTCATTGCGTCTTTCAGAGGGTCTGTTTATTCTTTTCGATATATAGTTAATGCATCTCTACACTGTTTTCTTTTTCGTCTTTGTATTTCCTGTTCCCTTACCCTTGCCCTGGAAAATTTGATATTAGTTTGTATTTTGTCTTCCATTTACGTTTCTCCTTTCTATGTTTTTCAGCATTGGGTTCTGCTACTTATGTTTTGCTTTCAGTAGATCTTTTACTAGTGCAAGAACACGGTGGGAGGGACTCAGGCGGATGGACAGGCAACATATACACTGGCATGTCACGATGGGATGGATGACAACACCCGGCCCACAAGCTACCCTGTTGGCCCAGAAATACAATGCAAGTGTTGAGCTAACTTATGCCAACCAGGCTGTACTGGGTCAGTTGAGTCGGGTTCATGTGGATTGAGTAGGAAGAATGGGGCGTATCACGGCTTGGAAGTGTACTGTACAATTTTTTTGCAGGAGTTTTACGAAGGGTATCAGGTAGAAAAGTTGGGAAATTGGTGCCAAGTAGTTAGAAACCGCAAACAGTTATTGGATCTAGATCTACACTACCACCCTTGTGGAGAATGCGAGGTGCGGGTAACTCAAGATAGGGGATCACTGCTGTTCAGTGGGTACAGCTGACAGCTCGGTTGTGGAGTATACTGACTGATGATACAGTACTTGTTACCCTGACAAACCCAAATGCAAATTAATTCTTTAACGCGGCGGGCGAGAATGACATCTTCACCTACTAGGATTCTGCCCAATAGCGAGCGGAATCTGACTCCAGTCTAGGTAGTCCCGGTGCGCCATAAGCTGTACGTACATTACATAATATTCTTGAGTGAGTGTCTATTGACGCCTTTTTGAGGGGGGAGGGGACTCATTACTCGTTCTAGACTATGGCGAGAGACCGCGCCTACTAGTAGGTTGTTCATACCCGGGACCGGTGTCTGCCCCCTATCCCCTCTCTACGTCAGGGGAAAGCTAACTATCTGCTTTGAAACTCCCGGCACCATTCCGGGTCCCGCCTCGCCTCCTTGATCGCCCTCCCCTTCCCATCTCCTACCAGTAGGTACCTCAGCAGGTGGCCCGCATTCTGAGCAACTCCGCACTGGCACTTGTCCTCCTCCGGTCTCCTTATGACCCACAGCCATCATCTTAGGGGTCCGCGATCCGTGATGATGTAGGTGAGGCCCCGTAATGCCTCTCTGTCCCCCTTCAGGTGTGCTGGCTTCGTGTGCATGGAGAAGCTTGCCTGATACCTGCCGGTGCTTCAATTCTGGGTTTTGATATCCATGCTCCTACTCACCCTGTGCGCCTGGCCCTCCTGTCGGCCTGCTCGTCGCCCGCCACCCAGCTGTGCCTCTTCACCCACATCAACTGCCGGATGCCTCCACCTGCCCTCTCTTATAGCGCCTCCCCTACCCACGACTGGGCCTATTGACGCCTTCCTCTCCCCTACACTGGGTTCTTCCTTTCTTGTAAGACCCGGGCTTTCTCCTTCCTTCCTTGCACCACTCACGTGCAGAAGATAACGTCAATCTGTGAATCACTCTTCCCTCTCTTATATTGTCTGCCTCCGCCCTAGCCTGCAGCTGACCCTGCTTGTGCGTGCATGTGGGTAGAGGTCAGGGTACATATGCTGCTGTCTTTTATTCCTTCTCGGGGCAAAACTTCGTGGATTGTTCATAAGTTGGGTATCCAAGCCCTGGAGTTACTGTAGGGGTCTTCCCCACCGAATGTACGTACATACATGTACTTGCATGTACTCTAGCTAAGCTGTACGAGGGGGGAGGGTGCCTCCTGCACAGATTTAGGGCATAGCCTCCTACATACCTACAGTAGTGGACAACAGTCCAGATGAATTGAACTGGAGGCCTGGTTTCTTTCGTCTCAAGTTTCTAGACTGTCGAGTTGGATACTGCGACTGAGTGCACAAGGAGTCGGGGGATATAAATAGGAGGTGTTTGCCAACGGGTAGTGGGGAGGATTGGCGGGATGAGGTATTAGGGGGAAGTAGAAGGAATGGATGTTCTGGGGATGTTTGGACCTAAAGATGGTTGGGAGCAGCTAGTGAGAGGATTGTTTGTTGGTAATAATGGGATAAAGATTAGATGTAAGCTGGGGGTACTTGCAGATTACAGAATGAGTCCTGGGCTCATCCTGCTAACGGAGGTTCTCCCCTGAGATGAGCGAGGTTCCGCATAGGTGCATATAGGTGCGGGGGTGCGACCTGATTTGCCTTCACTGAAGGAAGTGAAAATGAGAGTGGAGTGTGGGGCATGGCCCGGGCGACAAGGAAAAAAAATCCAAACCAACAAGGTAGGTATATACTTAGGGGATGGAGATATTCAGCCCTCAGGATAGGACAGCTGAACACTGCATAGCAATTTTCAATTTATTGCCTAATTTAGTTAGGCCCTAAGCCCTAGGCCCTACTACCTACGAAAAAAAAAAATTATCCATGCTCTTACAAAAATTCACAAGAAACCCTTAAAAGAAAATCAATTTTTTTCCCCTCACTCCATTTATGAAAATTTCATAAACACTTGCAGTAGCACCCAACACCACCACTGACCTATGATGGAAATATCTCTATGCACCCATACACTTTCCCTCTGTAATACTGTACCCACAGGTGCCCACCACATATCAGTATCTTTGGGTCGCCCAAGCAGCGCGAGATACTAGTAGCCTGCGAATCGGTATACGGACTGCAGTTGCTCAACCACCAGGGAACCCAGCGGCACCACTGTTCATGAGCATATAACTACTAGAAAGCACAGGTTTTTTTTTATTTTTAAATCATTAATCGCATTCAGAAAGCACAAGCTTGATGCACGGGTCTGTACCTGTACAAGTGGAGAGCTGAATTCAAAGCCACAATCTAGATAGGCTGAATGCGATTAATGACTCCTAAAAAAAAAGCCACGGTGCTTAGCAACATCCTTGTCCTTGATAAGTTTGGACACAAATCCCTCATCTACCATGGAAGCAGGTCCGATATACTACTCTGAGTCCGGAGGAAACGATGCTCAGCAGGTCAACAAGCTGAGTGGTGATTCTGCCTTGGACATATGACGTTTCGGTGCTCAAGCCAGTCAATCCAATAAGCTAGCCCTTGGTGATTGTCTGGCCATCTGTTCAGCTGCTAACTAAAACTCCTCTCACAGTGGAAGTCGGCTAGGCCCGTCTAGAACTCAAGCGCAGCGCGCTGGCCGGTCTGGGGGCTAAGGAGGTGCGTGTTGCCGGAAGTGTAGCAACGAGTGCTGGCGGTGGTGTGGCCGGAATAGAGAGAGCAGCTAGAATCTGAATATCATTTCCTTGGCTGTCATAACATAAACCCTCTCTCCAGCGGCACGGCCATTATGTGGGGGAGGTGATAAGAAACAGTTGATGGAGTTAGCTTGCATCCAGTTAAGTGGAGGTTGGGACTAGACTTATACAAAATACCATGGCCTGACAAACTCCTACAGCCAGTTGGTGAGGTTGCTAAGGCTTCAGTCCCGGCAGAATTGGCGAAGGCCGGATAGGGATGGAGCAACAACTGGAGTGGTGGTAGTGTCCACCGCAACCGGAGTGGTTGTATACAACAAAGGATGCCGTGAGCACCTACCTAAACTTGACATTTGGAGGAAATTATTAAGTACCTAGTACATACAGTCACGCCACTGGTTTTTTTTCTCTGGTGCCTATACGTCTGTGGAGCCTTAGGCTATGAGACGGTCCCGCTCCCTGACAGTGGAGCTAACTCCTAGTAGTTCTCGAAGCTGTGATCTGGTAATTGCCATTATTGCCTGCAGCTAGGCTATGGTTTGGGGACCACTAATATTGAAACTTAAGGGCGGACTATAATATATGGAGCAGATGACTATTAATTTTTTTTTCAATCATAACAGTGCCGTTTCGGGGGTGTATTCTTACACTCTCCACAAAGGTAAACCAAATGCAGTATGGGGGAGTAAAACTTTGTTAACCATCCCTACCTTATGCTCCCCACCATCTGGTCAGTCTGGAGATGGGGGAGCCAATTGTAGTGCACCTCAATAGAAGAGACTATACAGGTAGTCATGTAATCACTCTTCTCAGTCACATTACCCTTCACATGCACACCCCTACTACACTCCCAACAATTACCCTCTATGTCCCCTACATTACCTTCCGCATGCTTCTATTTTGCTCCCTACTGCATCAAAAATGCACTGTAATGGGCTGTGGAGCAGTTTGATGTGGCTTTTAAAGGAAGCGTTACAGTATGGTACATATATATTGAACAGAAACACGCATCTCCACGATCGAGCCCCCATCATACAAAATACTTAAAGAAAGGCTCTTGAGTGTCTACACAGATACAAGCCTCTTCTCGTTGCTTTATTTTACGTGAGCGACCGCGTTACTTGTATTTCACTCTAAGGGCAGCCCATTGCCAAATCGAGCAATTTCGTATGGGGCTTGGCAATTTTGGTATGGAGATGGAGTAGGCATGAAACCAGCCCATGATATATGTAAAGATTATCCCTCTGGATATGACCCCCCACTCTATTGGGAGTTTGGGACAATATCTGTCAGGAAATAATTTTACAATTTTTTTTGCAAATTGATCTGTTTTGGTATAAACTGTACTTTCAACCCTCAACCACACCCAACATGGCTATTTTCCCGATTTAGCCACTCTAAAATTTCTCCGGAATGATATGGGGACAGTTGATCTATCCTCTATGAGCTTGATATCATATGGTGGTGTCCCAGACCCTTGTGTCATTATTATAATCTCTTGATACACGAATTCGAACTCTCGAATCCGCGGATGCGAGTCGGTGATATTCATAGTCTCAAAATCGGACAACCAGGCAAATATCAAATTTCGTCTGTGCTTCGCCATTTGTGGTCACGGCCAATCCACCTGAACATACTTATTCACCCTGCTCAGCTACAGTAACTTCGGGTATAAGGTGAAGGCCTTGGATGAACTTTCAACTAATTGAGTGCACCAGTTTGCAAGACTCTAAATCGGTCAATGGTCATGCAGCTATAGATCTATAGTAGATCTGAAGGTTGGCTTTTTAGGAGGTAGCCCGCAAAGTAGACCAGGTGGCGTTCAACTTTGCCAAGACTCTCCACGATGGGGCTCATATAGAATTGACAATATCCATAACATAGCTAAAATACACATCCACTTAATTTTTTGGACTCTGACTGGTCTTTCCATATCAATGCACCTGAGAATCCAACTCCTAAAGTTAAGCTTTTGTTCGGCAAGTTTACGCCATGATTGTAAGAGGAAGTAGTGGGGTCTGCAAAGAGGTAGGGGTACCAGGGGTGGGGCTGAAGGAAACCGCCAACTCTGACAGAATCTTCTGAAAGGAGGCGATCTGGGAACTAACGGATAGAGATGATCTACACAGATAGGTGCCGGAACGAGAAGAGATGGGTTGGTGGGGATGGATTAATGAAGGGGAGATTGAAGGGTCGGTAGCGGTTAGGGTCGGGAGTGGTTGAATACCTGGCGGCAGCCTGGGGCGGAAAGGTGGCAGGTTTGAAAGGCGCCCTAGAGCTGCACCAAGGGGCCGGAGCTCTCAGACTCACAGGCCGCGATCTCAGCTACCAGGAAGGCAGGCAGAACAGGGAGAGGACATCTAAAAGGTCATAGGGGCTATTAAAGACTGGCAAGATTGCCTGAGCGGCGATGCAGTCCAGAGGGGTGGGTTAAGACCCATAATGGCCTTGAAAGAAATGAGTAGGCGGATCATCTGGCCAAGGAAGGGGCAGTCAGGGAGGGCAGGCAAGTGACAGAAGGAGTATTGAAACAGTGGTGGAAGACGAGAAGAGAGGGGGGCAAACTTTCGGGGACAGGATTAGGAAGGGTAATGGAATCACATCCTCCAATGCACCCCTCGCCAGGGGGCAGGGACCGGCCCTGGGGATGGACAACCTACCTATAGATACGGTCTCTCGTCATCGACTAGACAGCCTGAATACGAGTAATGATTTTCAAAAAAAAAGAATGGAACAGGGCAGCCATGGTCTAATACCCACAATGCAGGTCCAACAAGGGTAAACTCAGAAATATGATAGACATGGAGGCAAGCCCCGGGTGCAGAAGGTGCGAGGTGGGAGTAATGTAGGGTTGGTCTGTTGCGTGGGGGAGGAGCGGGGGAGGAGATGGGAAACTGGAAGCAGATGGGTAAGAGGAAGTGGACATCCAGAAGGGAGAAGAGGCGGTCTGGGCCGACCCCGCAGAAACCTACTAGACCTGTGCTAAAGAGGGTAGCGGCATGGTGGCGGAGGTAGGGTAAGAAGACTACCACTATCACATAGGTACTGTGTAGGAACTGAAAGGCTGAGGCAGTAGAGCACCCCAAAGTAATGTAGTTAATGTGGTTGCTTTGTTATCTTTTACATACAGATTTGTATGGGTATCATCGGGTTTCTCACATAGTACAAGCTGCGGCGTTTTAAAAAACCTATGTAGATTTCTGTTAATTACAAGATGCCCCCAACTTCTTGAATGAGATTTGTACAGCTTGGGTTTCTATTGGAATTCTCAAATAGGGCAAATTTGGTCATTTTGGTGTATTTTGGATGATACGGCACTGTATATGATGTACCCAATACCAAATTCCCTAGCCGCGGGGGTTGTGGAAAATTTCCGCTGGTGTGCCTGCCCCTCATGTTGGCAACCCGCCTGATCTATCACACCAATATCTTTTCCCCACCAGTGTATATTCTCGTTCCAGGTGCCCGAACTGTAGATGCCACGGTATATTAATATTGGGTGTTATGCTTGCCAGGACATTCCGTAGATAACATCATATACTATAGTGCATGTACCAATAGCGAGAGACATGCACAGGTTTCTTGGTGTATCATCAGTTCCTTTGGCTGCAATAGGTTCAATGAGCTAACACTATAGAAGGAAGACCTCCAGATGTCCGAGTGGCATTGATATTTGGTGATGGACATCCGAATTCTGCAAGCCCATTAATTATTTATTGTAATTTGTGTTATATTGTCTCCTACTGTTGATCCGCGTGACTAACCCCGAGCCCGACGCCGCAAAATTTGTTTGTACATGGTATTGCCGGTTTACCCCCCCAGACCAGAAAATGCACTGTAGGCCTGTTGCTAAGGTGTCAGATATGGATCGCTCTCGAAGGCCCGGATTTTATCGGACGAGATATTACACCTCTGGTCTTCGCTCTGACTCCTTTCCATAGCTAGCCCTCCATAGTACAGCTCTATTGCCCAGATATAGCTACATGTATAGCCATCGTCGATCTGGGTAACCAGAGTAGTTACCCAGAACCCCAAATGGATCAGGGGGGGAAAGCTAATCCGCCTCCGAAGCGGTGCAGGGTGGTAGCGGAGTTTGTAGATAGCTAGAAGAGGGACCGGCTCGACAAGTTCGAATTGGCGCAGTCCCTCGAATACTTAGGAGTAATTATTTACAAAAAAAAGGTACATACTCTGCTAACACACGCAATACATAGGGGAAAGTAGGAAGGTCCTCTGGTTGTATTACCTCTACGCTGCCCCGCTGCCTTCCCACCGTGGTTTGCCCAGGCTCTCCCACTTGGCTGCCCCACTGATGAGCCCGGAGTGGGCTTGTGGCGGGGGCATCCGAAGGTTAAGCTTTGCTCTAGCGCCTGGCAATGCTTGCATCAGGCAGTCCAATCTGTGCATCCACGTGCTGAAGGGTCCCTTCTCTTTCTGGAGCAAGGTGCAGGCCGAGAGTGCGCGCCTCTGCCAACTGGCCCTGTGGAAGCCAAGGCCCTGTTGCTGTGGGCTCGAATTCCACCGTGGGTGGCCATTTTATATAGGTATATAACACTTATTACTCGTGTGTAGCATTATTAGAAGAGCCACCCAGAGTTCCGGATTGACTCAAAGACAGACAAGTTGATCTGCCAGCCTACTACGCGGTATACAAGGGGAAATCGCGATCGTTAAATACATGTCCTCCTCTAGGCCCCTGGCCTCTCCTTGGTGGCCTCCAGGCACCCCCACTTCTTGGCTCCCTGGTCAGGCCGTTGCGGGCTCGTGTGGGCACTCGAAGGTGAGGTGGTGTCCACTTTGCTCCGGTGCCCCACAATGCTCACAGGCGAATGCATCGTAACGGCCTATATAGCTTTTTTAAGTAATCATTAATCGTATTTAGCCTATCTAGACTATGGCGAGGCCTACATAGCTTCTGCATACTGTGGGTAGCCACTTCCGTGTCCTGGGCCCTGTGGGATGGTTTCCCAACACTCGAGGGGGTGAATATATATAAATGCAATAACGCGCCCAAGAAAATGTGGTCTAAGGGAACGGGAAGGGGAGGGCTGAAGAAGAGGCCTGGAGTGGTGCTGTGAGGTGGCAGCCATTCTTCGGCAATGGGGGAACTTTAAAAATGTGTACTTAGCAAGGGAGTGAGAGAGCAGAGGCCGGCTCCGAGGCGGAATAACCTACATGTAGATGCGGTTTCTCGCCATAGCCTAGGTAGATAGCCTGGATGCGGGTCATGATTTTCAAAAAAGAATTTGATGGCCTGATGAGTTTTTTTGAAAATCATTACTCCGGGTTATGTTACACGGGGACCGTATTACTTACGGGATCTACCTAGGTAAGGTGCAAGCCCTGGTAGGTACCCTGCTGCTTGGGTGCTTAATCGCGGGTACTTTCTTATTCGCGAGTTTCTACGGTAGGACGAGAGACCACACCTTTTTCTTTTCTTTTTTTAAGGAACCATTAATCGCATTCAGCTTAGAGTATCTACAGTAGACTATCCGTATGCGCGATGGACTACAGACATAAGACTCCATAACTCTCACACCATTCCTCATCGCGCCAACAACCCCTTGATTGCTCTTGTGGTTCATCGCATGTGTGTTGGCGCTTTGGGGTGCATTGGGTGTGCTTGCTTTATGCCGCTTCGCTCTTCTATCCGCTTCCTCATTCCCGGTAATTCCCTTGTGTCCCTTCACCCACATCAGTTCCCTGAGCCTCATTTGCATCTGTGCCTTCAGTGTTTCTTCTATCCATGAGCGCGGGGCTTGAGAGAGACTCACACCTGCAAGCAGGTTGTCCATCCCCGGGGCGCCTGATGAGTTTCTGCATAGATATGGACTCAGCTGAGTCTGGAAAGTGACCATGAAACCTCAGTCCAGTATTAATACCATAGGCAAGTAGCCACAGACAATCCATGGGCGAAAGTCATTGCATACCCTTTCTTATGCGTCGATCACAGCCTCTGGGTTGGCACTGCATATTATGCAGTAGGGTACACAACGACTTATATTAACGAGTTCGCATTCCAAGTCTTATTGTACTCTACAAAATCTTACGGATAGATCACATATGCCTTTTCGTGCAGGACTAGCAGACTGACCTGTCCACCCAGGTTTCTGGGTGGCTCATCACAGCTCAACAGGGACCACATACAAGTATTCAGCAGGAGGCTTCACTTGCGATTATCCTGTATACCGTATAGACTCAATTTATTCGGTAGCGCTATCACATACATCTGTGGTGT
>Ga0307514_10002302_pt1 | contig 20159 bp, 17 predicted proteins | sample 16_EM_MG_FD_203088 | JGI IMG/M metagenome (GOLD analysis project Ga0307514, IMG submission 203088) | Populus trichocarpa ectomycorrhiza microbial communities from riparian zone in the Pacific Northwest, United States - 16_EM | ecosystem: Host-associated > Plants > Roots > Unclassified | place... | reverse complement strand
CCTAGGGACCTTCCACCTGTAATGTTGAGCGGTCCACATCTGGTGCTGGCCCACACCTGTTGTAATGACGGTCTCCTCTTTCCACTTGCCATCCTTTCCTACACTCAACTGCCTGTCCAACTCCTCGATGACCTCCTGGGGTTTCATGGGATCGTTCGGCTTGGAAGCATCGTACGTGAACGGGTACTTGCTCTTCCACTCCTTGATGTCCTTCAACCACTCGTCCCTAACCCTAGCCGTCCCGCTGGAAGCAGGTGGTCGAATGAGGGGAACGAGGGCGTTGAGACCGGCGACGACATCTCCGATGACGGGGATCTGAGCTTCGACGACCTTGTTCACGTTCTTGAGTTGAATCTCGAAGTGAATGATACCTCCACGACCGGACGTAGCAGCGGCTCGTGCAGCCGGGGCGAAGGTGTCGACCTTACCGGTCACACGGTCGTCGAATCGGGCACCGAGGGTAATGATGACATCGGCATGCTGGATAGCCAGATTGGCGTATGCAGAGCCGTGCATTCCGAGCATATGCAAGGATCGCTCGGAGGACTCATCGAATGCGCCCAAGCCTTGGAGGGTGGTGGTGACGGGGATGTTGCCGATTTCTGAAAGTTTAGCGAGGAGAGGAGGGCCGAGTGGGGAAGACAAGACACCGTTCCCCGCGTATATGATCGGACGTTGGGCATTGTTGATCATATCTGCGGCCTGGCTGATCGCGAGCATGTCGACCGAAACCTCGTCTTTATATTTCAAGGGGTTCTTGGGGAGACCCAAAGGCCGTCCAGGGGTGGTAGCCTTGAAGGGGAGGGGCGTGCGGAGGATACCTGCGGTAACATCTTTGGGTAGATCGACCAAAACGGGGCCGGGACGTCCAGAGGTGGCGATCTTGAAGGCTTCGTTGATTCTTCGAGGGAGTTCAGAGATTTCCTTGACCATGACGTTCCATTTGGTACAGCTCCTCGAAATGCCAATGACGTCGGCCTCTTGGAAGGCGTCGGATCCGATAGCTGAAGTTGCGACTTGACCGGTGAAGACTACGAGGGCGATTCCGTCGCTAAGAGCATCTTGCATGGCGGTAACAACGTTTGTAGCACCTGGACCGGAGGTGACGAGAACGACACCGGGTTTGCCGGAAACGCGAGCATAACCCTCGGCCATGTGACCTGCACCCTGCTCATGTCTGGGGAGGATGAATTCGAAGTGAGGAGAGTTGTAAATGGCGTCGAAGACGGGTAAGATGGCGCCGCCGGGATAACCGAAGATGTGCTTGACGCGGTGCCTCAGCATCATCTCGTGGAAGATCTCACCACCAGTCTTGCCGATGAACGAGTGATCAAGGTTTTGTTCTTGGACCAAAGGAGGGGTCTGGTAAGGGATGTTGGTTCGGGTGGGGAAGATCGGTGTGGGTGTCGGTCGCCTAAGCAAGTGAGAAATTAGCAGATGTGGGGGAGGGAATCGAGTCGAATTTGGAACGTACACGGTGGGTGCGGGCTGAGCACCTTTTACGCTTGTACGAGAGATATTCCTTGCATGTTCAAGGACTCTCGATTTTGCCTCGACGATGGAGGATGTCCCCGCGGTAGTCGACCGGAAACGGACGAGGGGGACCTTTTTGGATGCAGCAGAACGTTGCATCATTTTTGGAGTGAGAAGAAAGGAAAGAAAAGACGGAGAGTGGTCGTCTTGTAGGGAGAAAGAAAGAAAAGAGAATCGGACAAACGAGTCAGAAAAAAAGTTTCTCGTTGGAGGTTCTCGCACAAAGTAGCGGTCACGTGAGACATTCCGCGAAGTAAGACGAGGACCGGGATTGGTATTCTGCTTAAGTTAAAGTAATACAAACCGGAGAAAGGAATATTATAATTGTCTACACAGCAGCAAAGCACAACACAGCTCCCCGTTCCGAGATGAGAAACTCGAATCGTTATCAAACAGACTCTTTGAGACGGCTGGTCCGATCGGGGGAACCTTTCCGACCGTGCTTGTCCCGGGGTTGGTACACGGAACTGGGCTATAAAGCGGACATGAGTCTGAGAATCAGGAAAGGATTGGATGATTGACGTACTCTTGAGATGCCGTAGGGCATTGATGGTGACGACGAAAAACGCGGATGTGAGGCGTAGGTGAAATCTGATTGCCCTGATTGCCCGAGTTTGCGCCTCCGCCGTTGACGTATTGTCACGATGAATATTGTTGCCGCCGCGCCGAAGAGCAGGAGACCTGAGAGGAGGGAAGGAGGGTTAGGAGAGAGAGAGAGAGAGTAGTATGAAAACACATGAGCGACGGACCGAGAGAAACACCGACAGCGATTTCCCAAGTCTTTCCCAAATGACCATCGGGGTGACCGTCTCCCGAAGCTCTGTGAGGGGGAGAGTTTCAGCTGCGGGAAGAAGAGTGAGAAGAACAGAGACTGACGCAGCGAACACGGGGAAGAGGAGGATGAGGGAGAGCGGGAGAGAAAGTGAGCACATTGGGGGGGAGAGATTGTGAGGGAGGGATGAGAGACCTATAAGACCAACATTTTTCTACCCGGGCAACGGACGAGAGAAACTTGGGTGGGACGCAGCCAAGAATCTCGAATTCCAAGACATCTCTCCGATGCCAAGTCTCCCTCACGTGATCGCTCTCCCGTCTCTTCATGTCTCATTTCATCAAGCACGGTAAAAAGGTTTAATCTTTTCTTTGTCCTACATCCTCTAGTGCTCAAATCCACAACAAAGATCATAGCCATCGGTCGAAACTATCTCGACCACGTCAAAGAACTCAACAATCCCATTCCGAAAGAACCCTTCTTCTTCCTCAAACCGACATCATCCTACTTGCCGTCACAAACACCAGGAGCAAAGGTCCAAATCCCTCGCGGCGTCTTGGCTCATCACGAAGGTTCTTTTCCTACCCTCTCTCCGTCTTCCGTTTCATCTCAGCACACATCCCCAGTCGAACTTGGCCTCGTGATCGGAACGCCTGGTCGCGATATCTCCCAAGAGGACGCTCTCGATCACATCGCCGGCTACAGTCAGTCCCCAAGCCCATTTCCAAAGTCAAATATTCTCATGTTTCGCTCAGCCCTCGCTGTCGATATGACAGCGAGAAATGTCCAAGATGTCGCAAAGGCTAAAGGTCTTCCCTGGGCCGCCGCCAAAGGCATGGACACATTCACACCGGTCGGGTGAGTTTTCCCTTCTGACAATTTTTGTTCCCATGGCCTTCTGCTTGGCTTGCTTCCTTTTGTCCACTAGTCTTCACCCAAACCATCTTATTTGTCAATTTTCAACTCATCTGCATTGGCGTTATCTCACTCCCGTCCTCTTCCGATCGGATCCCACGTCCCGGAAATCAGAGGACTCATTCCCAAGGACGCCATCGTCGATCCTCATAATCTCCAGTTGTCGCTCAAGGTGAGGACGCGCTTACACTCTTTTTGCGATCGTTCACTGCAAAATTTCACTCCGCTTCCTTGGTTTTTCCTTTGCCGATTGCTGTTCTTGTCGCTGATGTCCTCTTCCCTTCTCTGGATCCTTTTCGTCGTCCCCCATCCATGTCTCACATTCCATCCCCTCACCACAATTGGATCCACTTCCCTTGGCGCCTATGCTTGGTTGTGTTCCTGGTACCTTCTCGTTGCCAATCTCCCTCTTCTCGGACCTGATCCGCCAAACAAAACTTGGCGAATCCATTGTATCGGCCTTCACGCACTTGTACATTGGTCCCTGAACTCCTTGGCTGGCGTCTTCCATTTCTTTGGTGGTTTCGCGAACCGATGCTGGGCGGACTTCTCTTCACGCAACTATCTTTGGTCTTCGCCCCCGCGTCCTATTTTGGGCTTGTCTCGCTTGGCCACGGCTATCTTCCCTTGGGAGGGCAGTTGAATGACCAGGTGAAGCAAAATGGATCTACCTCGGATATGATGTTCAAAATCCCTGCACTGATTGAGCACGTGTCGTCGATCATGAGTCTTGAGGTCAGTTTTTTTCCACCTGCAGGAGTGGTTCAAAGGACTGTGCAGTTGAATCTCGACGTCCCTCTTCCTGCCCCCTGTTGACTTTTCCCTCTCCCAGACGGGTGATGTGATCCTGACCGGTACCCCATCCGGTGTCGGTCCTGTCAATCCGGGGGATAAGGTGGAATGTAGACTGCATGACAATGCTACCGGCATCGAGTTGGCGAAGATCGAGTTTGAGGCAATCGAGAGAGTTGGGAGGTACGAGTTCAAGGGGTAACATGGACGAAAACTGTTTCAACATGTATGAAGTACGCCGGCTGTTACCGGCGATTTTACAATGATCGAGAGGTCCTCGAACCAATTTCACGACAGCGGGCCACCAAACCAGTAATTCTGTAGATTTCCGGCCAATAAAATTTCTGGCCCTTGTATTCATACCTATAAATAATAAGTACACTGATACTACTCTCACAAACCTTGTTCGTGTGAGAATTGTAAAACCCATTGAAAGATCATAATTTTGGGAGTGAATAGACCCGACGTACCGGAATGCATTCAGATGGGAACTCGCATACAGGAGGCATGCCCGCGATAGTTACATTGTATAGCATCGTCACTCCAGCCGACGGGCATCTTCCACTCCTGCTCCAGTGGATCCTCAGGGTAAACCAGAAAGTACGTTCATACTAGGAGAGATTGTCCGACAGGCACAGATTCGAGCAAACTCGGAGGGCGTCATTAAACCAACCCGTCGCAGTATGGATTGGGCGGCCCGGCCATAGCGAACCAGGATGGGTGGAGGTCCAGGGATACAGATTTACCGTTGGAGAGGGGATACACCTCCCGAAGATCTCGCTCAGATTCCCCATGCGACGGATGTGTCTCCTGGCAGGACCTACCACGAGGCTCGCAATGTGGTGATGCCCCAAGGCCGGACATTCAAGAACGTACTAGTTGGGTATCACCGGTGGTTGGATTTCTAAGGGACTTTCTACATGTACCACTGTATCAAACGAACGGCGAAAACAAGATAACAGCGTGCAGGGGAAAAACAAGAACTAGGGCAGTCTACGACAAGAAATTTGGGGAATCATTCGTTTGAGCGGATGTATGGTTGGGGGAATTGTTCCGGTTTATCGGAATGATAATGAGGCGAGGGAGGGAAAAAGTAATCGTCACTTGGGTTTCGCTGCGGGTTTGCCTATCCGAAAGATGACTCAAAGGTCTTCCTGAGACTGTAGCCACGTTTCGGCCGCGACTGGGGTGACACAAGCTGCGAACCCCTCTCGAACACGGCCACCACCACCACCCCGTCTCATAAATTAAGAAAAGAGAAAAGGGAGATCATACCACGCACGGGCCCAAGGCACGACGATTATCCTGCAAGCCGTACTGTTCCGTCGGCAAGGTCACGGTCCCTTCTTTCGTGAATTTTGGCCAAGCCGCCCACACACACAACAACAACACCGCATACTCCTGTGCCGAATTGAGGTCCGTCGGATGTAGACTGACACGAAAATTCCCGACACCGTTCTGGCGGCTTCTTTCGTAATGCCTGTAGAGGATATCGTCGATTCCTTCCCATCCTATCAAAGTCCTGCTGGTCACTATGCCGTCGAAGGAACGGATTCTGATTTCTTCGAGGTAGGGAGAGTTGACGGTGAGCAAGGCGTCCCAGTTTGGGTCATCTGGTTTAAAGTCGCCCAAGAGATGGATCGATAGGGTCCGAAGTTGAGTACACGGCGAGAGAGAAATGAGTTCTGGCGAATGTTGTGTTAGAGTTGGGTGTTGGATTGTGGCAGGGACTATTTCACCTTGTTTCCAGAGCGAATGAATGCCGACCGAGGTTAAGTTACCTCCGCGACGATCAAACAACCTCTGCAATTCGCCCCTCTTAACACAGAGCTCAGCAGAGATGGATTGCACGTCCGAAGAATTCTCGCTAACAAACGCGAGGAACTCCTCATGTTGTGCGCTCAGAAACCTCAAGGTGAGGTTCCCACGGAATTCCACGCTCCCCGATGGTCTGTCGGATTTTTGTATTTTGTAGGTCACAGAACTGCAGGGGTATCTCGGGTCGACTTCGAGTTTATTGACGGAAGGGAACAAAGAAATCAGGAAGATCAGGACCTCCGAATCGACGTGGCATTCGCGTAACCTTAGGGTTCGCACGGTCGAACCGAAGTGAGCGAGGAAGCGGGTTACGTGTTGAGTTTCGAACTCCCGAAAATCCCAGTCGAGAATCCGGAGGGAGGTGACGTTGGTAAAGAATCGAAGGACCTCTAGGTACTCCCCGTCGTCCTCTGGAGAAGTGACTTGTCTCGCGACGATGCGAAGCTTTCGAACGTAGGAGAACACGATAGGAGGTCTTTGTTGTGACGTGCACTCCGTCGTTTCGTTAACGGTTTCGGAGCGGATGCGTGTCAGTGTGGCGCAGTTGAGGATGAGCTTTTTGAATATGTTGTTTTGGGAACGGGGACGCCAAGCTTTTGATACTCTGGAGAGAGTTTTGAGAGGGGTAATGCCGTTCGACGTGGACACGGCGTCGATGATGAGCTCAAGAAGCTCCTGAGGGAGCAAGGGGACCGCCATTTCTCCAGATACCGGACCTAGAGAGAACGTGGGGTACGAATGGTGAGGGTTTTGGCAGGGAGGGTGTTGGTTTTTTTCGAGTTCACGTGCAAAGAGGGCGGGTGCCAGGTGGTCGCGACAGAGGAGGTTGGTTGGCTGTCACGGCACGCACCCGCGAGGTTCAAGTTGACGACGGAGCCAAATCGATCGCTGATCACATCGAAAAACCACGTGCGGGCATTTGATCGGAGTTGCTCGGCGGATTTTGAAGCCGTTGTGATTTGATTCCGACGGTTTCCGAGCGTTGGCTTCAGGGAATTGGACACAAGGATCCGACTCTCCGTGTTGTGGATTCGCGCGCCCTCACCTCGTCAAAACACCTGCAACTGCTTGCGACCGACCGCCTCATAGTCGGTCTTGGATTTTCGTGGCGTGGGTATCAGTCAGGGGCGATGCCCGCGACCCTGCGGTCATTGAATTTGGGACACTCTACTACCGGACAAGTAACCTTCTTTGCACCAGGTCTTCACCCACGAGAAACACCTGGGTGACAGTCACTGTGGGAAAGGTTTGGACAAAAAATTTCATACAGGGTCGTTCCCAGCACCTTCAGTATTGGCACATTTTGACGCCTAAATTCCCGCAGTACAAAAAAGCCACCGTCAGTACTGCTGAGCTTCTTTGACTGACGTTCAGTACTAACCTTTCCCACAGTGAGTGATGTCGCCCTGCGAGGCGACCATACACTTTCCTCTACTGTAGTTTTCACTGTTGGATCATGCCTCACGTGGACTCCCGCTCTTTCTTTTGCTCACCACCGGGAATTTCTGGAAATCGTTCTTGATCTTGCCACAGATACGAGCCGCCCTTGGACATCGGACCTCGAACGCGCCATTCCACCGTCCGCTGTCTATTATCACATCGGCAATCACTCGGGCGATCTGTATTGTTGCGGAACACTTCTATGTAAGCATTCACATGTGGTCACATGAAGCCGGGAGAGTCTTGTCATTTCTTGGACAGCACACGTTTTCTCATCCACGTTTTACACAGCCAAAACCATATTCCTTTGTTGGACCCGACCGTTTTCCTTACAGAGCAAATATGTCTAGGCTACCAGTGTTGATGAGATGCGATATGGTGCCTGACAACAGAGGGTTTTCAAAGTTCAACCTGGGTGGCGTTCGTTTATTAACTGACCAACTAGGCAGATTCTTTGAGGGGTGTGGTCTTGGGTACGAGCTCCGGGCGTGCCTAATCCTCAGGCTTCATTCCACGCTGCGCACCTAGCCTTGATACGCCCGGGGTTCTGAAATACCGGGTCATCGTATTTTACATTACGGCGAGAAATGAATGGGATGCATGAGCGTATCAACGTCAGGATCAGACCCGTTCATTCCGTAAGGATTGTCGCAATTACGAAAGGGGACCTATAGGTTAGGTGTCGCGATGAACGGCTATTTACCGGGCCGTTCCTTATCCCGACTTCCGTCATAGCGCGTTCAGTGGCCTCCCCCAGAAAGGGGTGCAGTCCCGGATCGGGTTTTTGTCAGTAGATGAACTAATCTAATACGATGAGCGGCACACGAATCTTTCAAATGAAGAATTGATTGTGGCCCTTATCAAGTGATGTAGATGGATCATCCACACCTCTTGTGCGGCAGGGCAGACCAGGCACAATCCAACTTGGCATAAATTTCGGTTTCACGGCTGTTGCCACGCGATATGCAAATGCTTATGTTCGTGCCGTGCAATGACGTCCGATCGGAACTTCCATGAGCGGACATGTCATGAGCTGAGGCGGAATGCCGTCCTGCTTGCCTTGTTGGCTTGAAGACGGCGGAAGCGTTAGAGGAGGCTTCATACAAAAATAACTAGCCTATACGTTCCGCTTCCTCTCTCCTTTCCCATCCCCGCTTCCCCAGTACCACTGTCCTTCCTTACTCCTCTCGGAACATTCGTTTACTGCGAGGTTCTGATAAAGATGTGGCCTTTTCATTCGAAGACTCCGACAAAGCCATGGGGACTGCGGTGGAGATGCTCCATGTGGTTCTCTACGATCGGTGAGTACTCTAGCTCACAACTTCTATCGGTATCCAGAAACACTCACAGTCGAGCGCTGCCACAGTGGTTTTCTTCGGTGCATCTTGATATTCATGAATTTCATCTTCCAAATCAAACTTGAGCTCACCGCCTTCGCTGGTAGGACTGATGACCGACACCGTTGCCTACTCCATTATTATCCCAATTATGCCATTTCAGTTGGAGCGAATGGGATACCATGACATCTCAAGTCGCGTCGGCTGGCTTCTTTTCGCATACGTATGTCACTCATTTTTGTGGTCGGAATCTAACTGACCTAAGTCAGTCTGCAGGACTCGTAGTTTGTGATTCCCCTCCCTTCGCTCACTCTTCGTGCAATGGCTTGATCAATCTTGACAGCAACTCCTCCCCTTGCTTCCCTTTCAGAACGCTACAATAACCGTCAAATCCCTCTGATACTCGCATTAATGGCGCTGATCCTCTCCCAGCTTCTTTTTGTGCTTGCCCGACACTATTGGGTCATGTGTATTGCGAGAATCGCTCAGGGCGTTAGTTCTACCGGTATCCTTACCGTAGGTCTTGCTCTTCTGTAAGTGTACGCTTCTTACTTCTTTGGAGACCTTTGCTCAACGTTGTGCAGCTGCGATACCACGCCAAAGAAACACGTCGGTCGTAAGCATCGTCCCCATTCACAACTCCTCATCTTCCGTCGCCGACCGGGGTCTTTTGCAAATTGATTACAGAACAGCTTGGGGTAGCCATGGCTGGTTTCTCGGTTGGGTGCGTCCGTCGTTTCGTCAAATCACAATCCGCCTAACATTAACTTGAATCCAGCCTCTTGGTCGGACCGCCAGTTGCCGGTGCTTTATACACCAACTACGGTTTCAATGCCCCGTTTTACTTTGGCATGGCTTTTGCAGGCGTCGACCTCATCGCTCGTCTTCTCGTCGTTGAGAGGAAGGATTCTATCCCGTGGGGCGTGGATCCCGCAGCTGACCCTGATGAAACCCAGGCACCAAAGCCAGCGAGTGATTCTCGAACGCTGTCAGTCCTTGAAATTGGACCACCGTCCGAGGGATCGTTCATCTCATCAATCGGTACCGATGTCAAGGAGGCCGGCGGGCTGGGAGCCACCACCTCTCAAGAACACGTCGTCGATGCTGTAAAATATGTGATCACACCGTTGGACGTGTTGTTGAGGCTTCTGACATCTCCCCGGGCTGTCATCTGCATATTCTCCACGTTCGTCTATGGGTAAGTGGAGGTTCCTTCCGGGTTTTAATTGACATGGCGCTTGAACGCGTTTGGTGACAGTCTCGTGTACACTGGTCAAGAAAGCATTCTCGTTTTGCACCTCGCCGACGTTTACCATCTCGACGCATACAAATCAGGCCTTGCGTTTATAGCCGCTGTCGTCCCCACCCTGATCTCTATGCCCTTGACTGGTTACTTCGCCGACAAAAAAGGAGCTGAATGGGTTTCATTCCTTTCGTTATTGCTCGGGATCCCTTGGTGGGGCGCTATTATTTTGAAAGGCAGTTTGGTCCAGTTCTTGACCATCTTTGCGTTCGAGAGTGAGGTTTCTCCCTACCTCCCTTGCTTTAGTAGGACTTACCGCTGGGTCACTTCCGTAGCGTTGTTCACCTCTGGTCTCGTGTCACCTCTTATGGCCGAATTGGCCGCGGTCAGTCGGTCGATTCAAGGCGTTGGATGTGAGCGCGTTATCATTTGTCTGAGATTCTTTGGCTGATCACGCGGGCTGTTTTCAGATGCGCATGTCTATGGAAGCTTTAACCTCGCCTTCGGAATTGGTGGGCTCATATCGTACTCGTTCTAGGTTCCGCCGCTGATGAATTTTTACCACAGGTTCCGGTAGTACGTTCCCTCCGGGATGAATCACTGCATTGGTCAGGGCTCATCTTTACTCTTGCAGTTGGGCCAGTCCTTTGCGGTCAGATTTACGATAACATCGACAATGCGTGGACGGTTGTTTCGCTCATAACTGTCGGTTTGTTGGTGGTATGCCTGCTTCTCTCCATTGCCTTCACAGGAGAGCGACCCCTACTTCATCGCGTGCTCGGACCCTTCCTCGTGCAAGGGGGAGGTGTCATGGATGTTTGGGGGATGAAGGTACTAGGTGAAGCGGCCCTGCGAAAACCTCAGGGTCAGACCGAACCTTACCCGAGCGCTACATCAACACCAGTGCCTCAGCCTACCCATGCAAAGGCATGACGACGAGGTTGGATCTCGACGCGCACACCATCGACTCTCAACTACTTCATTGCTCCTGCTCGTGGTCGGGCTAATAAGCCCCCACATCTCACGTACTCTTTTTTCGGCTGTATCCTATAGGCCGTGGGTCGCCACTATTTTACTCACTTTATTTGCATCTACTTTCTCTATTTTTTCCGACTTTCATTTGTCATACTCGAATTCGGACGAGCACATATTTATTGGACAGTCTTGTTCATAGAGTACGCTCGTGATTAAACATCAAGCAACGTTGGAGCAAGTTCCAACAGGTTATTGTACAAATTTACATGGAAACATTGGTGAAGTTATGTAGATTCGCGCGTTTTGAAGAGCCGGCCTATGCAAGGAGGAGAGCGGCCGTGCCGAGACTCCAGGCGGCTGCGGCAATCAATATCTTGGGGGAGTTGTACTTGCTCCATTCACTGAAGAGTTTATCGACTCGCCCCGGCTCGGGAGCCTTTTCGTCTTGCTTGGAAGCATCACTGACGGTTTTGAGGATGTCTTTGTTAATGGGCATCACTTTGCGGTGGTTATTCAGTGAAATCGGTAGCGCCTGATTTTAATGAGATCTGAGACTCACATACTGCGAGCGTGTACGGTAGGGCAGAAAATGCGAAGAATGATGCCCCGTACAAGATAAGTCGCAGGTCAGGATGATAGGCCGACGCTACCAAGAAGGAGGTACCACTAAGGAGCCCGGTCGATGCGAAATGTATCTGCGGAACTCGAACGATGAGATATATGGTATTTTTTTTTTCATTACCGACGAGAACCTCACCTTTGTACGGTCGGTCACCCATTCCCACATCTTCAAAGCGGACGTTTCACTGATACCATTTTTGGCCCTTTTCGATTCGGTGATGTTGGCCGGGACGATACCGTCGATGGCGAGGGCGAGAGACCCAAAGAACCAGAAAGAGGAGCAAGTCACCCCCACTAGGAGCGCAAGACCGGAGGGGTCTGTCGCGCGCCGGATGAGTTGTTGGGTTAGGGTTTCGATCGATCCGGCCATTTTCGAGGTGGAGGGTACTTCAGTTAGCTGAGGAACTCGAGAGGACTATTGGGCAGGAGAGCGGTCGGGTTGGAGAAGTCGGGTTGGGATCGAAGAAGTGGGTTACAGCTGTTTTCCAGATGATAGGGACACTTGGCTTGTTTCACCACCTATAATCTTTATTTACGTTTGGAGTCCAGATGCGATATATTAGGTATGGGGAAAAATATAATCGTCATCGCCGATGCACCCCTAACAAATCAGGGGCAGCCGGACCATTCACGCTTTCCTGTTCGTGCTGTATATACTTCTCGACTCTTCGGCGTTGCTTTAGTAAATATCGAACATCCACGGGTGCAGCCCGGGAATGTTTTCCCCACAAAAGACCCACGTTTCTCCGGCACGGTGAGGGGATGACTTGGGGACTTTTTCAAATGGAAGTGAGTCATGGGGCTATGTGACACCCTACACGTAGTGTCGCTAGAGCTCCACGCGTAAACAAACTTAAGATTGTGCGCAAGCGAGAAGAGCGAGAGTCTGTATCGTCTGGAAAACAGCTGTATACATATCGTCTTCCGCAGGCATGATGTCAGGCACGAGCTTGGTATAAGCGCCGTCGACTGCGCAAAGGGGACTTACATACCATTCGACGTTTCCGAAGTCCTGGCCTCAACTCCGGTTGAGTTGAGACCACTTTACCGGTTAAAGCTACTAAGGCTAAGACAAATAAACCTCTCGTCGAACGCTATTCCGTTTCCCAGTCCACGATTCATCCCCAGTAAGAAGTCTGGGCAGTTAACGTTGAGGTTTAACCAGGGGGCTCCGCCCACGCGGCTTCAAGTTGTCCACAAGATAATCATTAGTTTGTACGATTGTTGGACAGTCACTCCAGACAGGGTGACGTTGTTTTGTGTGGTCACCTTTGTCACCTAATATCTTTTCTCTGAGGTGAATCCATTCCGCTTCGCCTGGTCATTCACCTGCCCTCCCAAGAAAGTACAAGAGACGAGCCCAAAAATAGAACGCGGAGGCGGGGACTGAAAATGGATATACATGGTTACGTGAAGAGAAGTCGCGAAAATCAATGTTCAGGGACCAATGTAGAAGTGCACGAAGGCCCATACATCGGATTTGCCAAGTTTGCCGGATCAGGTCCGATTGGCGACGAGAAGAGCAGGCGCCAAGACCCAATTGTGGTGAGAGGGGACGGAAAGGGGATGGGAGGAATATGGATAGGAGAGAAAGAAACGAAGAATGGATACGAGGGAAGCGCGAGCATCAGCGAGAAGAACAGCAATAGGCAAGGGAAAAACCAAGTAGGCGGAGTAAAATTTCCCAAGGGAAAATTGCAAACAGAACGAAAGCATGTCCTCACCTTGAGTGACAACGAGGATCGATGATGGCGTCCAGGAATGTATCCTCTGGTTTTATCGAGACACCCGCGTGAGGTTGATCCGGGCTTGTGCCGAGACTAACTCTGGAGATATGATCGACTCTTGGGAGGTTGAGGGAAATGTATTCATCCAAGAACCTTCTGTTCACAGAAGCGACTGATCTCTGATCTACAGGCTGCTCCTGAGGCCCAAACGACCGGAAGAATTAAGGACACGCCAGTGGAGTGCACTCACTGAGGCCGATGAGAACGAGGCAGAAGCTCGCACATCGCCATACTATTCCCTCTATCCAAAGCTCTTTTCCCTAACTCCCAACAAGGCGGCCACCCATCTCTCCTTTCTTTTCCAGGCAGAGGGTTGGGATGATTTAAGGATATTCAACATCCCCATGATCCACTCTCAACTAACCTCGCCCTCTGCAACCAAATCCTCCGTAACGACAACAACAATGGTGCTAAAGTTTTTACTTTAGCGTTCACATTCTTCGGCCAATCCAGACCTTTAGCTACTTCTATTTACCCGGTCTGCAAGTCATGTACCTACCAGATTGTTATCTCTTTTCTCCTGATCTCTTTTCGTCGCTTTGAGGAACAAGTAGCTTTCGTTCTCGTGTTGTTTTTTCCTCTTCGTTCGTACTGACAGATGAATTAGGTGCATCTGCTAGACGCTTTTTAGTTTCCAACAAATGCAGTTAATCTCTGTCCTCACCGCTCTCTTGGCCTTCGGTCAGTAACACTACGACAACCAGCATCAATCACTGGTCGCTGACCAGCCCCATCGTTTTAGCTGTCGCCTCCACTTTGGCCAACCCAATCCCCGCTAGCCCTCTCGCTAAGAAGGGAGACGTCGAGGCTCGTGAGCCATTCCCTGTTTGCCTCAAAGGTCAATGCTCGTAACCGACAAACAACATCACCACCACCGCTTTGAGCACACCTGTGCGGCCTCTCGAGCTTTACGAGAAACTTCTCATCGGCCCCCACTTCCTTTCCAGTTCTTTTTGATCACCCCATCGCATATCTACCCAGATAAATAACCAGAAAATCCATCTTTCCTCACCTTTTGTCATTCCTCTGTCCCCATCATTTCCCTGCCTTTCCTGCCTTGCGTTGGAAACCACCGATCACATCACCTGTGTATATCTCAACATACGGCCATTCCTTGTCACCAAGGAGTGAGTTCGCTCCCACCCCGTCCATATTTCACATGTCCCGCATAGTTTCCGTTCACTGGGAGCTCGGTCAGAGTCCATTGTTTTGATTGCTTGTGTTGGTAGTTCCATGTAAAGCTACTCTTTTCCTCCATTTCCCGTGTGCCAATTCAGACGAGCCTGTCCGTTACCCCAAAAACATCCGATAGAGAACCAGGGCGATCGATGATCGACTCACCGGGCCCAACGCTCAACAACCGGGCCGATCACTGAGTACTGAATACATTGAACGATGCTCGTCACACTCAAATCTCTTGGCGGTTCACCGCCTTCGTCCGCCAACCTTTTACGTAACAAGGGTTCACGTTACGCGACACATCCAGCGACTGCAGAACCGGCGGTCTTGTCAAGCACGCCACGCAATACCACCAGCGACCACCGAGGGGGGATGTAAGTAGTACCGAAGTGACGAAAGTATATTCCCAATACAGCGAGCATGAAGACATAAAATCGGAGGGCCTCCCTTTGAAGCCTCGAGGACCATCTCCCTAACGTCCAACTAAACGCAATGTCACCTACGGTGTCCACGCTCTGGAACCCCGGTCGACCTAACCCCTTCTGTTGTGCCTGGGCAGAGAGGGCGGGACCTCCCCCGGTAAAGGTCAGGTTTCCATTGGGATCTATGATCCGCGGCATCCCTAAACCCGAATGCAAAATGTTCACGATCCAGGCGGCTTTGAAACACTGCATTTGCAAGCGAGGAATCTCAACTTTGTCTCCCTACTTTCCAACGCTGACGACCCGGAAATCCTTCCTCGACCTCGCCATCGCCACCAAACCGCTCCTTCCCGCCTTCCAACTGGGAATTCTTGGGCTGTTGGAGGGTATCTGTCCACTCCCGCTGACAAAACTCCGCCGCAGCAGCCCATTCGTATTGAACGAAATCGTGCGCCCCACCGAGCCCGAAGACGTGTTCGGTAGAGTACCAGTATTCTGACACTCCGATAAAGTGGGAAACCGAAAAGTCGATCGGCGGAACGTGTACGCCGTCGAGAAGGCACGGGGGAGACGAACAGGGCGCGTCTTTTTTGAGGAGCGAGGAGGTTTTCCCTAGACAATGTTCGAAGGAACCAGTTCCGACGAAAGTATGCGGTTGTTTCGAATGTTGAGAGGCAGAGGATGTTGAAGAGGTTGTCGGCTTAAGAAATGAATCGAGAATCGTATATGAAGGGTCAGGGTCCGTCGAGCGACTCGACTCGAAAGCGGCTGTTCTCTGGGTCATTCCGTTCCGCCAAACTCGGCTCGAAAGCTATCTGAGTCGAAGCGCATCCCATGTCCAGAAACCCGTACGTGGTCCGGTTTTGTGAATGGTTGGTGAAGCCGTCCATGGGGTAACTGACAGAAAGCCATCCGAAGAGACTTCCTTCTTCTCCATATTCGTACCGCATGGTCCTGCAGAGGAAGGTCTTGAAGAAGGGTAGGTTTCCTCCAAAATCTCGACCTGCTGCTCCCGGGTGAGCAGCCGCATGCCGGCGGCGGCCAATAGAAAGATCAGTGTACCGGTTTCAACGGAGGGGGGAAGGTGTGTCCTGGCGTAGTCAAGGAACGGCCGCAGATACTCGGAAACACCTTTGGGGTTCTCGCGAATGGTGAAATGCCTGTCACAAAAACAAGTCTAGACTTTAAGACCTCGGCAACTCAAGCATTTGCAAAAAAGTGGTTCGCACCGGGCTGAACTTTGTGAATCCAATCATTCGGATTTCAGGTCCCCTTTTCCACCTTCGGCAGACGATGATACGACTCCTCTCCTTCCAACTGTCGTACGACGGTAGCCTCTTTCCAGTTATGCATTTGCAACCTCGAGTCGGATGAGCCAGCATCGATGACTATCCTAAACCAACATGCATAAAACCTTGATTCGGTTGAGGTGGGCAGGAACACATAGTCTTCTCGTCGCTTGGGAGTGGGGAAATAGGAATGGGGGATGGGATGGTGGACTGGGTGGCAAAAAGTCTGCAAAGCAGTGATGGCGATCGGTTGTGACTTGGGATCTTTGTACCAACCCGCCTTTCGCGAGCCCGGGAAAGGACACATTGGACATCAAGATCTTGAAAGCTCCCGCGGACGTGGTTCTCGCTCTCACGATCCTGTAACAACCTTTTGACACATCGTTCGCTACGGGGGTAGAACATCAGCAAGCAAACAATGATCCACAACGCACGCACGTCATTAGGGTCCTCAATCGAGAGTAGATGGGGCCTAATCGGATCCTGCCGTCCTCTTCTCGCCCTGGCAAAATACGATCCGCCGCCCCGTGGCAATATTCCAACCTCGTGATAGTTGAGATAATATCCGTAGAGCTCAAAGAACTCCGTCATCAGCACACCCAAGTTCTCCGATGGGCTGATCTCTCCTCGGGTGCATCTGCAAAATGAAACCGCCAGACAGACGATGTTGTGACTCCCGAGTCCACCACTGAACACCTCGTTCATCGAACGCTGACTCATGAACGCCTTGATGATAAGCACAAGCGCACGTAGGGCCGAAAGTTCCTTCAGGAGTCCGAAGACCACCCCGCCAGCAAAAACGCCGACGCGGTTGAGGTTGATGTCGACCGAGAGACCACCGTGGCTCGTGACGAACTTGATTATTGGGACTCTGGCTCTCGCTATGATCGTCACGTTGTTCGTGATCCCTGCGCGCTTCATCGTGTTCGCCAGAACGTGCAGGACGGTGATCTTGTTCATGTGTGTCACGCTATCGGACTGGATGACCAAATCTATATCACTGGTACGTTCAGGTTAATCCTCACACCAGAGGACAAAGACGAGGGAGAACTTACCCCGAAGGCACGTAAAGTCTCGTCTCGAAACTCCTGAACGGCAAAACCTTCACGTCTGCAAAGTTCCTCACCGCAGCTCTGGTGATCAGGTTCAATCAACCCGCGAACCTCGTCCTCAGCCTTGGTGGGAGAAACATATTCCGCGAAGGCCTCAACCTCCTTCTGCAGTCTCAAGCTCGCATCAACCGCACCTTCGACAAACCCAGTCCGAGATTGACGTACAACTCCGGAACGTTCCCAACCCACTTTCGCGACCCAAGGAGCGCATCGAGGAACGTTTTCCATCCGTCCGGATTTCCTCTTCTTCCCCCTCTCATCAACATCCCTACTTTGCTTCCCGGATCCCTTCTCGTATAGGCACAGCGGCGGTCTCTTCGTCAGAATCGGAGAAGGCAAATGCGATGAACTCATCGACACCGTACGGCGCTGGTGCAGCAGATTTCGGGTTTCTCGGCATTGTAGGGGAAGGAAGTAAGAGAGCAGGTATAGGAGCAGGATATCCTCCCGCCTTGGATTTTGACTCGCGTACAGGAGCAGGGGAGAAGGCCGACTGGGGAGTGCTGGGGTACCGATCACATTTTTCCCGGTTCGGATTCTGGTTCTCGGGTGTGTCTAGTACTCGAAAACGAAGACGATGTAAGTTGAGAGAGCGGATCGATGGGTGTGGGGTCAGGCCTAGAGTCAGATTTCGGATTCCAGTCGTCCCGCCCAAGAGGAAGATTCAAATTCAAGCTGGTCGACGGTCCAGGGGTGCTCGATTCTGAACCGGATGTGACGGGTTGCGGTTTTGTTCTCTTCCTCTTCGAGGTTTTAGACGACTGTTTGGCCTTCATCGAGGACGGAAGTCGGGTGTGGATGTGAAGATTTGAGGAGCGCATTCAGGCGCCAGTAGTATGTCAGCCACAGTCCATTCAATGCTCACGGACGTCGTGTTTACGAATGTGACTATACGCTTCTCCTTCACCACGCGTTCTGGAACGACGGACTACGATGCGCTAAATTTAACCCTAAATTTCCTGCCACCCCATGGTCAGCGATGAGGTGCTACCGCCAGGGAAGTGCTCTCGCTGGAACAAGGAGGCATGGATGGAGTTTGGATCCTGGATTCGTCCGTCTCCCCATTTCGGAATTGTGTGTGCAATACAAGTTATAACCGGCATCACGAATTGCACCTCCGCGCATGCGAACGCCCCCGAACATGAGCACTACATCCTTGGACATCTTCGGAACCAAGGTTTTTCAACTGCAGCGGCGGGCACCATGTAATGCGATGAGATTATATGGCATTTTTCCAAGATAACCGTAGAAGATGTCCGACCCATGAGGCGCACAACGAAGACTCGTCACCCGGTTCCTAAAGTGACCTTGGCCCTGTTCGCCGTCCCCCGCCGTTATTGCTAGTCTCAATGACGCTCCCAGCTTCAGGGAGACCTCGCCGTGCGCCGTCACTACCTACCCCATTTGCCCCAGATCTTCACTCTCCCGAACGAGTTCAAGAAGCGAGAGGATTGCCACACCCCCTTCACGTCAGAGCTGATTTCGAACAAGTAGAAACTGTTTAGACTAACAATCACGCAGTCGAACATCTAATTCCGCACGGCGTGCACCTCCAGGTGCAAGAGACACACGAATGCAGTGCCTAGCACCCGCCGTGCGGAGAGGAGAAGGGCTACTCTAAGGTGGGTTTCGTTCACTCTGCTCCCACACCTCTACTGCGTACGTCCAGCTGCATGGCCGGGGCGGCATCCATTCTTCTGAAACTCAGCTTGAAATACGAAATGTTCCGCACACTTTTGTTTGGCATGGCGGCTTCTGCCCGGAATCGGGTGCATCGATATTCTCGAGTTGGGGAACGTCCAGCCAAACAATCACGGCCGACTCGTTCACACCGGACTCTCGATGGCATGGGAAAGATGCTCCCGTATATAAACAGGTGGACAAGTGGAACATACACCCCCCACATCGCTCCACCACGCATTGGCCAGCCGACGTAAATGGGACCCTCATCACAAACGCTCCGGATAACGCAGCTCATGACGAACACCCTTCACCAGGGTTCACACCGGCTAATCCCTTGGGATCGTCTGGTCTACCGGTCGAAAGTCTCCGCGTCGCAGAGAAACTACCCCGTGACGACCGACCCACGCAAGGAGCACAAAGAATCGCGCAGAACAAACAGGATGAAACAGACGTCCCCCCGGAATCATCCCGTCCACCGATAAAATTTGCCACCACCCTCACTTCCGAAAACGCGCCCGGGCGATTGGTGAACCTACTTCCCAAAATTCCCGTGACCACTCACTGATCTGATCATTCTGTGGCTCTAGTGTCGCCTATGCAAACAACGACTACACGACGTGAGATTTAACTTACATCCGTCTAGTGGGCCTTGCTGACCTTTTGGCACCACCCGATATAGGGACCTGGTGGGTCTGGGAAGTTCTGCTTACAGTGCTCTGTAGGTTACGGATCAATGAACAAACGTGGTCAATACACCGACATCTTTGGCCTGAACCAAAGTTGAAACCTCCTCGGCGAATATCGTAGGGCAGTGGAAGGGACATTTCTGGGGGCGTCGTTCCAACTCTTTGTTCTCTATTTTCTCCTCTTAGGTTGGGTATAGTTTTACGGTTATCGTAGGAAACCTAAGTTACACGACCTGTATTATCAGAATGCACATTTTCCTCCACCAGCAACGGTGACCGTCTAGCGCCGTAGCTGTGATCCAACGTGACCAACTGTCCGCGTGGTTCCAACGTGTCCATCCTACGGAAGACGACGATAAACTTCAATTTTCCACAGCACATCCTCATGTCAGCGTTTCTTCGCAAACGGCGGCCCACGACAACAATTGAACCGAGTTCAAGTGCGATTCCTACAGATCCCCGCATTACAAAGCCTACTGACCAATCGATTACCTACAGCAAAGAAGCAGAGGCTCATCGATATTTCGAAGACGCTTTTGGATATCGCAAAGGAGT
>Ga0307514_10002301_pt1 | contig 20180 bp, 16 predicted proteins | sample 16_EM_MG_FD_203088 | JGI IMG/M metagenome (GOLD analysis project Ga0307514, IMG submission 203088) | Populus trichocarpa ectomycorrhiza microbial communities from riparian zone in the Pacific Northwest, United States - 16_EM | ecosystem: Host-associated > Plants > Roots > Unclassified | place... | reverse complement strand
CTGTGACTATTTCAAAATAGTTAGCAAGGATACCTTTAACCAATTTCTGCTAGTTGGTTCGTTAGATCTCGCCAGGAGCAAGGTACAAATCGTTAGTTTGCTTGTGAAAATCGTTACCCTGAATCGCCATCTTTGAACAATTGTAAGCGCCACCACACCTAGCGTTAATATTGTTCCTAACGCCTCACACGCCACGCATCAGGATCAATATTAACACTATACTGTACTTAAGTGTGCACTTTCACGCCCTGTAGATCCCTTCAGAGCCATGTGATTCCAACTAATGGGGCACAGCTAAAGCTAGAAATGAATACTCTCGTACATGTGGACCTATTCTTGAGATGGAGTATTGCTGTTTCATTGATATATTCACCAACAGGCTAGTCTAAGGCTAGGGACAATAATTTGAAGCCAAATCCAACCCAAGATATTAAATTATCTAACGAGACACAAACCCTCTCCTTTTATTCAACATCGCGAGCAATGGAGCTACAAGAACGAGAGAGATAACAAGCGAACACCAGCATCGACAAAATCAGCCAGCTCACGGAAACAATAAAAAGATGACCTCATCCAAACATTGCTCACCCCACTCCTCCCCCTGCAGGACGCGGTTAGGTATGAAGCGAGAGAGAATTCCCCAGGATGATCCGCAAGCGAAAGACTAAATTCGACTGATTGCTTGGAAACCCCAACTGACAACTGATCGTTATAATTAGAAGCACCTGAAGAAATATTAGCAATTGAACAATCGAGCATAAAAGGGTTTGTAAAACATACTTGCGGTGGACAATGCTTGGCCCGGACTCGTCGTACTCTTGCTTGGAGATCCACATCTGCTGGAAGGTAGCTGTATCTAAAGTCAGTGGATGCATTTTTGTCAGGGGTGGAGAAACGTACAGAGAGATGCCAAGATGGAGCCACCAATCCAGACAGAGTATTTGCGCTCTGGTGGAGCAATAATCTTGACCTTCATGCTGCTTGGGGCAAGAGCAGTAATCTCCTTCTGCATACGGTCGGCAATACCTGGGTACATGGTGGTACCACCAGACATGACGATGTTTCCGTAGAGATCCTTTCGGACATCAACATCACACTTCATGATGGAGTTGAAGGTAGTCTCGTGGATACCACCAGACTCAAGACCAAGGACTGATGGAGCAAAGAGGGCCTCTGGAGCACGGAACCTCTCATTACCAATTGTGATGACTTGCCCATCGGGAAGCTCATAGGACTTCTCCAAGCTAGAAGACTGAGCAGCAGTCTGGATCTCCTGCTCGAAGTCAAGAGCGACGTAGCAAAGCTTCTCCTTGATGTCACGGACGATTTCACGCTCAGCGGTGGTGTTGAAGGCATACCCGCGCTCAGCAAGAATCTTCATGAGGTAGTCTGTAAGGTCACGACCAGCCATATCGACACGAGAGATAGCGTGTGGAAGAGCGAAACCCTCGTAGATTGGGACGACGTGGGTGACACCGTCACCAGAGTCGAGCACGATACCAGTGGTACGACCGGAGGCATATAAGGAAAGGACGGCCTGGATAGAGACGTAGAAAGCGGGAGCGTTGAAGGTTTCGAACACAATTTGTGTCATCTTCTCACGGTTGGACTTGGGGTTGATTGGAGCCTCAGTCAAGAGAACAGGGTGCTCCTCGGGTGCCACTCGCAACTCGTTGTAGAAAGTGTGATGCCAAATCTTCTCCATCTCATCCCAGTTGGTCACAACACCATGCTCAATTGGGTACCTCAAAGTCAAGATACCACGCTTGGACTGTGCCTCATCTCCGACATAAGAGTCCTTCTGACCCATACCAATCATGATACTATAAATAACCTGTTAGCTAATGCCAATCGGCAATACTAACATCTCCACTAGAGGGTAATTGGACCGAAAGAGGAGGGGAATTACCCGTGGTGGCGAGGCCTTCCGACGATAGATGCTAGAGAGGTTGTTAGGATACCATCCTGTTTCAATGCAGAACCTCCCCAGTCCAGGGCAACAAAAAGGGGGAGGTGACTTACGGAAAACAGCACGAGGAGCATCGTCTCCGGCGAAACCGGCCTTGCACATACCGGAACTGCATAGCTATCAGTTTGAAGCCCTCTCACTGTTGAAAGAAAGATGGAGGCACATACCCATTGTCAATAACGAGCTATATATCAACAGGCTTCGAGTTAGCAAACACAGTCCAATTCAACCCCACTCCATTGTTGGGGGAGGTTAAGATCCTAGGCATAACGTACAGCAGCAACTTCGTCTGTATTCACCGTGATGTCAGTAGGCTATCCTAGTGGGGTGCTTCGAGCAAAAGGGGTTGATTCGAGCTGACTGACCTTCCATGGCTCTAACTGTTTACTAGAGAGGGACTAAGGGATTCGTATAAAAGCGTTAAGAGAGAATAGAAATACTACAAGAGATAGAGATGCTGCAGAAAGGGATAGTTACTTTAACAAGAGGATAGGTCCTGGGGAAAGTAAAGGTATTTGTAGAGAGTTGATAAGGAGGCGTTGGACTGAGTTGGTTAAAGTAGTTGAGGGGGAGCTGGACTTTAGTGTACGTTGGTGGGCTTGGGCTGGGGCCTCCTGGGTTAGGGGTGGGCTGTCGGAAGGGTCTGGTGCTTGGCGATGCCTTAGTGGGATCTGTTGAGGTTTAGCACTGACACTTGTACGAGAGAGAGCATGGGTGCGTTCTCGGAATAGTCTCGCTACTCACGATATGGCCTTGAGGTTCGACTTGATTTTTGGTGGAGGTAGTTGTGGCCGAGATTGTTCCAACCAGACGTCTCCTTTATACCTGGAAGCTCGGGTATGCCCAGTGCTTCACCACCTTCTCCAGTCCGTGTCAGCCAAGAATCGTACGTAACGTCTCGTCATGGCTCCGGGCCGACTCTCTGGAGTCCTTCAAATCGACTATGACTCCCAGCGTACGCGTATTCACCAGTCATATCACCACCACTGTCAATCCGATTGCGCGGCCAAGTTACTCAAAAACCGAACCAAAATTAAGCTCATCTACGAGGTGCTTGTGCCAACCAGACCTATTCCATGGGATTTAGGCTTTATTGTGGCAATCCAAGGACCTGCCATAATTTTTAAAGTGGGGTGTATGACAGCACAGAAAAAGCAAAAGTTAAAGAGAGCCGCTTCTTGGCAGTTGGCCCCCTTTGTGTGCCAAGACCCTCATTTGCAACTTGTAAAAATTCTACTACTGTGGGGTAGAGCATATAATACTTTAAGGATACTGTATGTATGTGAGATGATGCTAGATTGAGTGTTGGTATATCCGTAAAGTGATCACCATGATTATTACTTGGTAGGTTACGGTACATGTACAGTATGTACCAGACTATTCCACAGAGGACTAGAAATATCGCTCAAAGTATATATAGCGGCGGCAACGGTTGGGCAACTGTCATATAAAATCAAGTCTCTCTCCATCACCAGACGGAATTGTACCAGGAGCGGACTTGGGCATTACAGCCTTACCAGAACCAATTTGGGCTCTCTTCCTAAACTTGCTAAACATGGAATCAATCCTGAAATGGAGCATTGAGAATTCAGTCCCTGGTGCCGAGGGTGCACAGGCTAAGCTTGTAAGTCGAGATACAATATCTGAACTTGTCCAAGAGGAGCTTATATTGACTCATGACAGAACACGGAGGCGCTGGCGCAACTTTTCGGTGCTGCAGATGATGCAACCCTCATGAAAGAGGCTATGGCAGCCATCAATGACCCTAATGTGTCAGTCGAAGACAAGTTGATTGCGTTTGACAACTTGGAGATGCTCTGTGAGGGCTTGGATAATGCGGTAGGGTTGCCCTGCCACCCCCGTTCCATAACGTGTAGTTACTGAGACGCTCGGGTAGAACAACCTCGAGAACCTGAAATTATGGGAGCCCCTGATATCCAACTTCGACTCGCCAGAGCCAGACTTGCGGTTTATGACGGCATGGGTGTGTGGTACTGCTGTTCAGGTGAACCCTCTTACGAGCTAGTTGTGGTGACTTTCCACTAACCACTTCACTATACAGAACAACCTCAAGACCCAGAAAAAGTTCCATGAGGTTGGAGGGATTCCCAAGGCTATTAACAACTATCTAAACGATCCTTCCGAGAAAGTCCGCATCAAGTCTGTATATAATATCAGCAGTGCCATCAGAAATTACGATCCTGCGCTTCAAGAAACTCTAAACCTTCTGCCAGGTAACATCAAAGGCACAGAAACCTACCATCATGAGGACATGGAGGGCCTCGATAGGCTTGTACAGAGAATGAGGGAGGATGCCAAGCGACAACGATAAGGTTCCAAACTTTTTTTTTTTTTTTAAGTCTAGACATGCGAGGCTATATGTAGTTCCGAGACTAGATATATATCAAGTTAGCGCATTGGATGGGTTATCTAAGTTTATTGGCAGACTACATATTCATCTGAGCTATGAAACTGCCCTACCACGTGATGTACTGTGCAAGCTCCTCAGACACAACATAACATCGAGAAGGATACAGCACATCACCATTAACGAACCTCACCGTGTGCCTTGTCACATACGGATTTAGCAATGCCGCCCATCAGAACTACCCGCAGCCGGAAGCCACCACCAGAAGGATTCGAAGAGATCGAGGATACCCTGTTGGAATTTGCGAACAAGATGAAGGATGGTATGTCTCTCGTGTCCCAGAATGTTACATAGGCAACGGTATCTCCCAAGAGCTCTAGCTAATACGCCTTCCATCTTATAGCTGAAAACGCTCCCCACGAAGGGAAACGAAAAAACGAATCTGTCTGGGAAATCTTCCGAATAAGCCACCAACGCTCACGGTACATCTACGACCTCTACTACAACAAGGAAGCCATCTCGAAAGCACTCTACGACTGGCTTCTCAAGAGCGGATATGCAGACTCAAATCTGATCGCGAAGTGGAAGAAACAGGGATATGAGAAGTTGTGTTGTTTGAGGTGTATTCAGGCGAAGGAGAATAACTTCAATGCTACGTGTATATGTCGCGTGCCAAAAGCGAGGCTGAGTAAGGAGCAAACGGTAGAGTGTATAAGTTGTGGTTGCAGGTGGGTTTACTCTCTTTGCTTGTACGATACACTCGGGGGTTGTATGGGCGGTTTTCGGAGCCCGGTTTCGGGGGACAGGGGTTTTTAGTTTGGGGTGAAAGAAATGATTCATATACAAAACTGACTCGTTATTTTTCACAGGGGCTGTGCGTCTGGAGACTAACCTGCTCACTTCTCGAACCTTCACCAAGTCGGTCTGATACCCTTCGAGAATATTGTGAGCTTCATGATGGTGCTTTGGAGGGACGGGAAGATAATATAAAGGAAGACGGCATGTGGGAAGGGAAAGGAGGGGGGGAAGCGTTGGATCGACCCCTTCATAAATCGATGGACCGACAGAGTTTCAACATACCAAACGCGATGACCGCGATGACCTTAACCCTGCCACCTCAAACAATGCCCAGTTTTTCAGATAGTCATGCGGCTTGGGGATGCTTTCATAATGAACTTTCATTGGTTGCTGCTTGGATGCCTTTCTACTGTTATTTTGTTTGTATCATTAGCTCTGCTAGTATAGTGTATAGTTTTCATAACGGGGCCTGGAAATTGGGAAGAAATGTTATGGAAATAGCCTAGGATGGAGCATTATCGAGGGGAGTTAATGCTCAAGGGAAATGGTTCCTGTGACAGATGTCTGGCTGGGCAAAATTTGGTTCGAGACTAGGCCAATTTCACAAGCAGGTGCTCCATGACTCGCAAATTCTTATATGCCACATTCTGACCTCAATCCGCACATATCTATCCCCAGCAGCTGTCAACATTCCCACCCAGTCTTAACCAACCAGGTTCAGTCATGCCGAGTTTCTCCACCGCAGCTAAACCCCTCTTACTCATGAGAGGGGAAAAGAAACAAAAACTGAAACTCAGAATTGAAGAAAATACTCAAGCAATTCGAGGAATTAAACACACAACGTTTAAGGAATGTTGGTGGAATGCGATGACGGCATTATAGGGATATTGAGAACAAATAGAGACAACTGCTCACAAAGCACGAACCCGCTAGAAGACCCATCAGAAAGAAAGCAGCAAGGACATAAAATACCGCAAAGAAACAGCCCAGTAGAAACGAGAGGTAGTAAAACAATCATTTTAAAAAATACAAAACCGAGAAGGAAAGCAGTACACTCCAGCCATCACCTTTTACCCAGCCTTTTCCCAACATGAACAAAACCGAAAGTGGAAAACAGATGCCAGCCCATAAAAAAAAAGAGGTAAGAATCAAGCAAAAAGAGGTATTGTGGAAGACGGGAAACCAAATTTGACTCCTTTCGAACGTTGAAATAACTCCCTAAGGACCCCCCTTAACAATAACTATTGAATTTCACCCGAACGTTGTAACAGCACCATGTATTCCATTATCATTACCCTCATACCCGGTCATTATATTGCTGATCAAGCGAAAAACACAAACACCATCATATTTCGTAAATATCTGCAAAGTGGAGTGGCGTCAAGCACATGAGTCGTTGATATCTTCGCTGACTCTGTGGTCGAAAAGTAACATACTAAGTGGCTCGCCTCTTGATTGGCGAAGCATTTTCTTTCTCTTGCATATCGCGTAGTAGCTGGAACCCGTTCCTGACGACGTTGAACATGTCTGACTGTGGGGTTTTTGTTGTCGCTTTCATTACCTTCTCTGGGCTAATCTGGTCCAAAAACCTTCGGCGAAGATCCTTTCGTGCGATACGCTTTTCTGGAGAGGCAAAATATCCTTTACCAAGGAGTGTATCGGGGAAGGCATTGTCGTCGGTTCGGCTACCGCATGGGCTGTCACTGAGCCCAGTAATAAAGGCCGTACCCCAGATATCATCTTCCAACACCTCGATATCTCGCTGAGGAGATCCCACAAGCTGCTTAATTCTATCCCTGTGTCTGCGAAGGTTCGTGTTGGGGCTCGCAGACATTGGTGGACGCTGTGGCCAAAGCGTTGTTGCTGGAGTCAGTGGCGGGAGCAGTTGTTGAGTGGTATATCCACGCAGCGGGGGCGATATGAGAAAAGATGGGTTTGTTGTCATATTCAATTTGGTGGCAGGACTCTCGTGTGAAGAGTGCCTGATACGAGCGATGTCCTCTTCTGCACGGCCTCTCTTTATCCTATGTCTTTCATCTTCTCGGCTAGAGCGTAAGACTGATGATTCAAGAGAAGAGAAATAGCCACTGTCGTTCATTTGTGAGGGCTTGCGTTTGCGGGACAATGGGGGAAACATTGGGGGGGTTGGCTCGCGCAATGCTTTGGAAACAGGCGGTGATGAGTAGATGGTTGGGACAGCAGGTGGCGATGATTGTTGGACATCTGGCTGAAGAATTGGCGATGTTGGACGAAAAGGGTCATCAAGATTCCGCTTTTGTTCGGGGCTAGCAAGCTCGGTGCCGTCTGAAGATATGAGGGATCCGCCCGTCAGAGCTCCTTGCTTCAATATACTTTCCAATTCTTTTGCATCAATTGCGTCCGTGCTGTTCACAGGCCGCGGAAGCTCTGAGTGATCAGGAAAATTGGTCTGTGGCTCAAAGAATTCAGTCTTGGTACTGGCCCTCCTTGAGAGTTTTTTTGACTTTTCTGAGACCGCTTTCCTTCCACCCTTTTGCTTCAAGAATTGATACTCCTGCCCCGCTTCTACTGTCCAATAGTTTCCCTTACCCGGGTCATCTTTTGGTCTTTCTTGCTTAACAAAAGCCTTATTCAAACTGAGATTATGCCTGATGCTATTTTGCCATCCTGAGTCAGGATTTCGGTAATAGGCAAATGTTTCTGAAATCCATTTATAGATTTGGGCCAAAGTCAATCGCCTACCAGGAGCACGTAGAATGGCCATGCCAATGAGCGTTGCATAGCTGTATGGTGGTTTATTGCCGTCGTCATCTACAGTGGGCATCTCTTCAGGTTCTGGGACTGTAATTGCATGGGGTGATGATAATTGCATGGGCCTCTCTCTTTTCTTCTTCTCTTGACCACAGTAGGATTCCTGCAACACAATCTTGCCTTTCTGGGGGGTGACTTTCGTCATATTGTTGCTCCTACTGTGTCCATGCACCGACCCAGAAGCATCCTTGATATAACTTTCTGGGGCAACATTCTCTTTTCCTATATTGGACTTGGTTGCAGGGAACGATGTGAAAAGAGCAGGCTGTGAAGTGCGTTTTTGTACGTTTGAACGGCCAGGAAGTGCCGTGTCAAAGATGGTAATAGGGGGTCGCTTCATTAGTGAATCGGTTGCGCCAGGCTTGGTTAAGGGTGGTGCCAATTTCGTGGGAGGAGGCTTAACTATCCTGCGCGAAGCGGCGTTCCCAAAGATATTTGTGAAATGTTGGTGGGGTTTCTCCTTCCGTTCTGTAGCCTTTTGCTTTAGCGGTGATGGCGACGTCCCCGAAGACGGCTGGGGAAACACCACTTTTTTTGAACCGAATTCCAACACCTGGGGTACTCCTGAAGTTGACGAGCTCAAGCCGTCCCCAAGAACTCCAGTGTTCTTGTGATGACCGGTAAAGGAAGTTGGATGCGCTGATGCCATAAGCTGAACTCAAGTGGAAAACGCGTTGTATATCACGTGTCCTTGATTAAAAAAGGTATTCACTTTATTTTGCCCCAAACCGCAATATAATATTTCAGGCGGTATGGAGAGGCGAGGTTTGAAGGAACTGTGGCATATATTTCCAAGTCAGTCAAGGTGGACCATAGTGGATATATAACGTTAGTGGGGTAAAGCCCACAGGCAGAGCTTGCAGCTGAGCCTACTATATTCCAAGGAATGACAAAAGACATGGGGGAAACCAGAGAAACGCGTACCATCCAAGCGCAGCAGTTATTTTTAAAGGGCAGATGAGCTACCGATAGGAATTGAGATGCAAAAAGCAAACGGGTTTAACTGAACTTCCGCGGTTCTGAAGAATGCAGATTCCTGTGCGGAAAAGAGGTTAAGTTATCTACCGAGAGGGGGAGGAGGGCAGGTGTTAGGGTTGCTAGGGTGTTTAAGAAGGTGCTCTCAATTTGAGGGTGGAAGAAGCCGTTAGGCAGGGCGAGATAAATAGAAGAAGGTAGGGTGTGCTGCGATGTGATGGGGACCTTGTTGCCAATGAGAGCCTCGTGTGGTCGTCTCCCGGAAAGTGACGGACGATAGCTAATGGTAAAGCGAAGATCACTGTAAAGTGAGATAACCAGTATGTGCTACGATCGAGCCTAAAACAGAACCCGGGGAAGGGTCAATTACGACAGTGTAGCTTAGAGAGAGACCCGTGTCTGCACTCAGAGAGCTGAAGAATGACTGGCTGTACCGGTTGCTAGCTGTTTGTGAGGATTTGAAGGTTGCTGGAGAAGCGAGTGTCTGAGGGCCTGAGTAGGGGAAGGAAGTGAGGTAAACAAGCAGTGGGGAAGAAGAGGAGTAGAACTGTAGAGAAAGCGAGGTCATCTCCTGGTAGGCCGAGCCCACCCAGTGCGATTGACTGGGACTATTCAGTCACCATCACCCGAAATCCAATCCACGGTGGTCTCACTGTCTTTACTTTTACCACATATCGACTGCCCTCCCTACATAGTCTGGCGGACTACTCCCTACACACTTCCCCAAGAGATGGGCCCTGCACGACGCCTGCTGCACATACATTCAATTACCGACTGTGTGCTTCATATCTGACGGGTAACACCACTGAATCTTTCGGCCTTGCTTGCTGCTCCCAGAAGTTTAGGGGCATCACAGCTGACTTGAGCCCAGAACAGAGAATTGCTATGCAATAAGGCACCCTCTCTATAACGAAATGATATCAGATCAGTGATCAGATCAGGGATTGATGTGTTGGCTTTGCAGCTCCAGCACCCCTGATCACTAGGTTACTTGTACTCTACAATCTTCTAGCTGTGTGACGAGCCCGTGGTCAACAGTCTGTCCTCGACTCCGTGAGGTAAATGCGGCCTCTACTGTTTTTCCGGGGTATGATTGTTGGTTAACGCACCATATTAAGCAACAGCGTTTTGCACTTGCTATTTGGGAAAGTAATGATACATATAAGGTTGGCTCCCCGAGGAGTGATTATCATCGTTTGAGTTATTACAATTTCTGATGGGAGATGTAGAAACATGTCCTCTATCCTGCACAATTACTCTAACATGGATTTGAAACATGAAAAACAGGGCCCGTATCACCCTGTGGTGGGGCGCAATTGGTCCCCGCTTACTCTTTCTGTGCCAAGGACATGGATCTACAACCTACGTACGGAGTACCTGAGACTCAATTTGATGCTGCGTATGCGCATTTATGCCGGGTCAGGTCTATATATCTTTTCATCATCCCCAGTTACCAACAATAAACTTATTGTATGGTACCATACAAACATCTACCAAACTGGCTCTGATACCCAAAAATAGAACAAGAATTACAAAAGGCGAGAAATACTGGGTGATGCTTTCAGAGGATACTAACCTGCCCATCAATTCGGGCTATAAATATCCTTGTCAAGGCCAACGATACCTTATTTCCGTTTCACAATGGGTTCAACATCGGCCTCAATGGGGGGCGGGGGGCTGTTGTTGGGCTCTTTAGAAGCCGGGCCAGTCATCCCGTACTCGTCTTCACCGTGTATTGAGGAACTCTCCCAAAACTTGGCCTTGCCTTGAAACAGGCGGACCAACCATCGAGGGAAGAAACCGCCTGGAATCCTCCATGTCCATGAGTCCTTTATTTCTTTGGCATATGGAGTAATACGACCACCAGACACCTTTTCGATAACCCAAGCGGTGGTGTTAAGAACAATATAGGATATGATACCGGCGATCAAACCATAAGCAATTGAGTATCTGTGATAATAAATTTCAGCAGCTTGTCAATCTGTCCTCTCAGAACAGGGAATCTTCAGCTGTGCTAGGAATACATACGTGAATGGCATGCAAATAATGGTGATAAACGCAGGGATTCCGTCCTGTATAGGAAGTCAGAATTTAGTCTCAGTGCCAACTCACACCATCATCGAGGGAGAATGCGGAAGGATTTACCCCAGGGTACGACCAGTTAATATCGGCAGTAGCTTTCATCATCATCGAACCAACCAGGACAAGTGTGCACCCGGTAGCCCAGGGGGGAACTGGCGAATCATCAGTTACGCACCCAAATTAAGAGTATATTGTATGGAGCTTACTGGAGGCGAAGATAGGGGCGAAAAAAATGGAGATGAAGAAGCAGAACCCAGTCACCATGGCAGTGATACCGGTTACTCCTCCTGGAGTACATGGTGACGATGTTAGCCTTGTCTAGCAGTCTAAAATAATCCGCATGTGAGATATACCCTCAGAGATACCAGCACCAGACTCGATATAAGCCGTGACTGGTGGAGAACCGAATAGCGAACCAATGGTGATACCCATTGCATCAACGGTATATGCAATGGCAGATCCCTCAAAATCTAAGATAGAGTACAGGGATTCAGCGCGAGATCATTGAATCATTTCAGCTGGCACAAGAGAGAGCAGTCTTACCTTGTGTCCGCTTATCAATGAAGCCTGCAAAATGAGCCATAGAGTACAGAGTCCCAGTACAGTCTAGGATATCGACATATAAGAAGGTGGCCAAAGCCAAAGCGAACTGACGACCGGCACCACTCAAATCCCAGTCCTGCACAGCAAGCACCTTTTGAATCGGATGGAAAGCAACCACCTTCTTGAAGAAGTTGAAATTGTCATTTCCAATAGGGGTGTCAGGGAAGTAGGTAACTTCGGTACCTCGTGGCCAAGAGATAATTGATACGAGCGCAATCTGCAATAAATAAGTCAACGCTCTTAGTTGCGATTGCATGAGCAAAGTAGCCTACACCGGCAATGATAGCACCCTTCACACGATACATCATCAAAAGTGCTGTAAGGATTCCACCACAGAAAATTCCTACCCACAGGGTAGGGTTCTGTAGTTTGTGAGACGTACAGACACCAAATTCGTCTTTGTACTGTGGCAGACAGCCAGCAAGCTCCAGCGGAGTAGCTGTCGCACCAGTGACTGCACCAATACCAGCACTGTATGTCAAACCAATAAGGGCGAGATATAATCCTATACCGGCTCCTGTCGCAAGTTTAATTGAGGCAGGGATAGCTCTCGCAAGCCATTGACGTAAACCAAGAATTGATAGTCCAACGAAGATGAATCCCTCGACAAAGACGGCAGTGACAGCAGTTTGATAGGAGATCGGGCCGGTTCCATGATATCCAACGACTTGGAAAGCAAAATACGCATTAAGACCCATACCAGGCGCGACAGCAATAGGAATGTTGGCACCAACACCCATGAGGAAACTCGACAAGGCAGCAATGGCAGCAGTACTGAGCATGCGTTAGACTCTCTCATTCTAAAACCTACTGCTGGGCATGATTACTTACGCAGTAATGAGGTCTCGTCGAACAACTGCAATCTTGGTCAAAATAAGAGTATAGGTATATTCACACCAGCTGAGGGCAAACCTTCAACGCACATATCGTATTCTACATCATTGTTGCATGCAAAATCCTCTGTTGTCCGTGGACATATGCATGTTCCTCTGTTGTGATAATACATCAGTACCACCAAGCTTTAGGAGAGGGGAAGAGCTAACCCTGACTGAGCTGTAATATTTGCATTTACCTAAGACAATGTCAGTTATTTCTCGAATCCTTTATTTATGTTAAATTCTCTAACTCACAGCGACGATGTAGCTATTTTCCCCGAACGGTTAGCACTCATTCCCAGGGATCGGAAGGCGGTAACCTACGCCATAGCAAAGAACCTATAGGGATCCAACCAACCGTATTAGACCCTACCAACACAACCAAACCTCCATCCCCCACATCCTTGATAGTAATATGTACTCACGTTGCTAATCCTGCGCGAACTTCGGTGAAAAACCGTGAGTTTTTTCTCTCTTTCGGGGCGCCAGAAAACTCCAATCTGAACCATCTTCCAAAGGCACTTTGCGCCACCTTGTGATTGAATCTTTCGGCCCACGTCATGTTGACTGGTAGACAGTGGAATGCGGGCGAATGCTGTTTCCTTCAGGTATTCGCTATGGGATAGTTATCCTCAATTTTGTGAAGCTCTGGGAGGTTTCGTAGGTTAACCGTTAAACTTTTGAACGGGAGGAGGGATATTAAACCGAGTTGTATACCTGATGTTCTCAATATAGGTACACCACAAGCGAATTCCGGGTGTTTTGAAAGCAAAATTCCCACAGGATATTACAAAGCAAAATAACCTTTGAACTATGGGTAGGCGTCTCACTGAACCCTCTGAGGGGTCGCAAAATTTCAGGGTCTATCTAGAGGCCTCAAAGGAACTGGAGCTAGGCTTACATATAGGGCAACTAGCAATGCAGTTGCAAGTCAACCCTGCACAGCGGTCTCCCTCCTCCCTTCGTTAGATTCCCCGCCACCAGCCAGTGTGTGCAGCTAACCCTGGTATATATCAACCTCAATTTGGTCCCTAGGGCCGGGCCTCCGCAGATATCTCAGATACGAAGAAAATACCGGCGCCCAAGGGGGTATCACGTTAGCAAGGGGGGGCCGAAGATTGTGCGAGATGAGGTGGCTGATGCAATGATCTTCAGTATGATAGACAGAAGCTCAGCTGATTAATAGGTTACATTACACATGTATGCTTCTGCTGCATGTATAAGCTGGATAATTGACATCATACCTTGACAAGAACACGAGGTTGGTACTGGGCGTGGATATTATATAACTGCAATAGCCACAAGTGCTGTAATTGAATTCCAGAGCAGTTTATTGCTCTAGGAAAGCTACCCGGCGGATTTTTCACCCTGGGCATTTTTCATTTAAGTACATGAATGTTGGGTGAACCCAATCCATGGTGTTGGTGGGTTTTGGCGTGTAAAACGGCTTTGGGCGAAGATCCCGAGATCGTGCATGAGGAGGGAACAAGGGTTGTATCGTCTAGGAAAAACAGCAACGTGCTTGTTGCTATGAATACCTAGGTATCACCATACCAATACGACCAAAACGCAAAGCTCTCCATGAGATTGACCTCAATACTGTTACTATCCTATACTTCCAGCTTTATCCTACACCTCCAGCTTTATCCACCTCTCTACCGCTTGAAATCAATTAAGCTCCCAGTACAATCGTCAGAGAATGTATTCCAGCAATTCTTTACAGCGGGGGGCTTTGTGTGAAAATACAAATGCATACCAAAAGGAAAGAAAGAGACTGTTGATCTGTATATAGATAGATTACGCCTTTCATTAAATATGCTTATGTCGATGTCTCAGTGGTCCAAGGGGTCCATAGTGCCCTTGTCTGTTCTGAGACGACTTCCCAATCTATCAGGCAACTACCAAACCTGGTAATTTATGTCTCATCTCGCACTTGCACCCCAAATTACTTAGTAATATCTTTGATATCGAATTCTCCGATTGATCAATTACATAAAGATGCTAAGTACATACTCAGATACTACTCGGTATTGTCACACACTGCATACACGCTGCAGTTATTTCTCTAGCATGCAGTGTGCGACTATTCATCACGGTACCAAGTAGTACCCAGTATGTACCTGCCTCAACTGAACAAGGGAAAAAAAACCTACATGTCAAACGTCTTTTCGCTATTGCAGAAGAAAATAGTAAGTAAATCGGGAAAAGAGAAGCAATCTAGGCCAATGTGTGACCCTCATCTATCCCCTTCTCACTTCTCACTTCCGCTTTCAAAAGTATAATAATCCGATACAAGAGGAAGCACGGACAAAAAGGACTCCTACTCCTCTTCCTTACATACCCCCTGCCATCTCGCGGTAGCCTGTCCCTCCTGTTCCAGTCCCGATCTCTATACCTGTCCCGATAATAATCTCTATCCCGATCACTATCCCACCCCCTCGAGTCATCCCTTCCTCTCGGTAATGGGGGTAAAAGTCCGTCATCACCTTTTGGAGGTCCACCATATGACGGTATATGCGTATCGATATTACTCATGCCATTCCTACCCGAGCGTGATCGTTCCATAGGCCCACCGCCGCGGTCAGCCTATCTCGGTCGCCTCTAGCCATAGTTGCTTTGGCGAAAGTCCGTGGTCACGGGTGGAACTCTTCCCATCGGCCTCTGAAGTTCGAGGCTCTTTGCTGCCCATGGTGATCGATGATCAGTGTTCACATATACCCCAGGTGGAATGCGAGGCTGTCCTATTGGTGGTTGGCCTGTACTGCCTCGAGAATTATAGTGTCGACCACCTCCTCCCCGACTATCCCAACCATCATTACCACGTCGACTGTCTTCACGCGAATCCCATGACAGCTGGGTTTTGTGCCGGTTGCCAACGCAACAGTACCACCAGCTCGTGACTGTGCTCGAAACTCGGATGGTTTGGCCGGCAGCGGCAGTGTAGTAAAATACTCATGCTTTAGGGCATCAATTTCCACAAGGAGAGAATCCCCATGCTTTACATGCGTTAGCCCCCAAACTAGAAAAAACTTTGGAGGTCACATCACACTAACTCGCTGAACTGATTTTCCATCACCTCGCAAAATTTCGAATTCCACCACAACCAGGTGAGTTCCCCCATCCAGGCATATCCCGCTCATTGGGTGATCTGCATGCACAGTTTGAAAATGCGATGTGCTTGATTGAGATCGGACTGTCCTGGTAAGATCGGCTTGCCCTTATACATCTCGGCAAAGACACACCTGAACCGGTAAAAAAAGAAGATAAGCGATTAGCCCCCAAGGAGCGATATCCAAACACACTCACTCAACACCCATAAGTCAATCGCAGTTGTATATTTTCTCTCGTCAAGAGTAATTCTGGTGGGCGATACCAACGCGTAACGACACATTGGGTATAATCCCTGTTTGCGATCCCCCCTCCACCGCTTGGGAGTGATGGTGATTCATCATATTTTCGGGCCAAACGGAAATCTGCAACTTGAAGTACTCCTCTGTTGTTGATAAGAAGATTTGCGGCTTTCATGTCTCGGTAGGATGTGGTTCTGAGAGAGATGTTAGCCAGCTTTATATTGTATTATATTGTACCATCTCACCGGTTGCGAGTGTACCTCGTGTAGATGCTTTGTACCCTCCAAAAGCTGCAACATATAACACTTAACCTGAGGCTCCGTGAAGCAATCCAGACAAGTCATGATCCATGTATGGTGTGACCATGTATATAACCAATTTGACCTTGTTCGATTTATATGGGGATTGGCCATGATCGACTAACCCTTTTCCCTCTCATGGCCATTTCTTGGAGCGTCAGGACATTTGACAGTATCTTCATGATCTTAATCTCTCGCAGCGCAGTTATAGAGAGCTAGTGTTAAACCCTGCCCGGTCTGAATCGATATGCCAAAAACCTCAATTCGCGACTGTCGACTCCGCCCGAGGCAACGACGTATTTCCGTCACGGTAGGTACCTTTACTGCGTGTACCACGTTGATGTGTACGTGAGCGATGATGGAGATGAAGGCCAGTACGGATAGTAGGTGTAATAAATAAAGGAGCAGACCCACTACAACCGATCTGACGCCGCTTTTAGTCAGCTCCGGCGACTAGTGCAGAATGTCAGAAGCAGACTGCTACAAAGCTCTCAGTACATAACAGCTTCAATGCAGCAATTCACTCCATGTATTGAAACACTGAGCACCACTCGTGCCAGAAGGCCGAGCCACCCACAAAAGTCAATGCCCAATGCCAAATTCTGGGATCTTTTACTTGTTATTACCACCGGTCCCAACATCATGACTTTACATACGTGTAATCAAACATATAAAATCGTCAAGTATTAAAATCTCCGCCCCTACTCCCCTACTAACTCCTTCCGATACCCTCTAAGATCACACAGCAAACACCAAAAGACCCAGTAGAGTGAAAGAACATCAAGATCAAAGCCCCTTCATATACCCTGGGGCAATAGCAAAATACATGTATCTCCGTGATACTTTCGACAAGAACTATAAACGGACACTAAGAAGACATGATGCGGAGCTGAGCCAATTCGCAAATACTAGGAAAAAGCAAACCAAGCAGAATTAATTACATGACCGTGCAATTTGACTGTGTAGTGGTTGTAGGATTCTGAGCTTTCTCCACTTGCTCGATCATTAGTTCGAATGCTCTAGCAACATTCTCGTTGTGCCTCGCCGAGGTCTCAATCCAAGCACAATTCCATTCTTGTTGAAGGGTTTTGCCCTCCTCTGCGGAGACTTGTCGTTGTATGTGAAGATCGGACTTATTTCCAACCACTACTATTGGTACCCAATCTGCGCCCTAAAGATCATATTCTGGTCAGCCTCAATAGACTAAATGCAAGGTTTAGGGATGCTCTTACAAGGTGATTCAAGATTTTCCCTCGAATGATCTTAATCATCTCAAATGATTGTTTTGAGGCAACAGAATACACCAGCATATAGCCATGAATACCAATGGAGTGCCTAGAATTTAAGATGGAATATTCATCCTGTGGCCAATCAGTGACCGTCTGGGTGAATGAGGTCTGCCTGGGGAACCAGCCCACCTGTCCAGCCGTATCGATGATTTCAGTAGCATATTCTTGCCCTTTATATTTGATGATCCTGCTAAATGTATTCTCAATTGTAGGATAGTAGGATTCCACAAAATGGTTCTCCACGAACTGTACTGTCAGTGAAGACTTCCCTGTGGAAATAGAATGAATATAAGTTAGTATAACCCAATGTTTCCCAGTCTCGGGGTAGAAGAGAGGAACCAAGCTCTCTTGCTGCATGGTATTTCATTCTCGGGGGAAAGGTCAATAACGGGATGGCGTGGAAGAATCACACATACCGACTGCACGACTGCCGACTATCGCAATCTTCCTCTGCTTCGGCGGCGCGGGCATGTTGACGTCCAGCTGAATTCAAGTTCCTTCCTGGACAAAAAGCTTTAAAATTATTGCTATTGGCTGAACTCTCCGCAAGCACCGTATTGGTGGAGAGAGAATGTACTGAAAACACTGGAACCTGGTATCAGGGTATCTTAATTGGTGACGATACAAGCCCACAGCAAAACAGGAAAGCTGTCGAGAAATCGTCCTGAGCGGCAACTAGCAAATGATAGGTTGCGCTCTTAGCGGGACAAGGTAGTCTCTGGTTTGGATAAAAAGTGCTATCAAGCGTTCTTGACCTTTAAGCCATGAAGCCGTTCAGTCTTCAGAGCAAAGAAGTCTCGTATGCGGTCTGCGTTTAAGACAAAGGTCTTGAAAAGGGGCTGCTGAGAATAGCTTTCGTTCGCTTGCAATTGGCAGGCGGGATACAACCGCGGGGCCGGACGGGAGCCTGAGGTATGAGGTTGTGGACAGCTCGGTGGACAGCTTTGTGTTTCTCTCCTTGCAGTTGTAAAAATTGAATTAGCTGCGCGCGAGTGCACCAGTAACCGTTGGGTGTAGTAGCTTGGAACCTGGTAGGTTGATGATATTTGGACTTGTCGCAGTATGAACTCACTACCTGTGTACCCAATGTACTCCGGGCGAGGACAATGTAATATAGCTAACAAAGTACACCAAAGCTGACGCAGTTATAACAAAATAATAAATTGCCTTGTTGTATTCAAGGGCATGTGACAACAGTGCCTTGGATAGAATATCATTGTAGCGTTAGGTAGACCAATGAGCGCACTTGGCATATTAGCTTCTGACTCTTGGCAGAAGTTCACCACGGCGGCGGCTAATATGGAGCCGTTCAATCCTTGGCCCACTCATGTGATTCCCAACATGACAATCTAATTACCAGTACACCAACAAGAGATGAGTTCACGTTGGTATTTTTTTTAATAAAACAAGTCAGTGCATAGACATAGGGCCATGTTATTTTTGTATGTTTGTAAGGGTTTATAACCAAATTACTAACTCAAATACCTTTTTAATGAACCCCACCATGTTTTGTGACCTTCCTAAAGTAATTCTTGCTTCACAATGCTGTTACAATAAAAGAGAAATATGATAATCCTGTTGTGACTTTTTTTATTTTTTTGAGTCTATACGCCTTTCCCCCGAAGGGAGCCTGAGGCTATGAGGCGGACCTGTTATGACTAACAGTGTCCATTTTCCAATATATGTACTAAGAATCACCTCGGAGAAATCCAAGGCTACTTCATATTGGGGCGTACATTTAACGGAATAGGGGCTAGACTTGTGGATCACAAGGGTAAACAGGTATTATCCATTTTTTGGTGTGGGGGAAAAAGAACAGAGGATGGTATGGTGGGGCCCCTATCCGGAGATGGCCACCTGGAATGAAGTGTCACAAAAGCAGTATTGAAGTGCGCGGTGGAATGCAGTAAGCCGCCACAAAGAATTGACAGGTGAGGGAGCATGTGAAATGTCCTCCTGTGCACCACCAGACGAGGTACACACTATCTAGTATGCCCCCAGATTCTATATGCGCTCCTCTACCATCAAACTACTATAGCTATTAAAGAATTGGCTTCAGCTGTTCCACTATTATTAAGTGTACCAATAGGAATGTTGAGCGAACAGAATCAAAAATGTAGGGGCGGGCGTCAATGATATATTCAGCTCATGCGGTTAGGTCTTATGACATACAAAAGCAACGCCCAGGGGGCATTTCAACAAGTCTTCTTCTTGGGAGTCGAGCAGAGCCTCAGCCTGAGTGGCATGTTTTGAGAAACCAAAGGCCTTGCACTGTCCAACATCTATGAATGCTAGATCTAGATACATAGTAGGTTGATGAATCAGTCTGTATAAACAAGTAAAATTCACAAGCCTGGTAGTGTTAACATCCGCCTGTGTGGTGATTTATCAAGACTAGTGTAGCGGAATAAAACAAGGCTATGGATTATATGTAACAGTGTAGGAGTTACCCTGAATTTGTGGTGACAGTATGACGAAGCAATATGGTTGCTGTGTGGTGACAATAGCAACAATATACCTTCAAGAGCTCAATTGGGACAATAAAGTCCTCAGGTTAGTCTGGCAGGTACCGGCATATTGTTCTCGGTCCCAGTCTCTTACCTACCTATGGTGCCGGCAGTCTAGAGGGTACAAGTCTTGGCAAAATGTATCATTACTCCTGAGCCTTAGTCAGCACGGTTTTATTTTTTTTATTTTTTGGGTGTGACGCGAAATGTGACGCGGAATAGATTGCCAACCGCCTCCGCTCAGCAAAAACGCGAAATAGATTGCCAACCACACT
>Ga0307514_10002300_pt1 | contig 20180 bp, 13 predicted proteins | sample 16_EM_MG_FD_203088 | JGI IMG/M metagenome (GOLD analysis project Ga0307514, IMG submission 203088) | Populus trichocarpa ectomycorrhiza microbial communities from riparian zone in the Pacific Northwest, United States - 16_EM | ecosystem: Host-associated > Plants > Roots > Unclassified | place... | reverse complement strand
TGTATACAGCAAGGCCGAAGAGGGCTGGAAGTGCAGCAAATGCACCATATGGAGTCAATACAGTTGCTACTTAGTGCATGTTCAATTCCTAAGCTCGAGGATCTGGTACCCCTTGGTAGGTAAAAGCTATCACTGTTTATCCTTATTACATCTCTCATAAGAAGTGCCTAAACTGATAATATACACCTAGAACAAACTGCTGCTAGTACTATAGCACAAGAGTTAGGATATCTCCCACTTGCTTTGACTCAGGCTGGAGCATATATTCATACATCTCAGTACTCATTGAGTCGATATCTAAAGGAATACCAAAGCAAGGCGAGTTATCTACTAAGTCAAAGATGGACAGCGAGACAGCATGATAGATCCGTGTTTGCTACATGGGAGATCTCATTTAAGGCAATCCAGGAAAAAAACCCAAAGGCAGCTGAGCTGTTGTTGGTTTGTGGGTTTTTTCATCATGAAGACATTCCAGAGGAACTTCTACGACATGGTCTGAAGGTGGAAAAACACGGTATGAACAAATTGGGATATTTGTGTAGGCCTTGCTAATGATCTTGGATAGATCATACCTTAGAAGAATCCATTAGAACATTGTTTTCATACTCCCTACTGAAGCGAGGCAGCAGCGATTACAGCTTCAGCATCCATCCTTTAGTCCATTCTTGGGCGAGACTTCGACTAAAGCCTGAGCCGCAAAAGGAAAGTGAAAAAGTAATGGAGGCCTTCGAAATAATTACATCAGTATTGGGCAGCTTGAGCGAGCTGAACACGACAGACTGGGCATTTGAGCAGCAAGTTATGCCACACATCAATGCAGTGACCAATGCAGCGACAAAACATATGCAATCACAATACTCCGCACTCGGTACCACCAAAATAGAGGATGGAGCATGTACATTAGGCAATGTATTTAGGAGGCATGGGCGATACAAGCAGGCAATGGAGTTTTATGAGCGTGCATTTGCTGGATATGAGAAGGCATTGGGAGTAGACCATCCAGATACTCTTACTACAGTCAATAATATGGCAATGGTATTCCGCAGCCAAGGACAGTATGAGAAAGCACTGGGGTTGCATGAGCGTGCATTGGCTGGAAGAGAGAAGGCATTGGGGGTAGACCATCCAGATACTCTCACTACAGTCAGTACTATGGCAACAGTATTCGACAGCCAAGGACAGTATGAGAAAGCGCTGGGGTTGTATGAGCGAGCATTGGCTGGATATGAGAAGGCATTGGGGGTAGACCATCCAGGTACTCTCACTATAGTCAACAATATGGCAGCGGTATTCCACAGCCAAGGACATTATGAGAAAGCGCTGGGGTTTTATGAACGAGCACTCGCTGGAAGAGAGAAGGCCTTGGGGGTAGGCCACCCAGATACTCAAATTACCCTCCGTGGCCTCATCAACCTCCACCAGAGCATGGGGCAAACCGAACAGGCTCAGAGCCTCCAGGCACGCTTGTATGCGCCGAAGAGCCCTCATAACTAAATCAACAAAGCGCCTGAACTCGTTTAGGGAGCGATGACACCAAAGATAGTTCCTGTGTCTGCGGGGGAACGCGGTTCAGTTGGACAACCTACCTATTCCTGGATTTGTTTGGAGGAGGCTTTTCGTTCTTTTGTGACCTCACGAATTTCCTCTGTACAGTCAACACGGATTGAACTTAGCCTGTTCCCCTCAAAATATTCATCCCCCTAGAGATGTATACGATTAATGTATTTTTTTTTTTGGAAAAAAAAAAGCCTGTTACCCTCATTTGCACTGAGCTTGGATTTCATTTTACTCATTTGTGCCTGTCACTGTACCCTCAAATCCACGTCACATTGCCAGCTCACACTGGCCTCCCAATATGTGTGTGCGTGAGTAATGTGTATATTTTTTTTTAGAAAAATGGACATGCTGTAATTGGTTCCCTACCTAAGCAGTGACCCTCTCTCATTGGGGGGATATTTCCATTTTGGCAGTTCATTAAGTACGTACTTCATACATTCTTCGATTGTAGAAATCCGAATTCCCAACTGAAGGCCAGGCCTCATACACGAGCCCATCACACTCCTACATATAGGTACCATCCGTGGCCTTCTATTGGCTGGCCACCGGCTTCTGGCCATCCCGCAACCCCCCCGGCAGCAGCACCTCCAGCCACATCTCGTCATATATTATGACGATGGTGATTCCAGCTATACTCACAACTATGGAAGTAAATACGCTCTAGTAGACAACATGTTTACCCTCATGCCCTGCCATATTCAATGCAGTACCCAATAGTCGCCTCCTCAATATTGTTGGAAACAAGGCTATGAGGGGCGGGATTGTGGTAGGAGTCCTGAATAGTCGCTATGTGCGAAACAGAGATAAGCTTCAATTCTGACGCTTTGAGTGAATAGAGATCTATTGCTAAAGGAGACTGCTCTCGTATGATACCGACAATCAAATGTAAATACATGGAGAAATTCCTTCCCTTATATCCTTCTTCTTTTAACAATTTGCCATGATAATTCCATGCCCAATAGTCTCTTCAGTTTTCCCTTTTTGTCAAGCTCAATGGATTTTTCACAGCTGGCTTCGACAAGATCCAGATCTTCGTTTGTGGGTGCAATCCCGACGAGATCATCGACATGGGTGCCGATAATTATATTATTGCCAACATAGGTTCCTTCATCACTGATGCATCTTTTTAAACCAGCGATCTTGAGTATCTTTTGGAGCATTTTGTACCATTCATGTCCAGTCCGTTTTAGGCCGTACAAGGCTTTGTTCAATTTCCAGTACTCGATTTCTCCATTTTCATTTAGATCGCGGACATAGATGTCGTGGTGAAGATTGACTTGGAGGTAGGCTGCGACGACGTCCCATTGCCGGATGGCCCATTTTCGATGTAAGGCTATAACCAAAAGGATTTTGAATATCTCAGGTCTCATCATTTGGGCGTAGGTTTCGTCGTAATTGATACCGGCCTCCTGTGTGAACCCCCTCCCAACTTTCTGAGCTTTGTATTTTTCTACCGAGCCTTCTAGTGTTCATTTGACAACATAAACCCATTTGGTATCAACAATCTTGGTTCCTTCGGGAATGTCAGATTTATTGACCTTGGTGAATACTTGGTATTTCTCAAGTTGAGCTCGTTCTGCTGCTTCTGCTTTTGCCCATTCGTAGGCTTGTGGTGATGAGTGAGCTTGGGTATCAGTGGGGTAATCTGGGTCTGATCCAACAGCTAATATCTGAGGCTTTCATTCACTAATGGATTTTTCTCTTTTTCCGAGAGTTTGATCCCAATATGCCGTATCCTTGCGGATTCTTTTCTTTTTGGGGGCTTTTGCTGGAGTGGGAGTTGGTGAGGTTTCTAGGGTTGATGGCCTACTTGGTAGGTCTGGTTAATATTCCGGAGAAATAGGTCTGCTCTGGATTTTTACATTTTATATCTCTGGCAGCTCATCTTCGGATTCTGATTCTGATTCCAATACATGCTGAACGAGCTTGTGTACCCAATCATTCTGGCTTTGTAGCTCCATGGGGATAGTTTGTCAGTGACCTCGTAATCATAACAGATGACTTTTTATCCAAAGAGTCTAAGGTTTTTCTGCTCTTCCTTAGCATCCTTCCTGAGCATAATCTCTATTGGTGGTCTTGGTAAAGATTTATAAGGTTATATCTCGTTGTCTGAGCTCTTCTGCTAGCACTTTGTTCCGGAATTCTCCACCCCAGTCAGCCTGCACCAGGCTAACTCGTAGTTCATGGCTGCTTCCATTGCATTGATTATATTTATCAATGCTTGTCCAGTATCCTTTTTGGTTTGCAGGGGTTCGGTTATTATGTATCGGCTTTGATCTTCGATTACGTTTAGGAGGTACCACTTGTATTCCTTTGATACCTAGCGTAGATGGCTTGATCGGCCCAATTAGGTCGGCATGGATTCATTCTATTATCCTTGTACTTCATGGTTCTTGAGGCTGCTTGGGTGTGCTGGGTTTGGTGGCCTTCCCTTGTTTGCAAGCCTTGCATCGGATCTTCTCTTTCCCAATTTCCTTTGGGTATTCAGGGAGAGTTCGTAGGGTATTATATGAAATATGTTTATACCTTTCGTACAAGTCCTTGGCTTGCCTTGTTGTCTCTCATTCTAAGTTCATCCTTTTTATTCCGACCGCTTTCCAATTATCGGCTCGGTTTTCTGGCTTTATCCATAGTCCTGCTATATCTCGATCCATTTTATATAAGATCTTCTTTTCCACTCTAAGCTCGGCTTTTCCTTTTTTCCCAGATATTACGAATTTGTCTGGCACTTGCAGTCCACTAATCATGTTGCTATGAGATAGGTCATAGAGACATTCCTCATGGTGAGTGTTTCGTCCATTATGTTGAAATACCAGTGTCTCCATGACCTTGCAAGTTGACTTAGCTTTATCGTTTTCTGTCACATTTATGCTCAGATTGTGTTGGACGTGTACTATTCATTGGTAGAATGGTGGGTAGATGCTGTATCGTATTCATAGCATTCCTGGTGCTCTATCGTGGTTTTCCCAATCCTGACGGCCTTGATTGTGACTCTCTTATCATCGGAGTCTCTGGCTTCTTCGGGGTTCTAAGCCTCTGCTGCTTTTGCTTTGGCCTTTTCGTGTTTCTTGGTATAACATTCGGACTCTATGTAGTTGAGTCCTTTCCATCCTTTACTGATGCAGTAGTTGCATTTTTCCATTGTCCTCCTTTTTTGCCTTGAGTACCACTGGGTCATCTTGTGCATCCTTTTTCCCGGGATCCCTTCTGCAATTCTTCGAAAGCTTCTTTTGCCACCTCGAATGTCCCAATCCTACTTCTTACATTATCCTCTCAATTTTTCAGAAAGTCAGCAGGATAAAATCATTTGCCTTTTCTCATTTTTGGCAGCACTAGTAGGTTTGGTGTAATCTCCCGTGGTTATATCCCAGGCGTTCAGAGATATACTTTTAGGGATGTTACTCATTCCAGGTAGTTGGCTGCGTCGGATAACTTGACATTTAGAGAGGCGATTTTGTTGGACATCTTGCAAGGTTTTTCGTTTCTTCCTGGAGTTTGGCTTCGTAGCGCTGCGATTTCTTCGTCTGTTGGTGCTTGTCCTGCTCTCAATGATGTTACACTCATCTAGTAAAAGGACAGGATATATGCTTTGCAGTCTTGAAGGCTGTTGGTGGTAGATGGTAGTTTGGCAATCGTCGTGCCAGGGAACTTTTCACAGAGTTTTCTTTGTGCGCTGATATGAGCTTCGGAGGCTCTTATGGTTGGGTGGACCAGGGGGTTTATTTTGTGGTATGTTTTGCTGGGGTCATAGCACTTTAGCTCCCGTTCTCCTGTATGCAGGGTCCCGCTTGCAGGTGGCGTTGTACCTAGTATTGTTGGTGCGCCTTGTACTTGACGTATGGTGCCGGCAGTCTAGAGACTACAATTTTAGGGGTGTGTGCCAAGAACGTATCAACATCACCACCATAACAGATCTCGAATATTTTTAACCTAAAATCGATAGATTTGGCTATGGAATATGGCAAGGGATTCCGGTCAAAAGTCACGCGTCAAATTAGCTCCTCGTTAAACTTTTTATCACTCGTCCCAACCTCGCTAGTGACTCGTTAAGCTTTTTCTCACTCGTGAACCCCTGCGCCACACCTTTTTCCTAAAAATGAACACTCGTGCCGAAAATGAACACTCGTCAAATGAACACTCGTCAGTGTGGCTGAAAATAACCACTCGTGAGCTTTACAGCTCACATGACACATGCTCATATACTTATAAATTACAGGCGTACAGGTCACATGACATTACTCCGTACTCCGTATCATAATACATATGCGAAATGCACGCTTTGTGTTGCAGGATATCTCGTGTAGGGTATACCTACCCATCGACCCCACTATGAGTGACGATACCCCAACGGCGTAGCTTATAATTGCCGCCAAAGTGCCAAAGGGAGTTGGGTGTCAGCACCTATATGATGAGGGTTAGCAATGCAGAGAGGGGTTGCGGGTTAGAATATAGTATAGTACCTGGTAAGGAATTCTTTTAGGAAGGTTATTTGGCGCCTTATATACAGATCTACTTGGCGATGTGATGACGTGGGAAGTTTGGGCGGGGTTCAGGGTAAGCAGGATGGTGTATAGTTATTTGATTGTTATTTAATTCTTTAGTTTTATGATTTTATATAGTTCACGATATGATGACGCGGGGAGTATAGGCGGGATTCAGGGTAAGTAAGGTGGTGTGGGACATAGTTAGTTATTTTTGATTCTTTGTTTTTATGATTTTATATAGTTCGCGAGTATTGCAAGCTTGAAGGTCATGTTTTTTTATTATTATTCTTTACGCATGTGTCACGGGTATTGACATAATTATCTAGTTAGGTAGCCCATACGTTAGGACTTGACTACAGGCTAGTATGGTCGCACCATAAGTACTGATATCAAGCCTATGCGTAGTGAGGCAAGAAGCACTATTCGGGACTATTTAGTTAAAAGGCTTTGTGGGACGCCACAGATCTAGCTATTAGTTAAAAGTGGAGTGAGTGGGCTCTCCGAATTAGTAGGCGGTACCTAGATTACTTATTAGAGTAGTCGCTAGACAGTGGAGTAACTAGAGTGAGTGGATGCTAGCTAGATCATGATGATCGTTAGCGAATTGTGATGGCAAGGAGGCTGCATGAAATCCACACTCATAGAATGTTACAACATAGGCGGGAGCAGATGTCTATATAAGAGGCCATCTGAGTGACCGTATGAAATTAGATAGTTAGCTAGAGGTGATAGCTTAAAATTATTCATGTATACTTTATTCTCAATCTCACGGCCGTGCTACTAGTACCCTTGTTCATTATAGCATGCTTTAACAAATATACAAGCTTTTCACTCTTCTGCTCCACCGCTTGCTCACCTGCTACATGTAATATCTCGAAGAATTGAGTTTTTCCACCAGTCCTATCACTCTCCGGTATTCGACGTTTAATTCTACCTACAGGAAAGTTATTCGTTCACTCTCAACAAGTACATACGGATTCTTTGACTCGTAGATCACTAAAGAGGAAACCAGCTAGAATATTAGTTGATTGACGGGTGAATTAACTTGTGAATTGACTAGAATATTAATTGGTACTAGCTGATACATTGTTACGGCACCCGATATTAGCCAACACAAGATATGTAAGATGCAGTAATACGATATATGGGCATGAGAGGAAGGACATATGAAGATGGATATGTGAGGAGGGACATTTGCAGAGAGATATGTGAGAAAAATGGGCATTGTCTATCAAAGACACGTTGATATCCTCCCTATGGCTCTCCTTCTCACGCAACGTCTTGTATCTAAATCTATGTATAGCATTACCTACTAGTCTTTGAAGTCCCATGGCCAGTCTCTGAAGTCTTAGTCCCTGAGTCTTAGCCTATGTAATCACTAGAGCCTTCCCTAGTCCTAGTCTGTTACCACACATGGACTGGAATATTGACTGGAATATTGACTGGAATATTGACTGGAATATTGACTGGAATATTGACTGGAATATTGACTGGAATATTGGCTAGTAACGTTGTGGTACCGCGGAAAGTGTCGGCGGAATTCAGGGTAACTGGGATCGTGTAGGAGCGCTGCGTTGTTTGATATTTTTTAGTTCTGTTAGTTCTTTGTTTTTGTGATTTGATATATTTCGCATGTATGTATATATGTAGGTAAGCATGCTTTTTGGGATTCTTATGGCATGTTAGGAAATATACGCTCTGTCGCTCTCTCCCACTTGCTTGCCCGCTCGCTATATGTGATAATTGAATAATTGAGTTTTTCTGCCAGTCCTATTGCTCTCTGGTATTCGACGTTCTATTCTACCTACGGGAAGGATATTTGTTCACTCTACAATGTCTGGTATGTAGACTGGCAAATTGACTAGTATATTAACTGGTAAATTGACAGGCAAATTAATTGTCATATGGGCTGGAGAATTAATGGCAGTATGAACTGGCCGATTAAGTGGCATATTGACTGAATAATTGACTATATATATCAAGGCTATGTTCCAGTACCAATAACACAGCCAATATCCCAATCAATATTCCAGTTTATTTGCCAGTTCATTTGCTAGTCAATTCACCAGTCAATTCGCCTATTCATATGCCAGCCGGTACTAGTTAATATTCCAGTCAATTTGCCACACATTTGCCAGCGATTACGAGCTGATATGTCAGTCAATGCACCAGTCAATACTGCAAATTCTCCAGTCCATACGCCAGCTATTTAATGATAAGTGAAGATACCAGTCAATATACTAGCTGCTATACCACTTAATATAATACCTAGTATGTCAGCCAAATACCAGTACTTGCAAAAGTATAGGGTAAGGAGCATATAAAAGCTCATAGAAAAGCTCATATAGGGCCAATCCTATGTGTACTATACAACCAGACTACCAGTGGCCTACTGGCATGCACAGGCTCTTGTGCCATTTTCCGATATCAGCTAGAGTAACACTAGAGTAATAGGCGTCCATGATACCTGTGTCCTAATTTGGACATTACAAGCTCCTGTCCTATCATGGCCTAGCTCGTATTCCTATCTTGGCTTCACGTGATTTAAGGCGCTGAGGGTAATTCCCAAGTCTCAAAGAGTGCGGGGGTAGGGGTGAACCGACGTCTAGATGTCTGGCACTGGCTCACAAGTCACAGCACTGGATGTGGGTAAAAGCAGGCAGAGTAAGGCAGGACTGGGTTACGGTAGTTAGCAATTTTATTTTCAGATACAATTGTTGCGCATTGCGGAATTGCATGCATGACGGCTGCGATTTGTCAGCACGGGTTGTAAAAAAGTCGGCACGGCTAGCCGTGAATCACGTGTGGGTTGATCAAAAAAGTCACGGGTAGTCGTGAATCACGTTTTACGCAAGCCGTGAAAAATGCACAGTCGTGAAATATGATAAGTCGTGAGTGACGCATGATTGTGTCTAATCACGGCTTGATAAGCGATTTCACGAGTGAAAGTTTTAATTTGACGAGTGAAATTTTCGGTTGACGAGTGCAAAAGTTAACTTTGACGCGTGACTTATCAGGGAAAACGGACTAAATTGACGCATGACTTTTGACCGAAATCCCGTCCCATATGACTACTCTCTATAAGGAATCCTCGCTATAGTGAAGAAATTGGTCGGATTTCTGCACTTCCTTATAGCAAGGTTTACCTGTATTTTACTCATACGGGGATTTCCTTTTGGCTGGGAAAAGAGGGCGTGGCGGCGGAAGAGTGCGTCACATACTTGCCGGGGGTGAAGGCTGAAGAGGGAGCGTGGTGGCGGGAGTTGTAACTGGTGTGAGCAGGAGGCGGACTTTCTATCTTTCGGGGTTATGTTTTCTATGGTTCGGGAGGCTGGGCGTTTAAGCAGCACGTTGTTCCGTGTGTAAACCCAATCCTTTAAAGGTGCGGGAATACGAGGGGCAGTGCAGCCAGACTACCTCGGGGGAAAGGCGTATAGACTCAAAAAAAAAAAAAAAAAAACTTCGTTGCATACCTCACGTGTTTCTAGTTTTGGGGGGGGTTGCAGGGCTGCCCGCTAGCCCGCCTTGGCCCGCTAGTGGGTCTGCAAGGGTAGGTCGCCAATGGTACTGCAGTTTTGTCTTGTATCTCTCGTATTCGGTGGCTCTAGCCTGATCTGATCTGCTCATGGATATCATGAGTTGTGGCTGGAGAAGGTGTTGCGCGTGCAGGGATTGGTCATAAGACGGTCATTGGTCACTACTAGGGTGCCAAGGGTACGGAGGAGGGTCGTGCCAGCCAGACTATCAATTATAATATATACCCCCTTACTGTACGGAGTAAGTGAGCCAGCAAAAGTTAGTTTTTTTTTTTTTTTTGAGTCTATACGCCTTTTCCCCTGAAGGGAGCCTTAGGCTATGAGGCGGAGCAAAAGTTAGTGTTGGCATTGGTGAAGATGGATATATAAAGAAAAGGGGGGTCTGGGGACAGGTCTGGCATATTGTAGAGCATGTCTACTAGGTGATATATATATCCATTAATCCAGCTCAAGAGAACACTTGCTCGCCAACTCATCGTTAGACCGTGTCTCATCGTTACCAGGATGCGGATGGTACATATATCTGACTGGATCCTAAGTTGCCAAACCGTGGAATCGACTTTTCCTACAGCATTGATCTCTCGCTGAAGCAGAAGGCGAAACTCCCCTCCCGAACAGATTGATATGCCGCCAGCCATAATAATCCGCTGCCATAGCCCTGATGTGGAATGCACTGCCCCTACCAGCAAGGAAAATTACATCTGTTGTCCAACAACTGATATTTGTGCACTTATGGAAAACACCGACAAGGAGGGGGTCTTTCTTGCCCTTTGCGTTCCTGACCCTCGCGCATGCTCTCCTGGGATGTTTTCTTGTGCATCTATGTTCAATTCATGTTGTCCCGACGGATATTTGTGTGACGTTCGCACGTGGGAGAATTTAACCTATCCTGTCTGCTTAGCTTCTCCGAGTCTGGGCAAGAGAACACCACAGGACATTGGCGACCAAACAACATTCCCAACTCGGCGTAAATTCGGCACCAAAACACCCACCACAACACCCACCACAACAGATTCAACCACCTCAAGCCCCACAACACCCACCACAACAGATTCAACCACCTCAAGCCCCACAACACCCACCACAACAAGTTCAACCACCTCGAGCCCCACAACACCCACCGCAACAAGTTCTCCCCACCAAACATCTCAGCCTACTGACACAGTATCAGGCGGGAATGGAACGTCCTTGCACCGGACTGCTTCGGTGGGTCTCGTGGTTGGTTCTATATGTGGCAGTCTGGTAGTCATCCTTGCCGTGGTGTTTGCAATTCGGAGGTACCGCCGGCGCCGCATAAAGGGAGAGGAGACATTAAATGATATGGAAGATCCTAGACGACACGAGTTTGGAGGAGCCGAGATTCCAGTAGCTCAGGAATCAGAGTTGGCAGAACGACCTAACCAAGGAGCACCCTTACACTTGTATGGGCCACGTAAGGATGGAGACTCTTCTCGAATTAGAGATGAGAAGAGCCAACAGCCAGCCGCAGAGAAGCCGCAATAGCACAGTTTAGGGGGTGGGGTCCGAGTCTAGGAGGAGCCAGTATCCTCGCACATGGCAGAGCAAACGTGGACGTCATGGTGAAAGCGGGTGTGGTTCTACCTCACAATACACTGGTATCGATATCGATTGTCCACATCACCGACTCTCTGTTATCGATCTCCTCCGAGTATGACAAATCCTCTAGGCCAATATTACAGTTTTGCGCACTCCCAGGGTCAACCAATAGCAGTTATCACATACGACTAACACCCAGCCATGTTCTCTAAAATTTTGCCGGCATGATGGATGGGGTTTGATTCCAGTATGAAGCTTGGATGTTTTTAGTGAGATATGCCAGACGGAGAATGAGAGAAGTTATTGGGTCGTATGGTGGTCATTGCTTGGGTCAAGTATCAGGGCATGAGGGATAACTTGGAGGCAGGACTCCAATGGGGACGAAGCTATGAATGGACTACATAGATTATTGCTAGTTTTCTATGTATTTTACCCTTCTAGTCCACCTCCGCCTTGCGGCCCTCGGTGTGGTGCTTCAACTTTTGGCAAGTTTATAGATTCTTTCATTCGTTGCATGAACATTATTGGGTAGCGAATGCCAAGATCAGGCTAGAGTGTTTGGGAACGAGAACATTATTGGGATAGTTCAGGGAGTCCATGATATAAATAAAAATTAATACCTGCACGGTTAAAATATCCCTAGGGGTTACCCTGAGAAAGCTATAGCTACTATCTTCACCTTCCATACTCCCTTAGGATCTCTGCTTCTACCGTCGGAAGCGCTTCGGACACATCGACAGGGGTACCTACTACGGTATCGTTGCAGCAACGGTATCAATATGCTTAATACAAGCAAGCAGATTTCACGTAGCTATACTGAATGTGAACACAGAGAATAGGAGAACGAAGTCAATTCCTACAACTCCCACGGTCGATTTCTACTTGCAATATCCTCCACACGCAAATTTGTCAGGCTAGCTAATGTTGTCTGTACATGATTGACCCATTCCTCTACTTTCAGCTGATCCATCGACTCATAGCAACTGCTCTGTACTTGCCCGTACCTGAATAGCAGTACTCGCTCGCTCTTTCTTCTTCAACCCTGACAGTACTAGGCTCAGCATGACGTACAAACTGATCGACAAAGAGACTGATCTGTAGACAAATTGGTGGACCGACAGGAAATTCCCTCCTTTCCTCACCCCGCTTATTTCATCACGTGACTGCTCGCTATAAGGAAACCTCACCATAGTAAAGAAATCGAACTTCCTTATAGCGGGTTTGCCTGTATGGCCTATGTCAGGTAGCAAAATCCTGATATAAGGTCTTGGATATTGCTTTTGAAGCATTCGGCTTCAAAAGAATTACTCATGATGCCGCGTTGTGGTATAAGGCGCATGCACTTCCTACCTATACCAGACTCTCAAATTGACGGGTTTGACGGTTGTTATGCATTAGGACATGTTGAAGATTGCTTGGTGCCGCATCCACTGGGAAAGAAGTCTCCATATCGCGAGCTCACACAGGAAAGTTAATATATATGCATAGTCTCGAACCTGGGTAGTAGGGACAGACGATGAAGTAAAACAGGTTAAAGCCTTCCTGGCTACGAAGTTCAAAATTAAAGACATGGGGAACGTATCTATATTTACTAGTCTATTGATTGAACGCGACAGGATAAAGAGAATGACCCAAATTATTGAAACATACAGCATGCAAAACTGCAATCCAGTGTTAACACCAATGGACTCGATCGGAACACTAATATGTGTATCATACGCAGGAGGATAGGACCTTATTTAAACGTATGGTTGGATCTCTCTTGTACTTGGCAAATGGTATACAACCAGACATTTCCTATCCTGTTACCATTGAGGCTTGGAAAATGAAGCTTAAAAACTTCATGTCTACTTATACATATACTGAGGCTTGGAAAAATGAAGCATAAACTTCACGGCTGACAAAGATATGTATGCTGACAATACTATTAGAAGTGTTACGATAATAACGACAAGCCGTACCGAAGGATTGGAGGGAGAAGCGATAGATGAGGCGAGGATGGCAGACAAGGGGAGATAGCAGATGGGCGGAGGCGGTAAACGAGGGGGAGACACTAGGATTAGGGGGGGGAATAAGGGGGAATGGACGAATGGGTTTGGTGGTAGTTATCAATGGGCGTTTGGCTTCATTATTTCCATATACATATTTGTCGGCGGATGTGGGGAGGTGACGGGACAGGGTCAGGTGACCCACCCTAGTGCGGTCTACTACATCACCGACCAGTTAGGGAATCACCAGTTGGGGATGACTAAGGGTAAAAGGGATATGTACTGTAGAAGAGGCTCGGGGGACTTGAGAGGATGAATGACGGACATCACACGCACAAATATCTTGTCAGTTTGAGAGAGGTACATATAACGCTAATCCGAATAGTTTCAATTCTGATTTTACTGAAGATTATGGCGAATACAGTGAAGAATACAATGAAACATGGAAAAGAAATCTAAATTACATGCGAAAAACCTTCGCCCTGTAATTCCACTGTTTTTATCCCCATTAGGAAACATAGAAAATCTACTACCGTCCTGCTTATATCACGTAGGCGAGAGTGATTCTGGCACAGGAACCCCCACCCATCAAGGAGTGGTGGGGTGGATTGGGTATCTCACACAAACAAGCAATTGATCTCCTTGAATATAATCCCCAGAATTGCATCATGATCCGCTCGAAGGACACCAACTTTTTTAAGATAGACAACCTTTATCCATTTCTCTGTCCCGTCATTGGACTTTCTCAGTTCTTCTTTCACTCCAAGTTTTTTGCATACCACAAAGTTGGAGAAGTCTGCGACAGTGAGAACAACAAGGGTGAATTCATGTTGATCGCTCACTTCAATTGGCACCTGAGACAGGTAGGGGTCATAGAATACAAAATCCTTATCACTACTCTTGAGTATATATTCATTCTCCTCAGATGCATGAAGAACACCAGAGATTGCCCAGGCATCCGGGATGAAAAACCTTGCTCCATCATTCTTTGTCTCTGGTACCCCGCAAATTTGTGGCCATTCTGTAGGGTGGTGTTTGCAATCAGGATTGCGCTGAGGCCACTCCATCAGCTGTTTCCAGGTTGGGAACCATTGCCAAGCTGTCCCTCGAGAGGGAAAGTCGAAGAGAATCTCAAGCTTTTTCTTGAATGGAAGAACATGGAAGCATCGTTTCCACGCAAATTCTTCACTCACAGTCTCATCATAGATTGGTAGTACTTTTGCACGTAGCAAGTAAAAAAGTCCAGAAACCTTATCGGTAGGATTTGTTGCAACCCGGTTGGCCATTTCTCTTGCAAGATGATACACGGAGCAGCCACTAGGAGTCCCTACCTGGGAAGCAAGTTCGATAATAGGTTGCATAGCACGCCTCAGTGTAATAGGTTCGCCTTTAAACTTTCCTCGAGCATTCCAAAAGACACGGCTATTGTATTGTGATGTACCTCCATTAAATGTCATTGCTTCAGACCCGATCTCCTGTAGTGTCCAAGCTCGCCGTAGCCAGTGCCGAGAGTCATCCCAGTTTTCACAGCTGAAGGGTTTTCCGAGGCCATTGAAATAACGTACAAGACCTTCTGCTGCATGGTAGATGTTACCAATCGTTGGAACATCTAGCTTCCATTCATCCTGCCTAATGATCTCAAGGAAGTTATCGGCTGTAGATTGCTGTCGAAGACACATGACATCAAGCCAAATATACTCTGCCCCGAAGTTAAGCAGCTCTGTCCGCAGGTTATGTACCTCAATCTCCTCAGGAAGCGTGACAGGCCACTGGTACTGATTAATAGATGTCTCAACTTTTTTCATTTTCTGAGCCCAGCTGTGCGTCACAGCCCAGAACGGAGCTCTGGTATTCATGGCGTTACTTGTAGACTGGACTTCTGAATGTAACATCCGGTATTCTATTATGCGGTTACTCTTGAGGTCCCAAATTCGGCGTGGCATGACTGAATATGGTCCCTGGATCAGCTCCTGCCCAGCGCTATCTGTGTGGATGGCCTGAATACGTGCTGCGTCAATCTCCTTTTCTTTCTTCAGCCACCGGCTCCTTTGCACTGCAATATTAACCTCCTCATTGAAGTGTTTCCACCCAACACGAGCTGCGGCAAATGCGAGACCAAAGTCAAAATTCTGTGAGATAAAGTACCGAATATCATTTTTGATCCATCTTTGAAGGCGTTTAGCTGCTGTATCATGGATACCGACAAGCGATATGAGCAAGGAAATGAGTGTCTCCTCATTGAGCTCCTTACATAGAAAGTCAGCTTGCGCTGAAGTGATGGGTTCCCCAGCGCGGAAGACAATAGGGAAGGGTGAATCAGTGGAGTTACATGAAGTGGCCTCATCCTTTTGTTGAAAGTGGTGACAAGTAGAGAGTGTAGAGCAAGTGTATGGCATGGGGAAGGGAGGCCGGCCTGCTATGTTATTATTGTTCAAACTCGTAGATTCGTCAATGGTTTTTTTTAAGGCCTTTTTTACCCGAGAATCCACAAGTGCAAGCAGACCGGTACTGGCTTTGGCTCCGCGGGACTGAGCTGCATCCAAGGCAGTTGGATACTCACCTTGAGCAGTTTCATAGAGGCCGCCGACATGGATAACATCCGCCCCGCTGTCCAGCAGTAACGACACAATAGCCTCATTTCCGCTATATGCAGCCACACCCAATGCACTCCCATAATCACCACCCACAATGTTGATATCTGCTCCCCGGGCCAGCAACAGAGACACAATTTCCTCCTTTCCGCTATATGCAGCCGCGCCCAATGCACTCCCATAATCACCCCCTATAATGTTGATATCTGCTCCCCGGGCCAGCAACAGCGACACAATTGCCTCCTTTCCGCTATATACAGCCGCGCCCAATGCACTCCCATAACGACCACCCACAATGTTGATATCTGCTCCTCGATCCAATAGTAATGACACAATTGCCTGATTTCCGCTATATGCAGCCATGCGCAATGGACCCCCATAATTGCCATTGATATCTGCTCCTCGATCCAACAGTAATGACACAATTGCCTGATTTCCGCAATATGCAGTCGCATCCAACGCAGCCTTACCATTGCCATCCACAATGTTGATATCCGCACCTCGATCCAGCAACAGCGACACAACTTCCCCCCTTCCGCTACATGCAGCCGCAAACAACGCAGTCACACCATTGCCACCCACAATGTTGATATCTGCTCCTCGATCCAGCAACAGTGACACAATTGCCTTCTTTCCGCCGTATGCAGCCGCGCCCAACGCAGTCCCATGATTGCCACCCACAATGTTGATATCTGCTCCTCGATCCAGCAACAGCGACACAATTGCCTCCTCTCCGCGGTATGCAGCCCTGCCCAATGCAGTCCCATAATCGCCTCCCACAATATTGATACCCGCTCCTCGGTCCAGCAACAGTGACACAATTTCCTCCTTTCCGATATATGCAGCCATACCCAATGCAGTCCCATAATTCCCACACAGAATGTCGATATCCGCTCCTCGATTCAGTAACAGCGACACAATTTCCTTTCCGCTATATACAGCCGCGCCCAATACACTCCCATAATCGCCTCCTGCAATGTTGATATCTGCTCCTCGATCCAGCAACAGCGACACAATTTCCTCCTTCCCGCTATATGCAGCCGCGCCCAATGCACTCCCATAATTGCCACCCACAATGTTGATATCCGCACCTCGATCCAGCAACAGCGACACAATTTCCCCCCTTCCGCTACATGCAGCCGCACACAACGCAGTCACATCATTGCCACCCACAATGTTGATATCTGCTCCTCGATCCAGCAACAGTGACACAATTGCCTTCTTTCCGCCGTATGCAGCCGCGCCCAACGCAGTCCCATAATTGCCACCCACAATGTTGATATCTGCTCCTCGACCCAGCAACAGCGACACAATTTCCTCCTCTCCGCGGTATGCAGCCGTGCCCAATGCAGTCCCATAATCACCTCCCACAATGTTGATACCCGCTCCTCGGTCCAGCAACAGCGACACAATTTCCTCCTTTCCGATATATGCAGCCATGCCCAATGCAGTCCCATAATTCCCACACAGAATGTCGATACCCGCTCCTCGATTCAGTAACAGCGACACAATTTCCTTTCCGCTATATACAGCCGCGCCCAATACACTCCCATAATCGCCTCCTGCAATATTGATACCTGCTCCTCGATCCAGCAACAGCGACACAATTTCCTCCTTCCCGCTATATGCAGCCGCGCCCAATGCACTCCCATAACGACCACCCACAATGTTGATATCTGCTCCTCGATCCAGCAACAGCGACACAATTTCCTCCTTCCCGCTATATGCAGCCGCGCCCAATGCACTCCCATAACGACCACCCACAATCCTGATATCCGCATCTCGATCCAGCAACAGCGACACAATTTCCTCCTTTCCGCTATATGCAGCCGCGCCCAATGCACTCCCACAATGGCCACCCACAATGTTGATATCTGCTCCTCGATCCAACAGTAATGACACAATTGCCTGATTTCCGCGATCTGCAGCCGCACCCAATACACTCCCATAATTGCCACCCACAATATTGATATCTGCTCCTCGATCCAACAGTAATGACACAATCTCCTCCTTTCCGCTGTATGCAGCCGTGCCCAATGCACTCCCATATTTACCCCCTACAATGTTGATATCTACCCCTCGATCCAGCAACAGCGACACAATTGCCTTCACACCGCCGTAAGCAGCCGCGCCCAATGCATCCCCATAACGACCACCCACAATGCCGATATCCGCACCTCGATCCAGCAACAGCGACACAATTTCCTCCTTTCCGCTATATGCAGCCGCGCCCAATACACTCCCACAATGGCCACCCACAATGTTGATATCCGCACCTCGATCCAGCAACAGCGACACAATTTCCTCCCTTCCGCGGTATGCAGCCGCGCCCAATGCACTCCCATAACGACCACCCACAATGCTGATATCCGCACCTCGATCCAGCAACAGCGACACAATTTCCTCCTTTCCGCTATATGCAGCTGCGCCCAATGCACTCCCACAATGGCCACCCACAATGTTGATATCTGCTCCTCGATTCAGCAACAGCGACACAATTCCCTCCTGTCCGCTATATGCAGCCGCGCCCAATGCACTCCCATAATCGCCACCCACAATGTCGATATCCGCGCCTCGATCCAGTAACAGCGACACAATTGCCTCCTTTCCGCCGTATGCAGCCGCGCTCAATACTGTCCTAGACCTCCACAAAAAGCCACCAAAATCCCCATGAGTATTGATCCTTCCTTTTTGTCTTTCATCGCGGAGCATCCTCCGCACATCCTCTTCTGTTCCACTTTCTACTGCCTCAAAGAGTGTTGTTATAGGCATTATTTTGCGCAACCAGCCTTTATTGTTGCTGGGTTTGCCGACTTGCTGACTAGTCTGGTTGGCACGTTGCTGGCTTTGTTCCGGTTGCTTGATTGATGTATATATCTGGTTGCTGGAATACGAGGCTAGGTTGCGGAGACTATTGCAGGAGTTCAGTTAACGTTCAAACCGTCGGTATACTCGAATTCACCAACCAGAGTCTAGATATATCCTACTAGCGTAAGTAGTTAATTGATAGGTATATGTATGGAGCCCAAAAGCGAGCTTCAAACAGAAAGATCTTAAGACAGCTGGGATACGTTTGCGGCTGAACATGCGCAAGTGAGTACACGATTCTAAATACCGCCTCCACTGGGAAACAAGACTCCATGTCACTTTTTAAGACATAGGCCGAGCTCACGCAGGAAAGTCGATATGCAAGGTCAAAAAGAAAGTGGCTTTAACGTGAGCTCAGCCTATGTCTTAAAAAGCGACATGGAGTCTTGTTTCCCAGTGGAGGTGGGTACAACCAACCAAGCTAGATGCATGACCCTGACCATTGGATTTGTTACTAGGTAGGTAGGTACCTTGGACACTGCTCTCGTTCCCAGACTTTGCTTAAATACTCTGCGGTCACTTGATAATAAATGTGAATATACGATCAAGTGGTAAGTTTTGGCCCCCCAATATGTCGTAGGGCCCTCCCTATACCCCATTGAGCACGACGGCAACAACAGCAACAACGGCACAGCGGAGGATTTCTGTGCTTTCCCCGCTAACGCACGATCAATTGCAGAGATCCAGTAGGATATACACGATTAATTAATAATACTTCTAGGTGCAATCGAGTGGGTTCTTTTTTCTATATCGGTAGTCTCCGCCTGCTGCTCCCCCTCTTTCACCCAAAACCATCTCTGGCTCAACGGGGAGCCACAAGACATCTCTGGCCCGCGGCAAACGGCCTGCTTCACGCACCTCAAAAAGCTCCATGCAAGTTGCAGATCCAACCCTCCCAAAGCTGTCTGAGTATTTCGTGCATGTAGTCTCTGAGAACAATTTCCCCGCCGCCGCAGGTCTCGCGTCGAGTGCAGCTGGGTTCGCGGCCCTCGTTCGCGCAATTGCGGATCTATACCAGCTCCCGCAGGGCCCAGGTGAGTTGAGTAAGATTGCTAGACAGGGGAGTGGGAGTGCATGTAGGAGTTTATTTGCGGGGGTATGTAGCTTGGGAGATGGGTACAGACGATGAAACCGGGGACGACTCATACGCAGTACAAGTCGCTCCAGCCAGTCATTGGCCAGAGATGCGTGCTGCGATATTGGTCGTCTCGGATAAGAAGAAAAGTGTCACCAGCACTGCCGGGATGCAAACTACAGTTAAGACTAGTAGCTATTCAAGGAACGTGCGGAGAGTATAGTTCCGTTGAGGATGGGATTGATGAAGAAGGTTATTTTAGAGCGGGATTTTGAGACATTCGCAGAGCTCACAATGAAGGACTCGAATAGCTTCCATGCGGTATGCTTGGATACCACGCTGCCGATCTTTTACTTGAATGACGTTTCGAGGAACATTATTGCCGTGGTGGAGGAGCTGAATAGGGTTATGGGGAGGAAGGTGGCAGGGACCGAATGCGGTGATATATTACGAGGAGAAGATGGAGGGGGTGGTGTTGGGTGCTTTGAAAGGGGCCGGGTTGGTGGAGGTGGATGGGCTGCAGG
>Ga0307514_10002299_pt1 | contig 20193 bp, 22 predicted proteins | sample 16_EM_MG_FD_203088 | JGI IMG/M metagenome (GOLD analysis project Ga0307514, IMG submission 203088) | Populus trichocarpa ectomycorrhiza microbial communities from riparian zone in the Pacific Northwest, United States - 16_EM | ecosystem: Host-associated > Plants > Roots > Unclassified | place... | reverse complement strand
TACTGCTATTTATATGCAACTCAGCACCACAGAACTTGTCACACTGCCACAAGAATTTGTAAATAGAAGCTTCTACTAGTTATCTTTCAATTCATAATATTCTAGGGGGGGGTTTAAGTGGGTGGCTCTGTTGTTATAAGCGACAAGGCGCAGCACATGCGAAAGTGGGCCCTTTCGTGAGCCCAATACCGGCAAAGGGATAGGACTTCACATTTTCACACAGCCAACTGCAAATTCAATCTCCTTCGTGATTGAATTGAAGAATCTACTTTGGTAACGGTTTCAGAGCTGCATTGTGTCTCAAGACATCACTCTCGTCGCAGTTTGGTTTCAGATTGATGCTTCGGATACTAATTTCATGTAGTTAGAACCAATCATGGCTTTGATTCTAATGCTACAGACCAATCCTCTTGGTCTTGTCAGCCATCTTTCAATCAAATTGATCCTGTCCAGTCCTATTCACCATTGCAAGTAGATGATACTCCATCAATTACAGGGATTTCTCTCCCAGCTTTGGGGTGGCTGTTTTGTGAACTGCCTTTGACAACAATGGAGCTAGACACAGACTACATTCTGAGCATCTACTCACAGTTGCGAGCCACTCTGCTGGAAAGCCACCAGGAAAGGCTGATGACATCTCCTGAGGGATTACTTGAACAAGTCAATCAACATACCTTGTTTCTGTTCCGACCCATACGCCAAATTTTCCCATTAGCCTACAGGTTGCCCGATGTTGAGAGCAAAAGAGGAAGTATGAAGAATCTCAATTGTCTAATGATTCAAGAGAAGGAAAACACTAGACTTATATATAGAGAAAAGACCATGCTCGGCAAAGCCAAGTATCACAACCTAGCTCGAAGCCGACTCCCAGTGCCAAAGCTAGGCCTCCTCCTCAGCATGGGGGCAGGCGAGGCCCATGGGGGCTACGAGCCACCGGGCCAAATCTAATGCCAACATCCGATATGCCAAAGTGTCAGCTTGGTGCATAGTTAACCTATACACCAAATGAGGGTACTGACCGATGCATCCGCAAAAGTGCAAATCAACTATAGGCTGCGCTACGCTCACGCACTGCTCATAGCAAGCTTCGTGTGGACCCCGGCACGACCCGCAGCTTATAGTCATCCATAGTTGATTCATAGAGATGCGCGCGTGGGCCTATGGAACTATATACGGCTGCCAGCCAGAGATAGACCGATACTGGGCATTACTGCCTGCAGTCTTTGCTGATATACCGGTAATATACACACTATCGCTGCGAGTCCGCATAAGATCCGGCGAATGAATCCCTCCTCTAGAGCCTGGTTGAAAACCTACTTGATAGCCTGCTTGAGACAGCTACGTTTGAGAGCGCTGCGCTTCGGGAGGAGTAGAGTTTTCCACGGGAAGCTTTTGGCCTATGGCAAACTCTGAGTTTGTGGAAGCATTGCCTAATAGAAGGCTCTTACTCTGTGGAAGCTTTAGCTACCAGAAGGGTCGAAGTCTGTGGAAGCTTTGATGCGAACGTTGACGTAGCCAACCTACTTGTCTAAGTGCTTCTAGTACTATGATCATCATCACCGACACCATCACCATTGCCAACATCACCATCGCCATCATCACAATTGCCATCCTCACCATCAGCCCCAGACCGAAATTCACACACATACGCCCACAATCTGAGGAGAGCGGGCATCAGATTCTGCTGGCAAATCTGAGTCAGAGATCTGCTCTCCCCAAGATCCAATTGTCTACCAGTCCTGCAGAATCTAAGGCTGCAATTGTCAACACCATGACCGTGAGGCATCATGAGATCTCGTTCAGATGGGCACGCTAAACATAAAGTTCAGACTACCACATCGACCGACATCATGATTTCCGACAACATACGCCGCCTTCCACCATCCCAGCCCCACAATCCACACCCCACACGCCGTCTGCTACCCGCCAATCAGTGCCCGCCATATGCCACCTGCCTTCTGCCTCCCAGTGCCTTGCGTCTGCAACTCAGCAATTCTCTAGATCGAGCATACAGGAGCATACCTGGGAGCATATAGCCAAGTGTGATTGGGGAGTGTCTTGCCTCTTGAGAGTGTACTTGGGAGCGTAGAGCCCAGTTGGCTAGGAGTGATGTCGAGTGTAATTGGGAGTGTACTTGAGAGCGTGCTCGGGAGTGTGCTTGATAGTGTCTTGAGAGCTTACTTGGGAATGTACAGTCAAGCAGGCTGGGAGTGTGCCATCAAGTACAAGTGGGAGAGTCCTTGAGAGCATGCTCGGGAGTGTACTCGACTGCGTACTCGGAGTGTACTTGGGAGCGTCTTGAGAGCTTACTTGGGAGCGCATAGTCAAGCAGGCTGGAAGTGTGCCATCGAGTGCAATTGGAAGGGTCATTGATAGCATGCCCGGGAGTGTACTTGAGAATGTTCTTGAAGTTGTACTTGGGAGCGTACTTGGAGTGTACTTGGGAGAATCTTGAGAGCTTAGTTGAGAGCATAAGTCAAGCATGCTGGGAGTGTCATCGAGTGCAATTGGGAGTGTATTTGAGAGCGTGTTCGGGAGTTTGCTTGAGAGAGCCTTGAGATCTACGGAGCGTACAGTCAAGCAAGCTGGAAGTGAGCCACTGAGTGCAATTGGGAGGGTCTTTGAGAGCATGCCCGGGAGTATACTTGTGTATGTACTCGGAGGTGTACTTGGGAGCTTCTTGAGAGCTTACTTGAGTGCGTAAGTCAAGCAGGCTGGGAGTGAGCCATCGAGAGGAGTTGGGAGCGTACAGTCATGCAGGCTGGGAGTGTGCCATCGAGAGCAATTCGGAGCGTACAGTCACGCATGCTGGGAATGTGCAATCGAGTGCGATCAGAAGTGTACTTCAGAGTGTACTTGGGAGCGTGCAATAACATGCATCTGGCAGCTTGCTTCCCAGTTTGTTGTATGCGGTGTGATGTATAGTATCCAGCGCACAAAATTGCCTGCGTATAATAGCAATCTAGTCAACACGTAGGTCCATACGACATCATACTGCCACGCGTTGTGGTGGAAATCCCGGCTCAGGAGATCGCGCACGGTAGCTTCTGTCGGCAGCTACGAAAATGGAGGTTTCGTTTCGAGGAGCGTAGGGAGGGAGTAGCCGCAGCGAGATAGTTGATTGGCTAGAACTAAGAAACCAAAGAGAGAAGAAGGAAAGAGATGAGATGATGATAGGTACGTGATTGGTGATGTCTCTCTCTGAATCGTGGTGTCGGATGCCGTCCAACGAAGGTTATTCAACCTTGTCGATGGGGTGATGCAGAGCCGCGGTAACCCTAACCCAGTCACGTACCCACTCAAATGCGTGGCTTTGTAGTGGTGGGAGCCATTTTCCCACCACAGCGTCAAATATGGTATGAATTGCCGTCCCAAAAGCAGCTTCTCTATGAGTTACGCATCGAGTAAGGTCATTTTTCCCGGTGTGTGCTATGTAGGAGGTTGGGAGGAGTTTAAGGAGGCGCTATAAAGCGCCATATTTTTTCAACTATTGAACTGCTACATCACCCTACTTCATTATGGTGTCTATCCTACTTCTCTATCACTGTGTCTATTTTATCCTCTTCTTCCAACTGCACCAAAAAATTTCTCGCCTACATCAATGACTTCCTTGACATCTGCTTCTATGTTTAGAAGAAGAATCACTTTCAGTGTTCAGTGCACAGTCACACTGCAGAGCATGTCTGGAAATATATCACCACATACCACCTGGACTAATATTGCCTTGGTAAATCGAACCCTGGGCCTAGAGTGAGCTAGGGTAGCTGGCGGACTGAGTGCAAGAAAGAGAACCAATACAACAGTTGGAGAACAAAGTACAGCAAGAATGACAAGGGGATGACATGCGCAGGAGGAGGAGGAAGAATAGGTTGAGGGGTTGGCTGGGAGTGTATACTACTAATTTGGCGGAAGGAATTAGCATGGTGAACTTGGTACACCGGTTGACCCATACACTAAATTTCCCAGTTGGCCACTGGGTTGATCCACATGCCAAATCTTCCCATTGGCCAATAGGTTATTCTGTACACCAAAAGGTTGACCGCATTGCCAATCGGTCGACCTGTTGGCCAACGAGAAATTTGGCATATGGGTCGGAACATTTCTAACAACATGCTATCACACAGTCATACTGCTGAACTTTTTAAACGGCTTATCAACAATAAGCAAGCACCAACGCTCAAATCCCTTTTCCTTGTAAAGATGCCAACAATCGAAGCATTCGCAAGACATATCTTCGATAGCGCACTATTAATCCAAGATATGAACTTTGTTAAGTTCTTCATTGACGCAGGTACCAACGTCAATTTGCATACTCCCCTTGGAGATATGCCAATTTCAATAGCCTGCCGCACACGGCAACATTCAGCTAGTTAAAGTCCTGTTGGATGCCGGTGCAGTCGTCAATTATACTATTGACGAAGATGAAAGACTTCCACTCGAGGAAGCAGTGGAGAGAGGAAGTATTGAGCTAGTTCAACTTCTACTAGATGCAGGTGCGGATGTCAATGTTATCCCAATAGAGCGAAGATCCGTGCTCCAAACCCAAATAGAGATGGGTAATTTGAAGTTAGCGCAACTTCTAATGAATGCGGGAGCAGATATCAATGCTTTACCAATCTGCTACTCCGTTGATGATTGTGATAGCGTTTGTGGTGGACATAGGACTGCGCTCCAAGCTGCGGCGGAAAGCGGCAACATTAGGCTAGTTATGCTCCTACTTGGTGCAGGTGCCAACGTCAAGGCCACAGCCGCTAGCACCTTTGGAATATCAACAATGCGAGCAGCAGTTGCGACAGATATTATTGAGTTAGTTCAACTTCTATTGCGTGTAAGTCCGGACGTCAATGCTCCACCAACTTGTGCCTGTGAGGATTACGAATTAAAAAAAATGCATTGGGCACCGGACTCCGCTCCAGGCTGCGACCAGAAAGGGCAACGTCGAGATGATTCAGGTTCTGCTAGATTGGGGAGCTGATGTCCATTGCCCCCGGGAGTATATGCAGTAACTGCACTCACAGAAGCAGTGGCGAAAACCCACATAGAGTTGGTTCGAATTCTGCTAGACAAGGGCGCAGACCCTAATGATACACACCATTCGGAAACGACAGCTCTTTTAGCTGCTGCGGAAAGCGGTAATATTCAGCTGGTTCAACTTCTACTGGACACGGGCGCGGATCTCAACAGCACCACGGAATTTTCAGGAACTGCACTCCAAGTAGCTGCGGCGAAAGGCAACATTGACCTGGCTCGAATCCTATTGAATGGGGGTGCGAGCGTTCATATTCTGGGCATGTACACGGAGAGAGGCACTGAGCTTCAAGCAGCAGTAATGCCAGGCAACATCGACCTAGTCGGACTACTGTTAGATGAGGGCGCAGACCCCGATCATCTATCAACTGCCCTCCACGAAGCAGCTAATTATGACAACATTAACATAGTCCGACTTTTGTTAGATGCGGGTGCGGAGGTCAATTACAAATATACGTATCCAGCGATCGCCGCTGCGGCTAGTCGAAGCCACGATGAGATAGTGCAACCTTTGTTAGATGTAGGTCAAGATAGAAGGAGCTTGACGTTTGCGCTGGAAGCGGCAACGGAGCGATGCAGCCTTAAGTTAGTTAAACTTCTGTTAAATGCAGGTGCAAGCACCGGAATTGCACTTGGCGAAGCGGCGTTGAGAGGCAACATTGAGCTACTTCGATTCCTATTAGACTCTGGTGCAGACGTGAACGCTCCAGCCGCTTATTCAGACACAGCTACTCCGATTCGTGCGACACAACAAGAATACACCGAGATCGTTCGAATGCTGTTGGAAACGGGTGCAGACGTCAATGCCCCGGCTAAAGGCACTTGGGTCAAAACTGCTCTGCAAGAAGCAGCAGCTAAACGCAACGTTGAGCTTGTTCGGATCCTATTAGATGCAGATGCAAACGTTAACGCCCCAGCCGGCAAATATAGAGAAACTGCACTCCAATCTGTGACGAAAAATCAAAACATTGAACTTGTCCGAATCCTGTTGGATTCAGGCGCAGACGCCAACGCACCACGGCAGATAGATATTATGCAAGAGAAAGAGAAAGAACTACACTGCAGGATGCGGCACAAAGAAATAGTACTGAACTTAGTAAGATCCTTTTAGGAGCACATGCAGATATCAATGCCCCAGCCACCGGCGAATATGGAAGAACTGCACTTCAAGCTGCGGCGCAAAACGAAAACACCGAGATTGTTCGAATTCTATTGGATGCAGGTGCAGATGCCAATGCGCCGGTTGGACTACAATGCGGAATAACAGCGCTTCAAGGAGCCGCTATTAGAGGCCATATTAACATTGCTCTTGTGGTTTTGAAGGCTGGTGCGGATGTCAATGCTGTCCCAGCACAGAAGCACGGGAGGAGTGCCCTTGAGGGAGTCGCAGAACATGGTCGATTAGACATGGTTCAACTATTGCTGAACGCTGGCGCCGACACTGAGACAACGGGCGAAACACGTTTCGAAACTGCTATATACTTGGCGGAGAAGGAAAGGCATTATGCCGTTGCAAATTATATCAGAAATTACTCGGGGTAGGAGCGGATATTGGGCGCAGGGACTGTTTTATTTTTTTTTGTTTGACTATTTACACCCCGGAGGTCTGTTGAATTTCGAGCTTAGGATAGTGTATGGATATCAAAAGGGACTTTCACGATAGGTTGCTGGGTTTGAGGCAGCTTGTTCAATTATCTAGGAGATCTGTGGGGGTTTCAGGGGAAACACATCTTTGTTTGTGATGCTATCTATTCGGTATAGAATGATGGGAATACTGTTGGAGTGATAAGAGGAAATGGGTTCTAGTATCTAACATTGTACGTTCGGTCGACAAGCATCAGGGAGCGCAGTATCCTGTATTTTCGGCGGCGGGCTGTGGGGTGTTGAGCAGGGGAGGGGGGTATATTGGTGCGGCACTGCAAGACGGTGGTGAGAGTTAGCTAGTCATTATAAAAGGACGAGATCGAGCGTAGGAGAAAGTGAGGAGTGGGTTGCACTTACATAACCGGAATCTCCATAGTCCGCGTCAGAGCGTCGCAATCAAACTCTTGTATTCGTTGTACCTTCTGACCCACCTAGGTCGGTCATGCTCCTCCAGCACTATGTTGTTCAGATGGCCTTCCCCATCGATGCCGTCTATGTTTGCCTTGACCATACACTCTCTCCGTCCCAGCCCGCTGATCCCCCTGCCGTGTGCTGGGTGATGCCCGCAGCAAGTCGACCTCTGTATCATCACCGAAATAACCACCAAACATCGCAACGGCTAGTTCACCCCTTCGCTTGCTGACCCTATGGACGATTAAAGTGATTTTCTATAGTGGGGGATCAATAGTCCGTCCGCCCGCCAGTCTTTGTGGGTCCAGTAGCGTCGTCCAAGGTGGGGGATCAGCGGACACCCAGGCCAGGGATCTGACCTATCGGGCCTTAGGCTGTCTTGCAACCCCCCGGGTTGGAACCCAAAAAAGAGATCCCCAAACTTCAATAATCAATCTGGTTATTCCAGCGTTTTGACGCCAGCCATCAGTGCGGCTGAAAATGGGGCTGAAAATGAGGCTGAAATGAGCGCTGTAAATATCTAATCTAATCTAATCAGCGCCATCTCATCTTTCGCCCATGGCTTGCATCGTACGCAGTACTAACACCTTAACGCGAACCAACTTCCCCGCCCACTCCCGCCCGCCTCCACGTCTTCTCGAAGACACCATGCCGACGACCCCCCTCTCCGACTACCAGCCGCTCTTCGGTCACCCGACCCTCTACTCTCCTCTCAGTCCGAAGTCCTCGCCCCCCCTCTCCGGCGCATCGCGTCGCGCGAACACCCACACGCCGCCTCGGACACCCACCAAAACCCCCCCCACCGCGCGCAAGTCAACCGCAAACCGTATCCGTCGTTTTATCGATTCCCAGTGTTCCGGTGACGGCGACCTCATCCTCTCCTCGGTCGACAGCAAGTGCTTCTTCTCCCTCGCGTCGTTAATCACAGAGTGTCAATCCCAGCGCCGGCGCTACAGCTACGACCCCGACCACCGCCTTCTTCGCATCTGCGCTATGGTCCGCCCCGTACACCGCGCCGCCGAGTTGCTGGTTTCACATATATTCCGGCAGATGATGCGAAGCGCTGAGTTCCTGACAGAGGACGAGAAGGACGTCGTGTTGATAAGTAGTCCGACGGTGCAGCTGCCAACGTGTCGGTGGGTTGAGGGGGGGAAGGGGAGGAAGAATGCGGCGTGGGAGAAGACGCCGGATGGGGCGTTTGTGGTTGGAGGTGTGGAGGAGGCGAGTAAGATCGCGGTAGTGTTTGAGGTTGGGTTCTCGGAACCACACGCAGATCTAGAGCGAGATGCGAGGCAGTGGTTGATGAAGGGGGAAGGGCTGGGGGTAAGGTGTGTTGTGCTTTGCGTTATAACGGAGGATAAGGCGCGAAGGGCGACACGGCGAGGTGAAATGGAACGAGATGGGACGATGGCGGGTCTGGCGAGGAGATTTGGGAATAGGAAGGGGAGGCTGCAGTTTGCGCTCGAGGTTGAGGGTAGTGAGGAGGAGTCGGAAGATGACACGGTGTCGAACGACGGCTCGGTAGTCAGTGATGCCGACCTCTATCATCTCATCGCCAGAGCCATAAACATCGACGACTGGGTCGCACCGAATCTCACCGCCACAATGGAATTTTGGCGGTTGAATGCGGCTGGTGTCCCAGCGCGTGATGGAGATGCGATTGTATGACTCCTTTCCCGCTCCACGGTACTGTGCTGACATTGCCACAGCAAGTCCTCCCAGTCCCTGACTCGCCACCACAGCACGCGTCGATAAGAATCACAGACATGTTCCCGGCAACAACTGATCACAGACACCGGGTGTGGCCGATTGATCTAGATGTGTACCGCCAGTTACTTGCGAAGGGGATTAAGGAACTGGCTACTGTGAGGGCTATTGAGATGTTGCGGCCACGGACTAGTAAAGATGCAGTTGACCAGGAGTACGAGGTGGCTATGTAGCAAATATGCGGGAAGGATCCGGTTGAGAGGAAGGGTGTGTGATGAAGGGGTACTACGTGTTGGCGTTTTGGGAGTGATTAGAAATCGATATCAGTGTTTCTGTGTTTATAGTGTACTCTACGTATACATTAAAATGGAGATCTGTGTGCAGTCGGTCTTTGCTCACATTTTCCTCAGTCGTAGTGCAGCCGTATCTGCCGTCAGTTTTATGTTCGGGAGAGTCACAATCTCAGTTGAACCGTGTCCCATTTCCTGAACACGCTCTGATTGAACTTTAATTCCGCCTGCAATGACTCGTTTACTATAAAAGGGTCGGAAATTGCTTTTTAAAAGCACTGGAAGCGCTTTCGTAGATCAAAATAAAAGGCATTTAAGTGCAAGTAGTATGTTAGTATTCTTTTATATAGGACGGAAAAGGCACCTTGGAAACGGCACTGGTAATGGGGCTACGCAGTAAGTATATACCGGTGTCTTTTCTTGTGCCCTTCTTCTCTTCCCCCTTAGGGTGTACATAAGCTCGTGTACCAGCCCCCGCCCGATCCAGGGTGCTGGAGGATTTACGTCCCCGAATAGGTGATCAGTTTTACGGTGCAACTCCGAAGGTTGAACACCCGAACTCAACACCGAAAATCTAAAAAGGAGTTTTCGGACACAGCTTATGTAGATAATAATTGCTCTAGTAGTCTGCCTGCACTTGACCGAAATTGTTTGTGTGTGGTGGAGGTACTCCAGCATTCCCCCGATGTCATGCAGGATAGACCCGAGTTCAGCCTACCTCTGAGTGAAGCATTGGCCAGCACTGAGGGCACTTCCACCATGCACAAATAATTTCGGTCAAGTGTAGGTAGACTACTAGAGCAGTTATTATCTACATAGGCTGTGACCGAAAACTCTTTTTTTGATTTTCGGTGTGTCCACTCTTATCGCATGGTGCGCAACAAGAAATGGAATAGGGACTTGCGGTTCCGAATCCAGATCACTTTTCTTCTACTATAATTACCGTCATCTAACACCAGTTATAGTACACAGTAGTTCTTGATATATTTACGTTGCGTTCTTGAGTATCTAATTCACATATGAACCATATGGAAGCATTTGGCAAACTGTCACCTCTTCGTTCCAGTCTAGTCGGTGCACCTGGGGCAATACAACTGTCCCCACACCTGTTAATTACTATCATACCTTAGTCCAACGCCTCCTGATACCTAGCTCCCCTTAGAATCTGTCAAAATCTACATCTTCATCATCTGCTTTCTACCTCATAAAAGTGTAAATATAATAGAAACATTACGTAGTATCCATTGCCTCTACCAGGTCACACAGCGCAAAAGCCAAGCGAACATGCGTTGCACAATATATGAATTGTAAATAAAGTTATGTGTATCGCTATTAATTTCTTGTAGCTAATTAAGAAGATAATCTCAGCGGGGAGGCAGATATCGTGGAGTTACCCCCGGCGAAGGAAGAAACCGTGGGTCAGACCCCAGGAAAAATCGATCATGATACGGAGAGGGAGTTCTTGAGTGAAAAGCAGATTGCTCGACAGTTTGAGTATTTGGCAGTGGAGTATATGGTTGGTATTATTAAAACTGAGACACTAGCTGAGGGTATGTGTAGAATATTGGTGCGGCTGTGTGGAGTGTTGCCATAATGGCTGTGGTGGAACTCCTGTAGAGATCACTTGAGGGTAATTGAGGAGCACCGTATAAACGGCAATGTGACTGGCTTCATCGACAATTGTTAAAGCAGTTTTACCAGCGTTATTCGTAGCATCCTTGTTGATACCGCGTTCAAGAAGGAATCTGATAACATCTTCTTTGCCAGATTTTACTGCATTAAGAAATGGTGTGAAACCGTTCGCATTCTTGGCTTCCACTCGTGAGAGTAGTATAGCAACGATGTCCAGCTTTGCATTATTGGTGGCCTGATGGAGCGGTGTTATGTTGTCACAGTCATTTGCGTTGATATCGGCCTATTTTTGAAGTAGGAGTTCCACGACAGCGAGGTGTCCCTTAGCGGCTGCTACTTGTAGTGGTGTGATATGGTGGCGGGGTAGAATAAGGTCCACTTGGGCTCTGTGATTCAGGAGCAACCGGAGTATATCAGTTTTCCCGTTTTGAGCGGCGTAGTGGATTGGGGAGGCTCCTTTTAAGCTAAGGACACCGGCTTTCGCCCCAGACTCCAATAACAACCGAATAACTAACTCCTTGATGTGAACCGGCTTGGCCATCTAGACGGCACACAACGGCGGGCATTTCCATCGGTATTCAATATCTCGGTGTTGGCAGGTCTGTGTAACAGCTCATGCACAATGTCTATCTCTCCGTCACTCACCGCGACATGCAGAGCCGTTCCAGCCGTCGTGCTGATGGCGTCAATGTTCGCTTCGTGATTAAGTAGTATGTTGACATTTGCTAAGTTAGCTTTTTCTGCCGCCAAATGCAATGGAGTACTGCAGTTAAAATCTACAGCATTCACATTTGCGCCGTGACAGAGTAGAGTTCGAACAGTGGGCACGGTTGACAATGCGGCTCCAATTTGTAGTGCAATCCTACCGACTTTGTCCTTCACTTTTATATTTACGTGTCGCTTAAGAAGAAGATTAATGACGGAATCCCTCAAATCTGCAACTGCGAGGTGGAGAACTGTGCCACCACCCTCCCAATCAACGACTTCAATGTTAGCACCTCCATCAAGAAGCAATGGAACGATATCTTCATATCCTGCGCTGGCCGCATCATGCAGAGCTGTCTCGCCGGATGGCTCAATATTGGCCTCAATATTGGCATTCATCTCAACTAACACACTCACAACCGCAATATGCCTTTCCGCCACTGCCAAATGCAACAGTTTGATATATTGTTTAGAATATTGATAGTTTGGATCAGTACCATGTTCTAGCATAACCCTTGCAGCCGCTTCATGGCCACGGAGGACCGCTTCAACGACTGCGCAGCATTGTTCGCGAGAACAATGTGCAACTGGACTGGCCCCTTTTTCAAGAAACCACCGGATGAGGTCCTGCGTCGGTGCAATGTTCCAACTATACTCTTTAACAGGGCACTGTTTACGCTCTCCAAAGGGTTCTTAGAATTATAACCGGCCAACTCCAGCGCAATGTTGTCCAGTATTCGAAGCATATCTTCCAATAGCTTCTCAATCTCCATTCTGCGCTCTTGCTCGATTGTTTCCCTTAATAACCCATCCGCCAAAGTTCTCGCCTTCTCCTCTTCGGCTTTAAATGTATTAGCGGGGTTTAGCACAACAAGTTCGACTTACCAAAATTTTGTAATAGCTTGCTAATATCTGAGACAACAGTAGTGTATGGAGGAAGGTGCTTGACGTCAAACTTGACCATGGTAGAATGATCCCCGTCGACCGGGGTTTCCTTTTCCCGAAGGAAGTTCAGCAAAGTGGAATTAGTGTCGACGGTGACGAAGTGTTCGCCATCTCTGCGGAGACGGCCATCCAAACCCTAATTCCTGTCTGTACATCTCTTCACGTAGACCCTATATAGGAATTGTATCTACCTTCACTAGGCTTTTTGTTTTGAACTGCTTGTAGAAACTGAAAACTTTAAAGTTGTGTACAATTCCAAGAAACTTCTCCAATTCTAGCTTAAGCTCATTAGAGTTCTTCCCTATGGATTCGACAAGGCTGCTTGTTCCGTATGGGTTTCATGGTTGACTATGCTGATTATATCATTAATTAGAAGCCCGCGGTGTGGAGTACCGAAGAAGAAAATAGCTCTAGTAGCCTGAAATATCGCATGCTTCATTGAATCCTGGCAGTGGTATTTCTCTAGTGCTTGAACAAACTCTGACAAATTATTATTCCGCCGAAACTATGGCCGATGAAATGATTGGTCTTGTACTCTTCCAGAATTGTCAGTAGCAACTTCAGTAGTTGTTCCCTACTTACCTCTTTCTTCCGGGCTTTTATGACTTCCTCTAGAAACCCGGCATTGTAGTCCCGTATCCTGTGGACACCATGACTACCAAGCTTGGAATAGTAACCGTAAATTGTTGTACGGCAATTGGGAAAATCTCCGGAAAAGAAATGTCGCAGCCACAGTTTTCCTAATTCACTCTCTCCTCTCCAAGATCCGTAGGCTTAGCCGTCGAGTCCTGTCACTACGATAACACTACAATGTAATCAGCACACCCATAATGAATCGTTGCAGCCTTAGTCCACTCCCTGCGATCACCGTCTCCACCTGCGCCCTTGACTCGAGAGGGTTTCAAACTTTCTCTATGGCAACCCTCTGGTCCGGCAGTGTGGGGTAGAGTTGGGTTAGTCCGTGAAAACTCTTATCGATGAGCATTTCACCATGTTCCATATCAAGGTGGGTCGAGTTCACGTCTCCTCTAACGAATGGTTCCAGGTGTTTTGGTGTGTTCGGGATAAACGATATGAGCCGGTGTTGGTGTTGTTGTCCACGCAGGAAGGAAAGATATCTGTTTCCAGCTGAGTAACCGTCTTCTCGTACTTCGTAAAACATTAATCTTCCGCAAACGCTTCTCTTAGTTGATCGAGGGTGACGCTGAGATGTATCCCGGTCTCCCTGAAAACATAGAGGCGTTTAGACATTGGCCCGGGAACAACAATAGCGTGACAGGTATAGAAAGATCGTCTAAGAAATTTGTGCGGAGTTTTGGGGGATCGGTGGGAGACCACTGGGCTCGTCTTGCTGATGAGGAGAATAGCGATCAGGCTGTGAAGTGGTCGAGGTTAACTCCGCACTTCAGTCGCACCCTATCTGCAGCCGTATACTTAGATTACATAGGTTCCTGGTGCCACACAAAATGTAGGTCGCTCGAGTGTCTCTGTTCACTGGTATGGAGGATTTTGAAGGTGCAGGAGTTTCGAGTTAGTGCGCGAGCGAAACTTTTACTACGCTTTCGCTCGATATCACTCGCTACCACCTGCTCACTGATTGTTGAAGTAGAGATAGAGAAGCTTGATTGTACTATCTAAGAGGGTTACGAGGCCATATATATACTGTCATACAAGTGCGAATGCATACGCACTCATCTATGTATTGATCCGGCTGAATGCCCTCAGCCCGACAGCAATCTCCGGCCATACGAAGGCTGAGGTCTATGTATGCAACACTGATCCTATCAATGAGATTTACTTGCGAATCGGTTCGGGATATATCAAACCGGTTCCACGCTCTGAACCGCACCACCTGGACCAGTTCACTGTCCGAACCGGGACTGGTTCGAACCGTTGCCAATACTGCCCCAATGACCTATGTCAGACATTTGACTACATCTATTTAGAACCACCCTGTCTTAATTCCGAATGTTGCCAGAACAATATCTCTCGTGATTCTAAGAAGGGGCTTCAGTGGATTGCTCCAGCGATCTTACTACATACTTTCAGACAATATCACTCGCTTATTCGACAGTAAAAAGTGTTGAAATAGTGACTGCTAGAAGCTTGATTGTCATCTATCTAAGAGGGCCACAAGGCCAATATATATGAGAGTAAAGTACAGCTGAATACCATCAGCCCATATCAGAGTCAACAGTCATCTCCGGCCATACAAGACATCACCGTCTCCGGCCATACGAGACACCTCCGCTCCGGCCATACAAGACATCTCCGCTCCGGCCATACGAGGCCCATCTCCAGCTGAGACCTGTATATGCAACAAAAAGTATTCAAAGTAGAGATAGTAAAAATGATTATACTATCTAAGAAGGGCTACAGGGCTATATATAGGGTCAGAGAAGTGAGAATGCGTACGTACTCATATATGTATAGATACGGCTGAATACTATTAGTCCAACAGCAAATCTCCCAATCTTTACATGAGCCATCATCTCTAGCTATAGGAAGGGCAATATGAAGTGTTGCAATATGGGGAGAGCTGTGTGCATACATAGACTTAAGATACAGTGAAGAGAGAGGGAGCAAGACTAGAATTATATGAGAGAGAAGTGTGCTATCAGCTCTAGCTAGGAGTTAGCTCGTGTCAAATCTATATATACATACATCAAGAAGGCTAGTGGGAGCTACAGGGAATGTTGTGTGCAATCATTTCACTTCCCTGTTTCTGTTTATCAATGACAGAGCTATCAGCTAGGTCCAAAGATTTCCAATTAGCACTAACTTGAATGCATGGACTATTGGCTACTCAAAATAGCATATGGTGTAGCTGTAAGGACGCATACGCCAGCGTCCGGGGGTGTAGGGATACGGTTGCACACATGGACCCGAGTGATTATATATGTAGACGTGTAGATGTATATGTATGATTATCGCTAGAGATCTAAGGCACATGGCGAGCCAACTATATGGAATAGCTGTTATCCGGCCCCCGGTCACATGCCGCCGTTACATTATCCCTCCCTTTAGGCGCTGACCTTCTGGGCTGCCAATGCCAGTATGAGAGAAAAGAAGGAAAGGGAAACAATCAATGAAACAATCATCCTACGTACACAATCGTATGAACCCATAAGTCCCACAACCGATTAAAACAGCTCAAAGGAGACCTTTCGGAGGATCGGGCGCACGTGGAAACTCCACCTCCATTAGCAGGTGGTAATAACCCGTGCAGACGTCATTTGTACTGGGCCTAGATCTAAAGAAGAAAAGAACAGAAGAGAGAAATGAGAAAACATCAAATATTGATCCCGTCCTCTTATCTCTACTTCCGAGCTGAACCCATACTCCTCCGACAATCCATCGCCGTAGCCAGTGTATCTCAGTGTAGGTCATTGTCGGCATCGTCAGGGTGGTTGAGCGCCCGCTCATGATTCGGCATCGATGGGAGCTTCCGCTGCCGGCATCAGTTGTTGACGTCGATTGTACATCAGCAGAAAGCGAAATTGGTTTCCGAAAATGGACCCCACACACCGATCCTTCTCCTCATTCTCCACAAATAATCCCAGCGACTTATTTGCAATCTTCCACCATGCTTTGAAGTGTTCAATGATGTGTTCGCATCGTCACCACATTTCAAAAACTTGTTTAGTGATTCAAGTTAATTCAGTGCAGTTGTCTTTCACATTGGTCCTCTAGATTTTAATTGTTTTGACGGTTTGTTGAACTGTTCCGTTGATTTCAGGAATATGCTTAACTATTTAATCCCTTGAGACATCGATTCTACACAAGCTTGCACAACTCCCATTACAAAAATCAAGACACCCAGAGTAAACACTCATCAGATTGCTGAATTTCGTTGAAACAGATACCAGTGTTCTCAACCGTCCCGTCTGACGGCTGGGGACGGCGCCCCAGCCATCCGTACCGTCCAAGCATAAGAATGACGGCTTGATGGCCGGTCTCTGCCGGGGATGGTACTTTGACAATCCCCGGCGGACATCCACTGTCCCCGGGCGACATTCGGCGGCTACCATATATACTTAGATGTAACCCAATTCGATCCTGACAGCGCGCGGTAAGACATACAAATGGATACATCCATGCATACATCGTATATCAATTATGCTATAGTTTTAAAGAGCGAGGAGAGCAGAATGATGAACTGTATAAACACAACCAAGGTGCACCTAATTCTCCATATACATCTCCATCAACCATCCCGTCTGCACCACACTGGACTTACAATGGCATCGCTATCTGACACTCTCCCTTTGATTTCCATTTCTTCTATGCTTGCTGGAACTTATCGACCCCAACGAATTCGATGACCCAATATTTTCTGATGATGAATCTATCCTCGCCAGCAGCGCACCAAATACTCCGATGACTCCTTCGTTTGGCACTGGTACCGGTTCTGCAGAATCTGCTCCATCAGACACCTCTGCTAGCGCTGGAAGTACAATTTACAAACGACAAAAGATCAAGCGCAAGAGATATTGATTTAACGCTTCAAATGGTGTTGAGTATATCTCGAAGGAAGGGAATGTACCCTGGTGTTGCATGCACTACTGCTGACTGACTGTTGCCCAGTGCGCAGATTGTAGATCACTGCGAATTGCACTTCCAGAGTCCCGAAATACAATTCACTCGGGGATTATGACTTTGTACGACTCATCGAAGTTGGAAATTGTTTCTGCTCTGGGAGATCTCCCCTCAACAATTCACTTCAGCATCGATTTATGAACATCACTTAATCATTGTGCGCTTTTGGGAATGGTTGCACACCAGGTTTCTTTGCAGAGTGTACTGCAGTATACACTTCTTGGACGTCGGCGGTTTCGTGGGAGGCATACTGGTTAAAACCAAGCCGACATATTCTTGACTGTTGCCCAGGAACTCAAGATGGTAGGCAATATAGGCTACTTTACCCTAGACAACACTTCAAACAATGACACTGCAATAAGGTGCATTGCGGCAAAACTGGAGCTGCTTAGTAATGCGTTTGATCCGGTCAAGCAAAGACTATGATGTCCAGAACACAGTATCCATCTTGTTGTGACAGAATTCTTTTGCGGCAATGACCCTGAGACTTTCGAATGGGAGGCTGACTGACTTGCCGACCAAGGGAATTACAAGGACGAACTTCTATTGAGACGGAAACGACGACCTTATGGGAAACTACAAAACCTTATCATATGGTCTGGACGACATCCCCAGCGTCGAGATAAATATGGATAGAAGGTAAGACAACTAAAACCAAAGAGTACTGCTGCAGCTTTGGTACATGGCAATGAAACTCAATGGGGTGGTGATTATGAAGAGCTTAACAGAGCATTCGGTCTGGGGCTGATGGTGATGATGGTGATGGTGGTGATGGTGATGATGATGATGGTGATGGTGCTGGTGATGATGATGGTGATGGTACCGAAAGCACATAGTCAAGTAGGTTGGCTACGTCAACGTCAATGTCAAAGCATCAACAGACTTAAGCCTTCTATTGGCCAAAGCTTCCACAAACTCAGAGTTCAATCGGCCCAAAGCTTCCTCTGGAAACGCTACTCCTACCGAAGCTCGGCTCTCTCAAGCACGGCTCTGAAGCAGGCTCTGAAGCAGGCTCTCAAACAGGCTCTGAACCAGGCTCTGAACCAGGCTCTGAACCAGGCTCTGAACCAGGCTCAAGTAGGCTCTTAAGCAGGCTCTCAAGTAGGCTCTCAATCAGGCTCTCAATCAGGCTCTCAAGCCGGCTCTCAAGCCGCCACTCAAGATGCTCTCAATGAGTGTCAGCACCAGCGAAGCCTATCGGCATTCAAGACTGGCTGAAGTTTGTCGACTGGCAGTCGTATATAGTCCCATAGTCCCACGCGTAGATGTCTATGAACCGCCTATGGATGGCTATAGACTGCGCGTCGCGCAGGGGTCCACAGGAAGCTTGCTATGAGCTGCGCGTGTGTGCGTGTGCGCGTAGCGCAGTCTATAGTCGATTTGCACTTTTGCCGATGCTCCATAGTACTAATCACAGTGTAATTAAACTATACCCAACAATGATATCTTCAGTAAGTGGTGATCACAATTCTAGCCACAGCTCCACCTCAACTCTTTTCTGTAGAGCTAATAGCCATTTACTGGATGTAGAGTCAACACCATGGAAACTAGATGCAGTAAATGCAGAACCGTGGGGGTGCATAGATACATACTCAAGCTGCTGCTTGCCTGACTCCTATTACTCTTCACCTCTTATATATCCTCTTCACTGCTCCTTACTTTTTCTGCTGCCTTTCAAGCCAAACTCAAGCTCTGGTTGGAAGCTGGCGGAAAACAATGTATTTCAATTACCTTAATCTCCACATAGGCGGTGAAGCTGTCTCCAGTACTAGTATTAAATGATATATTTCCAATTTCGGGTCTCTTAGAAAGTTAATAGAGAATTATAGCATAGTCGGTGGGTGATTGATTGATGGTCATGCCTGAAACATACTAAAAGGCTAATGGAGGCAGCCAGCGAAAGCCTCCCACTGAGTGCACCGATATGCAAAGTAATCAGGGAGGAGCATGAGCATGGCCGGACAACCGAAGGCACAGATTGGCCGCCCCCGGGCGAAGAATCAGTGGTCAGGACTACCATACTGGACGACACCACTGCAGCCAAGAGCGCCGCGCAACGCTGGGCAAGAGAGAAAGAGGCCAAAGTCGGAGCAGGGGCCTGGATGTGGTGGACAGATGGATCGCGCTCAGAAGATGGCCGAGTGGGAGCCGCAGCAGTGTGCAAACACGGAAATCAATGGAGGTCTCGCCGCAGCTTTCTGGGCACTGGACGTATGGAGGTCTTCGACGCCGAACTGTGGGCGATCGGACTCGCGCTTGACGTGGCGATCGAGAAGAGAGAGAAATTGCAGGAGCATGGAGTGAAGACGGTGGCGGTCTTCAGCGACTCACAGGCCGCAATCCGACGAGCGGCACACCTGGAGCCGGGCCCAGGGCAGCGACTGGCGAGGCGGATCAACAGAAGCGCGCGGAATCTCCTCGCCCACGGCATCGCATCCGAGATCCACTGGGTCCCGGGACACTCCGGCATCCCCGGAAATGAAGAGGCAGACCGTCAGGCGAACTTAGCCCGAGACGCGAGCGGAAGCACAGTGATAGTGCGGCCGTACACCTCGGCCTCGAATAGGGCTAGACGAATCTCCGAAGGAAGATCAGCAGCCAAGGCGAAGTGGGAGGCCGACAGGTGCAGCAAGCACTTCAGCTACAGACTCAAGGGCAAGGCAGGGACCAAGAGACCTATCCCGATGACAAGCGTAAAGTCGCTGGCCGCTAGGTTCTACCGACTGAAGTCCGGGCACGCGCCAACTGGAGTTTACCTGAAACGATTCGGCCACCGAGATGACGACAAGTGCTGGTGGTGTGGAGGGACAGTGACCCAGACGCGGGAGCACCTCTTCCGCCACTGCAGCCGGTGGAAAGATCACCAGAAAGAACTGTGGAAGGCGGTGGGGAAGGCGACGGGCTGGAAAGCAGGCAGATGCCGACATGTGCAGATCTCTGAGCTGTTTTCCATAGAAGAGTGCGACCAAGCGGTGATGGACTTCCTGGCGGCCACTGAAGTCGGGAAGTTTCCGCGCAGAGTGAAGTAGCGGTAGGGAGCGGGCTCAGGGCTCGGGAGCGGCGGGGGCGGTAACGGGGGTAGACCTTTCGTTCTTTCTTTCTTTTTTTCCTTTTGTCTTTCTCTCATTTTACCTTTCATTTGTCAACGGGGAAGAAGGGTAGCGGGGGGGGAGCTCCGCCATCTAGCCGGCTCGCCCGGAGGCGGAGGGGGTTATTATGGTCCTGTCATACT
>Ga0307514_10002298_pt1 | contig 20202 bp, 21 predicted proteins | sample 16_EM_MG_FD_203088 | JGI IMG/M metagenome (GOLD analysis project Ga0307514, IMG submission 203088) | Populus trichocarpa ectomycorrhiza microbial communities from riparian zone in the Pacific Northwest, United States - 16_EM | ecosystem: Host-associated > Plants > Roots > Unclassified | place... | reverse complement strand
CTGTTAAAGCACCGCTGAGGGGCGAAAATGAGATGCTCGGCGTAGGCTGGCTGCCGCATCAACCATCTCATGCTTTTGATGATGTCTCGACTCCAGTATTTGATAGGGCGTTGGTGATTGTCATTCCATCTCATATCCTCGAGAGTGTGTAGTTCCCACTCCCCGAGAGCCTGATCATCTGGCATGCTAGCCACGAGCTTCTGGACGCCATCCCCGTTTTTGAAGCTTGGGAAACGCAGAGCGGTGTTTTCTTCCTTCAGCACGTTGTCATAGTACGTCTTCATGCCCTTCTTCTTGATCCCACACTGGATATATTTGTACTCTTCACGCGTCGCAAACGGATAGTAGGGATTGTTTTGTAGGTTCGTCTCAAGGCAGCCCTGAGCGTCGCGTTCCCATGGCTCAGCAATGTAATCGATCAGCGGAGCGCCGGCGCCGGGGTATATTTCCGTCCGCGGCAGAGGTGGCGGTGGTTGAGACTCCGTGTCTGCGATGTTTTCAACGTGTTCGAGGTAGGGAAACGCGTCCAAGTCTTCGACTGAATCTTTGTTAGCGTTGAATTCACGACGCTGAGCGGGTTCAACGCGTCGGGGCGCGCTGTGAACAGTCAGATTCTTCTGAAGGTGTTCAGGATGGTGTAATTTGATATGTTTAAGTCGCCAGCTGTCTGAGGTGAACTTCTTTCGGCATGAAAATTCGGGGCAACGGAAAGGGGTCTTCTCTGGCATTGTCGACGACACGCGAGGAGTGGAGTATACACTGTAGAAAGGGACGAAAGTTGGTGCTGGGCCTGAGCAGCCTCGTGTGTAAGCTCACGATACTTTCAGCTAACTTATTGAGCCTCAACACCATCACAAGGAGGTTCCTTACACGCCAGGAGTTGCAAAAACGCTGCATGAGCGATGTCCCATAATACTATGAATAAACTAAAACCAATAAAAATAAAACCAGTACAAAACCCATAAATAAAATAAACCTTGAGCGATCCAAAGACCTCGCGACGCGTGTAATAATAAATGCCTGAGATAAATAGATTAGAACAAAGGAAACGAACAAGAAAGACAAGAACCCGACCCTAACCTGAACGCAACAACCATCGCCTCCTCTGCAACGCGAGGACTGGTTCACTCCTCGCCTACCGAGCCATCCGGGCGCGCCTCAGGGAGAGGGACATTGGGGAGAGGGACATTGGGGAGACTGTCGCCACCTGCCGATTCAATCTGCAGCTGCTGATCCACATCCACATCCACATCCACATCCGAGGTGTTTCCGGCTGCCTCAGCTTCTCGCAGAGTTGGCACCGCCGGGCGAGGTTTTTGCGGCGTCACAAGCCCCAAATGCTCCAGCCCACTGAGGGGATGAGTCTCTGGAGTTCGTGGTCGTGGGTGAGGCTCCGGGGTTTGTGGCCGTGGGGCAGGCGCCAGAGGTTGTGGCCGTGGGGTATGCTCGCGCATCTCCTGGCCTTGCTCAGGTAGCATGATTGGCTCATCATATACGATGGTATCTACATCGTCAGCCGATGTATTTGCTATCTCTCCCTCGCCAATTATCCGAGGTTCTTTGCCATCATCCTCATCCTTATCCTCCTCCTCATCCTCATCCACCACCACCTCCTCCTCCTACTCATCTTCCTTCTGTTCATCTTCCTCCTCTTCATCTTCCTCCTCTTCATCGTCACCGTCCCTTTCCATATCCACATTGCCATCTAAATCAACACCATCCGGTGCGTCCACATCATCCTCCATGCGCATATCCACATCAGGATCAAGTTCTGAGTCATATTCGCCGTCCGACTCGGTAGAGTCGGTATTATCATCTGAGGAAATTGTCACGGCGGGCGATGCTTCCGGCTTGAAATATACCCGCTCTAGTTAGCCCTCTGTGTCCGAGTCTGCCTCATACAGTTTAACAATACCTTTCCCTTTACCGTTTCCCCTCCCCTTCCCCTTCCCTTTCCCCTTCTCCTTCCCTTTCCCCTTTCCATACTTTGTTCCTTTCCCTTTCCCAGTCGCTTTCTCACCGCCCTGCGTGTCCTCCTCACCCTCGCCGTCATCATTGTCATTGTCGTCGCCAGGACGGCTCCGTCCACCGCTCGGCCCTCCGGGATCCGCCCAGTTCTCATCATCATCATCCTTGTCGATTATCTCATCCCAATTCAGTGGTCTAACGGCCAGGAAGTCGCCTGGCTTGTATTGCCGGCAGCTTGGCAGCTCAATCTTTGCCCTGAGATCATCGCTACCGTACCAAGAGAAACGCTCACCGGTGCGTTTAACCATTCCCGAGCTAGTTGTCTGCGGATTGGAGCGATTGACTTGATTCCCGAAGGCACGGGGGTTGTCGCACCTCCAATGGTTCATTTGATCATGGGTTTTGTCAAACATTTGCCCCATATATGAGCGGAAGGCTGCCCACCACTCCCGAAACGGTGAACTCCTGCTCCTGCGGTGCGGCCACATCAGCTGGAATTGTGAAAAGTGACGAGTCTTGACTGGATCAAGAAAGATTATATCATAAAAGAGGTCCCAGGCTCTCTCATCCTTGACGCCACGAACATTGTATATTCGTATGAGCCCACGGATGTATTCCGAGATGAATCCCTTCACACGCTCCTGATCCAATGACAGGCGTCGATTTATAACCGATGTCGGCATTTTTGCCCTAGCAGTTGCCTTTCCCTTTCCTTTGCTGCTGCCCTTTGGTGCCATTGCTGTGAGTTGAAAATGAATCTACATCCGAGGCGTTAGCATTATGATACAGTTGAACGTAGCGAAAGGAAGCCCAGAGTGAACGTACAAAGTTGTGTAGGTTATCGGGTGTGTTTTGGAACGAGAGGTGTTGTTTTGTGCAAGTTACATGATGTCGAGATAGTTCAGAATGCTGGGGGTGTGTTTAATTGCTGCCGGTGTGTTTAATACGGAGGGAAAAGATAATGAAGGTGTAGGCGGGAAGAAGGGATATATATATTCGAGTTCCTGCGATTTGATTCATATCCTGCGTTTTGTTTGTTAATGAACACAAAACGGCCCAGCCTTCATCTTGCACAACCACCAAGCATCTCATGAATGAGGAGCCTCGAGATGAGATTCAGTACTCGCAGTGAGGACAGTTTGCAACGCCGGGCGTTGCTTTGGCATCTCATACCACTTTTACCACTCAGACCTTGTGCATCTCGGAGCAAACTGAGTAGTTCTCAAGTTGTCCCAACTGTGCAACCATCCAACACAGCTACAAACGCCTAGCTGTGGAAAAAGCAGACGCAACTGATGTCATAGAATAGAGAGTACGTCATTGTTCGCTTTGCAATGCTTTTAGCTCTGCCAAAGGGAGATTTCCACTGGGAAGCTGAAGATATACACAATCAATAGTTCAAAGTATTGTGCCAAGAATGAGTGCAACACGATGATAATCATGCCAAGATAGCATAAACACCCTTCAAGCGGTGCAAATAGACCTTCAGACGTTGCTGTAACAGTGAATATTAATGCTCAGTTCAATCTGAGTTTAATCTGATGGCAGTTAACCCCATAATTGAATGCTTTTGAAGGGATCTCGTCCCCAAGTATTGTCACAGTTTAGAGTCTAGCGCGGTCAACACTGCGCCTCCCTTTTTTGTCGAATCCCTCCAGGGTCGCTCAAATAGGAGTCTACCTCGCCTGCCATTGCATATGCATACAGAGGAAATCATTCCTACAGTCTTAACGTCGAACATCCATATCGGATGATGTCTACCCAAAGCCCTCACCCTGTCACCTCTCCGGTCGTATGAAATGTTCAAAGTCTTGCTAATCGTCAGAGTCAACAAAAGCGTGGGCCTTCAGGGAATTCTCAACTTCCCCTTGCTAAGAGACGCGTTTCCGTACCGGCTGGCGAGAGGGATTCCTCTCAAGGAGGGAGTTCCACAGCCTCTACAATCCAAGGTCAGAACTCCACCCCCTCATCTTCGCTGAACAATTCTCGGGTTGCAGATATCACTCAACACGTGACTTCCACCCCGTCCGGTACACAGCGACGGTCAATAATTACTCCAACCGCCATGCCGGGTACAAGCAGTCGTAACACACTAACACCCATCGGAATCACACAGACAGACTCAATGCGTCAGATTGTATCCAGCCCTGCATCCGGCATTGCTAGCACTCCCACTGCTCTCAGCGGTCTTGAAAACCTGCCTACCCCCACTCCTCTCAGCGGTCTTGAAAACCTGCCTACCACCATCCCTAATCCAGAAGCCCACGCGATCATTACAAATCCACTGCGAACGCGAGCTACAGAAAGAAATCAGAGACAGAGGCAGTGGCAATTGCAACTGCAGGCCATTTCTACACCTCGATCAGTGGTCTCCGGCAGTCGCGGCATCCATCGATTTGGTCACTCCGACATGACGCGTCCTGTATTTGCAACGGGCAGGCTCCTGGAGCTCTACATGTGGAACAGACGGCTGTTTATGAGTGCAAGCGACTGGGAGATGGTAAGTTGTGCAACGCGACGCGTTGCGAAAGAATTAGCTGAAGCCCTATACTGGTAGATAATCGAGATGTACTGGAACACCGCAATGCAGCAAAACAACATTTGGTCCATAGCATTTGAGGCTTGCACAAAGGAGATCTTGAAAGAGGTATGCTGAAGCAACGGCCCACGTTGGATATTACACACTCAAACCGGTACCAGGTTCGCGCACAAGTCGATAAGGTTAAATCCCATTTTATTCAATCAGCAAGGGACAACATAGTAGAGCTTTATGATCTCCACTACTTTGAATCCGCTGCAGAGCGTTTGGAATTCATTGATTCCCTTCTGGCAGACAATAAGTATCTTTTGCCTATAGCAGAGCGTGTGGAAGGTGGTGTATGCGGTCCAAATCCAACGCAGAGAGAGGCAAAAGCTGCTAACGAATGGCTAGCGTCCACTTTACTTCCTGGCGGAAGAAATCCCGGGGTTTATCTCCATCAAATTGTATCATCGGGCGAATAACCGCGGTAAGTATGCTGATGGATTTTATAATTCCATGATTGACGACAAGGACAGTCATATTCCCTTGCCACTGATCATGTTTACCTGCACCGCGTTGCGCCATGTTCTCCTGGAGTGGCAAAAGAACAAAGGCGTTCATCCGAAAGCTTCCAAGTCAAAGTTGAAAGCGGACAGACCTGATCGCTCGAACTACTGCAATCACAAGAATGACAGTGGTAAGAATGCATCCTGCTGCGCTCCAACGGGTCGCAAGTTGTTAACCTCGCCTGGTGTTGCGGACACATATACATTCTTGATGATTACCTGGAACACACTACCGGAGAGCTACCAACAGAGGGTGTATAACAACACTCTTGCTACAGTCAAGCGACAGATCCAACAGGTGGAGAACCCAACGCCTGCCGTGGTAATCAGCGTGGAAGCAGCGCGTGTTGACAATGCTATTCTTCTTGATTATTTGGCCTCCGAAGTGGCGCTTGAGAAGCCTGAGATCGGAAGCACTGACCCAAACATCCCGATAGACAACAATTGCACGGATGACAAACTTCATTTCAGGATGCCAGGGGGCAGCGGGGATTACGAAGATGAAGGTGATGAAAGTGACATGCACGATGCCATCCCCACCGCCAGCTGGCGACGACGGCCCGCGACTGAACTCGAGAGGTTTGACCTGTGAACCAGTGATCTCGACGGGTATGAGGGCGAGGATGGCGACGATGCGGATGCGGATGAGAAGGAAGAAGCATCGCAAGCCGATGATGAATCAACGCAGAATGCGGAGGACTGAGGGCATAGTACGTTTGACCTGGGAACAAGTGATGTCGATGGGTATGAGTGCGAGCATGGCGACGATGCGGATGCGGATGAGGAGGAATAAGCATCGCAAGCCGATAATGGATCAACACAGAATGTGGAGGACTGAGTGATGTCAACGGGTATGAGGGCGACCATGGCGACGATGCAGATCCGGATGAGGACGAATAAGCATTGTAAGCTGATAATGGATCAACGCAGAATGTGGAGGACTGAGGGCATAGTACTAGAGAGTGTGAAGATTGGACTGTATATTTCAGACCTGGAAAATACGATAATGGCGAAGCAAATGCAACGGCAAGCGAGGTATCCGAAGCAAAGACTGTATTGCAATATGTGACAAAATCTCAAAGCTAAACATATATGGGGCAAGTGCGGCATCCGATATATAGCAATAGCAGAGAGGTAAAATGGGACTATCGGCCGAAGAAAGGCATAAACATCGCCAGGCGTTGTCTGAACGGCTACAGCATAATTGCAGCCCTTGGGAAGAGTGTGACACACGTGTCGTTCTGATGGTGCTTATACCAGGCGCAAAGTGATGAAGGTAAGTATGCAACGCGACCCGTCGCCTGTGCGACGGGAAGCGTGTAATTCTCCGTCAGAGGGTACGAGATTCCGTCAGAGCCGTCAGAGTCATCCGGAACACCCAGGTGTTTCAGACGGAAACTAGGGTTGTTGTTGATGAGGGGGGCAGCCAGATCAGCGCCGGAAGGGAGGACTTTGCAGGTGGCAGCGCTATTCTCTCGACGCTAAGCGAGGGCTTGGAGATTGAGCTCTCTGATTTCGAAGCAGAGAATGCGACGCTGAAAAGTGATTACTTGCGGCAGGTAGTTGAGATTATGATTGGAGACGTTCCAACTGTCCTTGAGATACGTTTTATGTGCTTGTTCATGGCTCTCGGCAGAATACCGTTGCAAGGCTCCGTATCGGCAAATCTGTTCAACCCAGTGAGACTTCAAGTAGATCTTCGGAAAGTTGAAGTCAGCATCTAACTCCTTGGAAACATCTATCTCGTGGCTGATATAATCCCACCAGGCATTCATTTCGCGCCGCCTCTTAGACGGCGTCCAAGTTTCAGCATTTGTTTCCTCGTCTACCTTTTGCTTCTTCACGAGCACCGTTCTCAGCGCATTGGCTTTCACCTTCGCCTTTTTGCATTGTATGGAGGAGGTCGGGCTTCGGGAGGTCGCTCACGATACAGGGAATATGTCGAGACACGTTGAATCCTCGGTGAACATGGCGCGATGAGAGTTCGGCATCGGCTGCCTTGGTGTTGGCATCGCTGAGCGTTCGATATAGGTTGTGATCCCGCCGGGGGTGTTGCTTGTCAGGAGAGACATAATCTCCAAGTTCGTTCTTTGGACACTCGCACCAAAAACAGACATGTCGCTCGAGATGATGTAGGTCGCTATACTCAGGGCAATCTGCAAGCCATGCTGCTAAAACCGGTTTGCAATGCCTGAAGTTGCCATCTGCACAGAGAACGTTGTAATACCTGCTCTCGGCACTGGGATTTTGTTTAAAGGTGAGAGGCTAGAGTACCCGCCAGAGTACCTCGTTCAGCACCTCTCGGTTTGTATGCCACTGCTCATCAACCCGCTTCTTAGGAATATTGCGGTTCTTGATCGGAATCGGCAGGAGAGCGACCATTACGACGCTGTGCGTTGAGGGCATATGGTGGAGCTTCGAAGATAGATTGCCAATTGTCATATATACAGGCCACTCTTTCTGGTCGCCAGCAAAATTCGAGAGATGCGTTCCGTCGACATGAAGATCAAGGGAACCAGTGTATCCCCCACTCTGAGCATTGACTAAACATCGGTTAGCACGTCATCATGCCCGGGTATTTCTCCTTACCTGTGTCTCCCACCACCGGTCCGCAGTGTGCATTTCAGTATAGAGGTGTTTCGGTGGCATATCGCTATTAAAGCAACGGTAAGGGGCGTAAATGAGATGTTCGGCGTACGCTGGCTGCTGCATCAACCATCTCATGCTTTTGATGATGTCTTGACTCAAGTATTTGATAGGGCGTTGGTGATTGTACTTCCATCTCATATCCTCGAGAGTGTGTAGTTTCCACTCCCTGAGAGCCAGATCATCTGGTATGCTAGATATGAGCTTCTGAACGCCATCCCCATTTTTGAAGCTTGGGAAACGCAGAGCAGTGTATTCTTCCTTCAGCACATTGTCATAGTATGTCTTCATGCCCTTCTTCTTCTTGATCCCACACTGGATATATTTGTACTCTTCACGCGTTGCAAACGGATAGTAGGGATTGCTTTGTAGGTTCGTCTCAAAGAAACCTTGAGCGTCGCATTCCCATGGCTCAGCAATGTAATCGCTCAGCGGAGCACCGGCGCCGGGGTATGTTTCGGTCCGCGGCAGAGGAGGCGGCGGTGGTTGAGACTCCAAGTCTGCGATGTGTTCAAGGTGTTCAAGGTAGGGAAACGCGTGCAAGTCTTCGACTGAATCATTGTTAGCCTTGAATCCATGACACTAAGCGGGTTCAATGCGTCGGGGCGTGCTGCGAACAGTCAGATTCTTCTGGCGTGCAACTTGAACGTGTTCAGGATGGTGTAATTTGATATGTTTAAGTCGCCAGCTGGCTGAGGTGAACTTCCTTCGGCATGAAAATTCGGGGCAACGGAAAGGGGTCTTCTCTGACATTGTCGACGACACGCAAGGAGTGGAGTATTCACTGTAGAAAGGGACGAAGGTTGGTGCTGGACCTGAGCAGTCTGGTGTGGGTATAAGCTCACGATACTTGAGAGATTTATTGAGCCTCAACACCATCACAAGGAGGTTCCTTACGCGCCAGGAGTTCCAAAAACACTGCATGCGCGATGTCCCATAATACTATGAATAAATAAAAATAAACCCTTCGCAATCCAAAACCCTCGTGACGCGTGTAATAATCAACGCCTGAGATAAATAGATTAGAACAAAGGAAACAAACAAGCCCACAACCCTAACCCAAATGAACAGAACACCTCCACGCGTGCCTTAATCAGTGCCTGAGATGAATAGATTACCGCGACGAAAACTCACAAGACAAGAACGCGAGGACTGGTTCATTCCTCGCCTAGGGAGCCATACGGGCGCGCCTCAGGGAGAGGGACATCGGGGAGACGGACATCCGGGAGAGAGACATCTGGGAGACGGACATCGGGGAGACTGTCGCCACCTGCCGATTCGCTGAGTAGCTGCTGCTCCACATCGACATCCGAGATGTTTCCGGCTGCCTCAGCTTCTCGCAGTGTTGGCGCCGCTGGGCGAGGTTTTTGCGGCATCACAAGCCCCAAAAACTCCAGCCCACTGAGGGTATGAGTCTCCGGAGTTCGTGGTCATGGGCGAGGCTCCGGGGTTTGTGGCCGTGGGGCAGGCGCCGGAGGTTGTGGCCGTGGGGTATGCTTACGCATCTCCTGGCCTTGCTCAGGTAGCACGGTTGGCTGATCATCTACCATGGTATCAGCATTGTCAGCCGATGAATTTACCATCTCTCCCTGGCCAATCGTCTGAGGTTCTTTGCCATTATCCTCATCCTCATCCACCACCTCCTCCTCCTTCTCATCTTCCTTCTTCTCATCTTCCTCCTCTTCATCTTCCTCATCTTCACCATCCCATCCCATATCCACATCGCCGTCTAAATCAATGCCGTCTGGTGTGTCCACATCATCCTCCATGCACATATCCACATCAGGATCAAGTTCTGAGTCGTATTTGCCATCCGACTCGGTAGAGTCGGTATCATCATCGGAGGAAATTGACTCGGCGTGTGATGCTTCCGGCTCTAAATATACCCGCTCTAGTTAGCCCTCCTTGTCCAAGTCTGCCTCTGACATTTGTTTCTGCAACTGCAAAGCAACGGCACAAGAGATATCATCTCCCCCTGGGGTTCGTTTAACAATACCTTTCCCTTTACCATTTCCCTTCCCCTTCCCCTTCCCTTTCCCCTTCCCGTCCTTTGTTCCCTTCCCTTTCCCGGTCCCTTTCTCAGCGCCCTGCGTGTCCTCCTCACTCTCGCTGATGTCATTGTTGTTGCCATCGCCAGGATGGCTCCGTCCACCACTCGGCGCACCGGGATCCGCCCAGTTGTCATCATCATCATCCTCATTGATTATCTCATCCCAATTCAGTGGTCTAACGGCCAGGAAGTCGCCAGGCTTGTACTGCCGGCAGCTTGGTGGCTCAATATTTGCACGGAGATCATCGCTACCGTACCAAGAGAAACGCTCACCGGTGCTTTTAACCTTGCCCGAGCTGGTTGTCTGCAGATTGGAGCGATCGACTTGATCCCCGAAGGCACGGGGGTTGTCCCACCTCCAATTGTTCATTTGATCGCGGGTTTTGTCAAACATTTGCCCCATATATGAGCGGAAGGCAGCCCACCACTCCCAAAAAGGCGAACTCCTGCTCCTGCGGTGCGGCCACATCAGCTGGAATTGTGAAAAGTGGCGAGTCGCGACTGGATCAAGACAGATTATATCATAAAAGAGGTCCCAGGCCCTCTCATCCTTGACGCCGCAAACATTGTATATCCAGATGAGTTCACGGATGTGTTCCGAGATGATTCCCTTTATACTGTCCTGATCCAACGACAGGCGTCGATTTATAACCGATGTCAACATCTTTGCCCTAGCCTTCCCCTTTCCTTTGCTGCTGCCCTTTGGTGCCATCACTCTGAGTTGAAAATGAATCTATATCCGAAGCGTTAGCATTACGATACAGTGGCATGTAGCGGAAGGAAGCCCAGACGGAAAGTGAGGCAAAGTACAAAGTTGTGTAGGTTATCGGGTGTGTTTTGGAACGAGAGGCGTTGTTTTCTGCAAGTTACGTGATGTCGAGATCAGGATGCTGTCGGTGTGTATAATACGGCAGGAAAAGAGAAAGGAGGTGTAGGCGGGAAGAAGGAATATATATACTCGAGTTCCGGCAATTTCTTGGTTCAACTTGTGAGTTTTGTTGGTTTACAAACACAAAACGGCCCAGCCTTCATTTTACAGAACCACATGTCACCTCATGAACGACAAGCCTCGAGACAAGATTTAGTACTTGCGGAGAGGACAGTTTACGACGCCGGGCATTGTGTTTGCATCACATACCATTTTTACCGCTCAGACCTCGTACATCCCGGAGCAAACTGAGTTGTTCCCAGGTTGTCCCAACTGTGCAAGCATTCAACACGGCTACCAATGCCTAGTAGTGGAAAAAGCACACGCAACTGATGTCATAGGATAGAGAATACGTCATTGTTCGCTTTGCGATGCTTTTAGCTCTACCAAAGGAGGATTTCCATCGGGAAGCTGAAGATATACACAATCGATGGTTGGAAGTATTGTGCCAAGAACGAGTGCAATACGGTGATAATCGCGCCAAGAAGGCATAAAGACCCTTCAAGCGCTGCAAATAGACCTTCCGACGTTGCTGTAACAGTGAATATCAATGCTGAGTTTAATCTGAGTTTAATCTGATGGCAGTGAACCCATAATTGAATGCTTTTCAAGGGATCTCGTCCCCGAGTATCGTCACGGGCGATAGTGATTTAGAGTCTAGCGCGGTATACACTGCACCTCCCTGTTTTTTCAAATCCCTCCCTGGTCGCTCAAATAGGAGTCTACCTCACCTGCCATTGCATATGCATGCAGAGGAAATTATTCCTTCATTCTCAACGTCGAACATCTATATCGGACTATGCCTTCCCAAAGCCCTCACCGTGGCACGACTACGGTCGTATGAATTGTTCAGAAACAACATAAGCGTAGGCCTTCGGGGAATTCTCAGCTTCCTCCTGCTAAGAGACGCGTTTCCGCACCGGCTGGCAAGAGGGATTCCTCGCAAGGAGGGAGTTCCGTAGCATCTACAATCCCTGGTCAGAACTCCACCCCCTCATCTTCGCGGAACAATTCTGGTGTGGCAGATATCACTCAACGCGTGACTGTAACCCCGTCCGCTACACAGCGACGGTCAATGATTACACCAACCGCCATGCTGGGTACAAGCAGTCGTAGCACACCAGCACCCGGAGGAACCTCGCAGACAGACTCAACGCATCGCGTTGTATTCAGCCTCGTATCCGGCATTGCTAGCACTCACACTCCTCTCTGTGGTCTTGAAAACCTTCCTACCCCCATCCCTAATCCAGAAGCCCGCGCGATCATTACAAATCCACTGAGAACGCGAGCTACAGAAAGGAATCAGAGACAGAGGCAGTGGCAATTGCAACCGCAGGCGGTATCTACACCTCAATCAGTGGTCTCCGGCAGTCGCAGCATCCATCGATTTGGTCACTCAGACATGACGCGTCTTGTATTTGCAACGGGCAGACTCATGGGGCTCTATATGTGGAACAGACGGCCATTTATGAGTGCAAGCGACTTGGAGATGGTAAGTTATGCAATGAACGCGACGCACTGGGAAAGCATTAGCTGAAGCCCCACACTGGCAGATAATAGAGAAGTACTGGAACTCCACAATGCAGCAAAACAACATTTGGTCCATAGCATTTAAGGCTTGCACAAAGGAGATCTTGAAAGAGGTATGCTGAAGCGAGGGCCCACGTTGGATATTACATGCTCAATCCGGTACCAGGTTCGAGTACAAGTCGACAAAGTTAAATCCCATTTTATTCAATCAGCAAGGGACCATATAGCAGAGCTTTATGATCTCCACCGCTTTGAATCCGACGCAGAGCGTTTGGAATTCATTGATTCCCCTCTGGCAGACAATAAGTACCATTTTCCTGTGGCAGAGCATGTGGAAGGTGGTGTACGCGGTCCAAATCCAACGCAGATAGTGTCAAAAGCTGCTAACGAATGGCCAGCGTCCACTTTACTTCCTGGAGGAAGAAATCCCGGGGTTTATCTACATCAAATTTTATCATCGGGCGAATAACCGCGGTAAGTATGCTGATGGATTTTATAATTCCATGATTGACGACAAGGACGGTCATATACCGTCGCCACTGATCATGTTTACCTGCACAGCGTTGCACCATGCTCTCCTGGAGTGGCAAAAGAACAAAGGTGTTCATCCGAAAGCTTCCAAGTCAAAGCTGAAAGTGGACAGACCTGATCGCTCGAACTACTTCAACTACAAGAATGACGGTGGTAAGATCGCATCCTGCTGCGCTGCAACAGGTCGCAAGTTGTTAACCTCGCCTGGCGTTGTAGACACGTACACATTCTTGATGAATACCTGGAACACACTACCGGAGAGCTACCAACAGAGGGAGTATAAAAACACTCTTGCGACAGTCAAGCATCAGATCCAACAGGTGGAGAACCCAACGCCTGCCACAGTTGTCAGCACGGAAGCAGCGTGTGTTGACAATGCTATTCTTCTTGACTATTTGACCTCCGAGGTGGCGCTTGAGGAGCCTGAGATCAGAAGCACTGACCCAAACATCCCGATAGACAACAATTGTACGGATGATGAACTGTATTTCGGAATGACAGGGGGCTGCGAGGATTATGACGATGAAGGGGACGAAATCGACGACAGCGATGCCATCCCCACCGCCAGCCGGCGACAATGGGCCACAACTGAACTCGAGAGGTTTGACCTTGGAAGCAGTGATGTGGAGTGGTATGAGGGCGACAATGGCGACAATGCGGATGCAGATGAGGAGGAAGAAGCATCGCAAGCTGATGATGGATTAACGCAGACTTTGGAGGACTGAGGGTATAGTACTAGAGAGTGTGAAGATTGGACAGTATATTTCAAATCTGTAAAATACGATAATGGCGAAGCAAATGCAACGGCAAGCGATGTATGCGAAGCGAAGACTGTATTGTAATAAGTGACAAGATTTCAAAGTTAAAATGTGGCACTCGGCCGGTGAAAGGCATAAACAGCACTAGGCGTTGGGTAAACGGCTACAATGTAAGTGCTGCGAAGAGTGTAACATACGTGTCGTTCTGATGGTGCGTATACATCACCACATTCCGGACTCAAAGTGAAGGAAGCCTGACGCCGGGGCGGCGAGCATAATATACAATGCGATGAGAATAAGAGGCATGGTATAATAGCCGCCGCAAGGGAGGGATGCAACGTGACCCATCGCTTGGGCGATGGGTCGCATCTGATTCTCCGTCAGAGGGTACGAGGTTCCGTCAGAGCCGTCAGGGCCGTCAGGGCCGTCAGAAACACCCGGGTGTTTCTGACGGAAACTAGGTTTGTTGCTGATGGGATCCTCTGGCAATGCGCTTCGAGGAAACGCAACAATGCTTCCTTCATATTTCATAGATTGAGTTCGCACAGGAAATGAAATATTGCTTCCTTCGTAACTCGTAGTCGGTGGTGGTGACAATGAAGAACCATCATCACTTGAAATCACATGAACTTCCGCTTGTTGGCTAAGCCTTTGTCCATATTCGTCGCACTTTGCTGGTCCCCAAACCGGTTCGATATCTTTACTCAGGCGTCCCCACTCCCTTGCGTCTGCATTATGAATTCTAACCGCAGCATTAAACACTTCCCTTGGCAGCGTAACCGCCTCAGTCTGTGCTTCAATCTGCTCTTCTTCGTTTCCCTCTCGAGCAATCTCGGAAGTAGTCGCTGTTCCCTTCGAGTCCTGTAGGGCTCTTTGGATCTCAAGTTGTTGGCCAATATGGCTACTTTCTTCACTACCAGTAGAGGCCTCAGGGGTAGACCCCTCGACCTTTCCTGCTTCTTGCATCTTTTCAAGCCTTTCCTTCACCTTCTGAAAGGTGGACTTCGTTCTTGCTCCAAAGAGACTCATCGTTGACAGCTTCTAAGCGGTTGAAGTTCATTCAACTGAAAACCGAAGCAAAAATTTTCTCGCAATGTCAAACTTGATTGGATAAAATCGGTCTTGGCAAAACTAAAAGGTGGTGTGGTGTGTTGTCGGAGGTGTGTAGCTTGAATCATGTGTCACCAAGGCTCTGGCTAGATGCTAAAGCGCCTAAAAATCCCCCTACTGAGCATCTGAGGAGAGAAAGAGCGATGAAACCGTTCGAGACTAATAAAGTGAGATAAAGATGTTTCACACAGTTTGAAAAGTAGCTCCACTTTCATGCACTTTTATTCGCTATAAATAATGCAGTCAAATACTCTGCTTGAAAGCTTGAAAGATAACTTTTCAAGCAGTGTGGAATGCCTCCAATCTAAGGCAGGTAGGTGACTTGCCAACCATCAAACCTCACCAATCGCTGTGACATACTCTCGTGATACCATCGATCGCCACGTCAGCCAAAAAAGCTATAAAACACCCATGACCCCCAGTAGTTCAGCACAGTTCTTCCTTCGCTTTGCATATTCCCAAGAGTTGAACTTCATCAAACAATACCTGAATGAGATCCACTGAGGAATCAAGTAGACAGATCCTTGGTCAACAGAGCTAGATATGACTGAAAATACAGATTTGATCGGTAGGTGACTTTGTGGCTATATATCATTGGAAAACTGACGGCTCATTATCTTAAAATTCAGCGGATCTTGCCGAGCCCAAAACCGCAACCACACTACAACCAAATCACCCCGACGCATCCGAATCTTCATCTCACCAAACTCCGTCTGTCGTTCAAAACTCAGCACCAAGCCGAGACCCATGGCACAAGAGACTTCGTATTCCGTCGCGGTTATTCGGGGCTTCCGTCTTTGCCGCCCGTTTACCGTTCGCACTGGCCGATGCCGGCGATGATTTCACCAACAACCTCTTTTCTGATCTTGCACCAGTTTTGGCCCTGTTCGGGGAACAGGTCGCTAAGCAATATATGAGCCAGTCCATGAGTTGGGTTGAAGACATTATTTTTGCGATGGCGCCTTTAGGTATAATCACCGCCATGACTGGCGCCATTAGGGTTGGTGGGCCCCGTTGGATGAAAGCGGTTATAGGACGTGCTAGAGAAGGAAACGGCGTGGTTGAAGTAGAATTAATGTCTTCTACTTCTAGCGATGTCTGCGAGTTATGGAATGGAGATGGGGTAGTCAGAGTACTGGGATCAGCGCATATCATTGAATTATTTTATCTCGACCCCACACCCCCAGAATACGAGGATGATCAAGACGACGATCGTGCGGTGCTTCTGCAGTCTCGCAACATCCAGCACTCGGAATCCGCTGGGATATACGATTTTGAGTCGGCAAAGAGCACCGGGAATCTGTTGGAACCTAAGCGGCCGAATCCAAACCAATTAAACGATGTGTCACCAGAAAACGGGGATTTTGGCAAAAAAGCAGCACCGAATATTGCTATAAATATTGGTGGCCAAAGAGTCTTGGACTTTGAATTTAGAGCGGTGGCATTGATCGGTACTTCTTTGCAAATGGGAGTCATAGTTTTTGCCGGTTTAAGCGTAATATGGCCATCCTGGAAGGGTGAATTCACGAAGGGTGGCAAGCCAGTACTACCCTATGCGTTTCCATCAATGGCTGTAGGTACTGTGGCATTAATCGTAGGAATGTTTCTTTGCGCACATATCATTGAGCGAAGCACAGCGGAAGAGACATGGGCCATCCAACAGAACCAAATGAGAGTAGCGTGGTTGCAGAGGGGCGGTATTGTTAATGACCAACAATTCGACTCCTATCTGATACAGCGGAAAGATGTAACTCCAAAAATACCGGCAAACTTCCGGGAGGGGGTATCGGAGTGGTGGGTACGGGCGAAATTACAGGCTGAATTATGGGCGACTTTATGGCCAAGGTTACGGGCGAAATTACGGACGAAATTACGGGCAAATGCTAAAAGATTCCCGAGGCTTTGCCATAGCTTACTGCGGTGGTTGGACATAGATAATCGACAACGAGTCATGACATCCCGAAAAGAGCAAAAGCCACTGCAAACCCTTTTGACGGCAGTCGCAATTTCTCTCAGCCTCCTTGGATTCATAGCACAGTTTGTGGGACTGCGAGGATTGAATTGGTGGGTTACAATTGCCCAGTTGCTGGCTATCGCGATAATGACGGTTCTGAGAGCGGTGGTGCGACGAAACTTGGTGCACGACGTGGAACCACAGCGAATTGAGCACGGATATGAGCTAGATATGGTAGCTAGACAGATAAAGGGCTGCGCTGACTGGACTGTGGTCACCTGGGGATTTGATCGCAGTGGTAACTTCGACGTCCCTTCCGGCGGGCATGGACTTGGCAATATGGTGATGGAAGCCCGATGTCGCTTGGGTGCATTATCTCGATGGGGAAGCCAATGGCAAAAGACCGTGGATTCTACATGCGAAGCCATAGAAGCTGTCATGAATTCCTTATGCACAAATAAGGATGTTATTCTTAAGACTACCGACCTATCACATACGTTTGAATGGAGATTGATTGCCGAGGTGACCAAAAGGGTCTCTGAAGGGGTCGTCGAGGGACTGGGGGTTGTTGGAGGGGTTGCTGGGGGTATCGCTGGGAGGGTCGCTATCGGGGTGAATACCGACTACACACCATTTCAAATCGTTCAGCTGAGCCTGTCAAGGGAGTGGTTATCTGACGGTCGCGGTTGGGGCGACTGGAAAGTAGACAAGAGCAAAATCGAGGCAGTTCTGGGGTTGTGGATGTTACATTTCAAAGACCCCGGGAATTGGCAGCCCTTACCTGCGCGAAAAATTCATCGAGTCTTTGGTATGGATGGCCCATCGGAGAGGAAAACTTATGAACAATGGGTTCAACGCCAAGCAAAAGTGGTCACGATTGATATTGACAGCACCGAAACTCAATACCTTGTGGGGAAACCGCTACGTCCCCAGCCTCCGTCCGCCAATAACTCCAAGTTTCTCGCAATCATATCAGAAACGCCATTAGAGAAAATATGTGGTCAAATTATACTTTCAGAATTCATCTCTAACATTGCAGAGAAAGCGTTAGAATCAATAGGTGGTAAAGTCCGTGGTCGAGGCGGTGCACGGGGTTTGAAAGCATCCTTTGGGCTGAGAAACACAGTTTTAGATGAGCTTGCTGGCAAAGTGCAACAAACGGGCTTAGCCACTGTTGAGGAAGCCTTTTTAAGTATTGTCCCACCTCTCAGAAATTCAGGAAACCTGCCATCCTACGGTCTTGGTGGGACAGAGGTGTTTTCGGATACTGAAAAAGAAATAACGACTTATCTTGAAGGCGGACGGTTTGATCAAGCCGAACCACTTCTTTTGTGGCTTCTCGACGTTACAGAATCTTCCGCAAGGAGCTATGAGGCTGACCGAAAGTGGAACGAAGCCTGTAGAATGTACTTCCATCTTTGCAGTACATGTGATCGTATTAAGGGTGGCGAAGATTATTCTGATAAAGCCGAAGAAGCCATGGGTTTATTTTGTGAAAGGATGCTCATTTCGTTGAAGAAAAACTTGCCAATCAACGGTCATGCTCTTCGAGATTTGCTAGGGCTTGTACACGACGTCTTAGGCAATAAGAAGGAGGAAGAGGTGTGGAAACGGAGATTGATAAAGTGGGAAGACGGGCTAGTAAAATTAGAGGAGGTTCCTAGTGGTATTCTGCCGACATCCGATCAAATCGAGGCGGGTAAGTTTCTCGATCGGATTATTGTGCGTATGCGGTTGCTTACGCGCTCATCAGATATAGACGGCGATAACGGCGATTCATTGAAAAGAACTCCGTTGATTCTAGCATCTATCCAAGGCCATACAACAATAGTGGGACAGCTGTTGGAGAGAAAGGCCAACCCAGATATTCAGGACTGTCATGGTAGGACTGCCTTGCACTACGCCTCGATGAGAGGTTATACATCGGTCGTTCGAGCTCTCTGTGTTTCCCCTCAGGCGAGCAAAAGTATCGATATCCAAGATAGGGAAAGCAAAACACCCCTAGATCTAGCAATTGAAAACAACCACGGGGCTACGGTGGCGCTTCTAATCTTTAACGGTGCCAAAGACTCAAACGACCATGCCAAGAAACTTCTCGAGCTCTCGATACTACATGGATCGCCCGCAGCTGTCAAAGCGATGTTGAATAAGGGGGAAGAGATCAATTTTAAGGATGAAGAAGCCGGACGAATTCCGCTACATTGGTCAATTTGGAGAGACTCGCGAGAGGGAATAAGATTACTGCTAGACGGAAAGGCAGACGTGCAAGTACAAGACATATTTGGGCAGACAGCACTACACTATGCAGCGAGAAAAGGCCGCACAGAGACGGTTAATTTGTTACTCGGCAAAGGTGCTATCATTAGCTCCCAGAGCCACGACAATTCCACCGCGCTGCACCTTGCGGCCCAGAATGGGCACGAAGATGTCCTCCGCTTATTACTCGAAAAGGACGCCGATGTCAATGCTCAGGGCGGACACTACGACAATGCCCTCCAGGCGGCTGCGCATGCGGGCAGTGAGGCCACGGTCCGGCTGCTTCTCGACCAGGGCGCCGACATCCACGCTCAGGGCGGACACTACGGCAATCCCCTCCAGGCGGCTGCGCATGCGGGCAGTGAGGCCACGGTCCGGCTGCTTCTCGACCAGGGCGCCGACATCCACGCTCAGGGCGGACACTACGGCAATCCCCTTCAGGCGGCTGCGCATGCGGGCAGTGAGGCCACGGTCCGGCTGCTTCTCGACAAGGGCACCGACATCCACGCTCAGGGCGGACACTACGGCAGTCCCCTCCAGGCGGCTGCGCATGCGGGCAGTGAGGCCACGGTCCGGCTGCTTCTCGACAAGGGCGCCGACATCCAAGCCAAGCACAACGGCGGCTCGACAGCGCTGCACCGGGCGGCCGGGTGCGGGCACGAGGCCACGGTCCGGCTGCTGCTCGACAAGGGCGCCGACATCCAAGCCAAGGACAACTACGGCTGGACAGCGCTGTACCGGGCGGCCATGAGCGGACACGAGGCCACGGTTCGACTACTGCTCAACAAGGGCGCCGACATCCAAGTCAAGCACAACGACGGCTCGACAGCGCTGCACCAGGCGGCCATGAGCGGACACGAGGCCACGGTCCGGCTGCTGCTCGACAAGGGCGCCGACATCCAAGCCAAGCACAACTACGGCTCGACAGCGCTGCACTGGGCGGCCATGAGCGGACACGAGGCCACGGTCCGGCTGCTGCTCGACAAGGGCGCCGACATCCAAGCCAAGCACAACGACGGCTCGACAGCGCTGCACGGGGCGGCCATGAGCGGACACGAGGCCACGGTCCGGCTGCTACTCGACAAGGGCGCCGACATCCAAGCCAAGCACAACGACGGCTCGACAGCGCTGCACGGGGCGGCCATGAGCGGTCACGAGGCCACGGTCCGGCTGCTGCTCGACAAGGGCGCTGACATCCAAGCCAAGGACAACGACGGCTCGACAGCGCTGCACGGGGCGGCCATGAGCGGTCACGAGGCCACGGTCCGGCTGCTGCTCGACAAGGGCGCCGACATCCAAGCCAAGCACAACGACGGCTCGACAGCGCTGCACCGGGCGGCCATGAGCGGTCACGAGGCCACGGTCCGGCTGCTGCTCGACAAGG
>Ga0307514_10002297_pt1 | contig 20215 bp, 20 predicted proteins | sample 16_EM_MG_FD_203088 | JGI IMG/M metagenome (GOLD analysis project Ga0307514, IMG submission 203088) | Populus trichocarpa ectomycorrhiza microbial communities from riparian zone in the Pacific Northwest, United States - 16_EM | ecosystem: Host-associated > Plants > Roots > Unclassified | place... | reverse complement strand
TACCTGAAGCAAACCTACCACGTTGATAACGCATTTAGCTTCATTCACCAGATGCACGCTCTCTTTGGTCTGTCGCAAACCTTTCCTACCACTGAACCAGTCAGCGACTTCCTTGACAGATTTGAGGCGGAATGGGAGCGCCTATATCAACTGACTGGCTCAAGTTCATCAAACTCCTACCGCAAGACTCTACGCCAGTTTATTGACCACGATGAAGCCAAAAGGGATTTTCTGCTTGCTTCGTTGATCAAGCATCCCGTTGACACCTTACAACTAAAGAAAATCTAACTTACGTTGAACTTAAGCCTAGACTTTTCACCTTGCCAACCAACAATCAATTGACCACAACTAATGATTCCAATATTGCGTCCAGCCCTTATCAAACATTACAGGAACTATAAGGCGCAACGTATCGATAAAAAATCCATGCCACTATATATGTTTCTTGCAGGCACTGGTACAGGGAAGTCGAGAAACGCAAACGAATTTCGCCACACCGTATACAAGATCTTGGAGGAAACGAATCCAGTGGAGCTTGTGGATGCAGAGCTTGCGGATCGGTTCAGGCATGCCTGGGTGTTCCATGTCAGTTTTGAAAATGGCACTACGATTACGCCTCAGGAAAGGAAGAACCCCACACATGCGGTTGCGGCTCGTATGATGTTGCAACTGTTGTCGAGCTGCGAGAGCTTGGAATCGATACACGCGGGAGACCGTAGCCAGTCACTTCACCCCGCCAGCATGTTAGATCTTGTGTGCAAATATTACCAATAATCTCTGGCCGACTCAACAGTCATTCTGGTGGTTGATGGAATTCATAATCTCATTGACCCTCAAACCGGGGATTATGTATATCTGGAGGAGGCGCTAACTAGACTCGGTGACCTAACCCATAGAGGATTCATTCTTGCCTGCTGCACATCCACGTTGTCGGTCCCGGTAAAGCAATCGGTTAGGAGGTCGAACAGGAAACGAATGTATTTACCAGTTCCTTCCCTATTGTCACCTACTCTGAATGGTGAAGCGCTATCTAGGCACCTCGAGGGAAGACCAGCACTACTACAGGCTGAAAATGATTGCGGGAGTGACGGCCGTGCTTTGGAAATCTTCCATGAACAAGTATTGAAATACCCAGCGGAAAATATCTCATACTTGGTAAGTATGGTTGCGGGGAAGCTTAAAAGCCAGTATGAATCGGCACTTCCCTCGAGTCTTCCGAAAGTTGAGATTGTTAAAGCCGTACTTGGAAACAAGCTACTCTATCCGAACAGTACTATTCCTGGAACCACACTACTTATTGATGAGCTTTGCTCAACCGGCCTGATACGATTTATTCCCAGCAACAAACCCAATCACATGATCGGGAGTGGGTATCTAGAACTTCCATATATATAGTTATAGTTATAGTGCAAGGAGGATTCACTGTTTCAGAAACTACAACTCGACGACTATGCATTTCATGAACAGGATCCAACGGCCTCTGCAGCCTTTGGATGGAGCAACCTGAAAAACTTTTAGGATTAACTTCAGGAAACTTAAGTCAATGATGTACACTGATGGGGAAATTATCCAGATTGGAGAAATTCATCATGGGGCTAGAGTGGGCGAGGCAAAGCATATCATGTTTAAAAACCACCACCTTAATTGTGTGCAGCTCACCAACCAGACAAATACCAGAACCACAAAGGAGAATGGTAAGGTATGAGAAGTGCATGCAAAATGGGCAGGTCAATCAGAAGGACAGATAGACCTCCGGAAATGCAACCATATTGCGAGAAATGCTCCATCAGCGCCATATGGAGATGCTGTCATGTGTTTGGATACTACTACGGGACCAGTAATGAATGAGGTGTACGAGTGGAAGCATACCAGTCAAGTCGGACTTAAGCTTAGTCGTAAGCAGCTCCTCACTGAGGTAATCAAAGCCATCGGAACAGATCCTCTGGACATCCTTACCGTCAGTGCACCGAACCATTCGTGTTCTGATATAGTCGACCTGCCTGACAACATAATAATCATTGAGCACCTCGGAGTTGTGATGCAAGACCAGCGCAGACACCAGAAGTACAGATGCCAAAAAGCGAAAGCGGCTTGGGAAGTGGTACGGCGTTTAAGCAAGCTACCGGCAAGAGGGAAAACAGCGATACTCACACAGCAGTTGCTCCCGATATTGACATATAGGTGCGAACTATATCCGGACCCTAGTGAACAACAACGCCGGCTAGCGATTGATATGTACAGATGGACAGTTGGAGCATATCCGGGAAGCAGGACCGATAAAGTACAAGCCCTGGTCGGACTTAATGACGTAGGGGTGATAATGCGGAACAAGAGAATTCGGTGGGCGGCATCTGTGTATGCTCGACATTTACCGGAATTACGAGCAATAGCAGAACCAATATTACGGGAAGTGCTAGAAGAGGATGTCGAGCTCCGGTGGATGCAGAGTGCAGAGCCAGTGAGGGACAGAGGGGTAGAGGTACGCGAGCTTGACGAAAACGAAGTAGAGGAGTGGAGAGACGGAAGCAGGATAGAGGTGGAAGCGGCAGGAGCCACAAGGAGGAAGGGCGGGTATCTAGGGGAGTGGGCTACGGTAGCGGATGCGGAGGAGATGGGAGTGCTCTTAGCATGGGAAGATAAAGATGTGGTGGCATTGGACAGTCAGGGGGTGATACAGCGGATATATAACCTACGGTACACGCGATCACGGTCTTGGATAGAAGAAGGTTTAGTGGCAAGAATGCAAGAGCGCCCCAGAACTTTGATGTGGGTCAAGGGGCACAGCGGAGTTGAAGGGAATGAAGAAGCGGATAAGGCTGCAAGGAGGACGGTGAAGAGAGGGCGGTGAACGCAGGAGACAGTGATTGCTACGCCAGCGGATATCAAACAAGAATTCCCAGTATACCCTAAGGCACCAGCGCACATAATGTGGTCTCCAATGGCAGTGAAGGGGCTGGTGTATATGATCACGGACAAGGGGCCACAGCGGCAATGGCTCTGGGAAATTGGAAAATGCGAGGTGCAGTGGTGCGTATGTGATGGTTGGACGGCACAGAATGCAGCGCATCTGATGGGATGCCCATGGGTGGGAGATGTGTAAAGGCAGAACAAGCGAGATGCTGTGGGAGGATGAGAAGTGGTGCGAGGCGGTGGCAGATTTTATCATGTAATTGTAGATAGCGGGGGGGCAGGGACTGGCCCGCGTGGAAGAGAGAGGCCACCCAGCACACCGGGAGCTGCAGTCCATCGCCATATTCTATATAGGATGAATGCGATTAATGATTCTTTAATAATAAAAAAATAATAATCATTGACAAAGATAGCTGGGTGAGTTACCACGGGCCATTTTCAGGGCGTGCGTATAGGTTTGCGGTCTCTTTTTTTTTTTTTTAACGAGTCATTAATCGTATTTAGCCTATCTAGACTATGACAATGGACTGCAGCACTCTGGTGTCCCAGGTGCCTCGCTCCCCTGCCGGGCCAGTCCCTGCCCCCTACTATCTCTATATACACTCTCCATCGCCTCCCCTGCCTTAGCTAATAAATCTCGCCACTGCTGCACACCAGTCCTCATCATCATGCGCCTGTTCCCATGACCTCCTCTTCCCATCTCCTATCCACGCGCAACGGAACAGATGGGCCGCATTCTGCGGTGTCCATCCATCACACACGCATGTACCTAGGGTCGTCCGTCTTCCCGCATTCCTTCATCCACCATCTCCGAGGGCCCTTGTCCGTCACCAGATATACCAGACCCTTCAACGCCTGTACCGACCACCCAAGTGTTTTGGTGCCTTGTCGTGGAGCGAGTAAGCTTGGCGGATGCCTGCCAGTGTCACACTATCAGGCTTGTGCATCCGTTCCCCTATCCACACCCCCATCTTCGCCTTGGTGTCCGCCATCTCGTTCCCTTCCTTTCCAGTATGGCCCCTCACCCACATCAGCACCCTCGATCTTTCCGCCATCTGTCTCGCGCAACGCTCCTCAATCCAGGAGCGGGGTTCCCGTAGTTGCAGGTTCTGTATTCTCTGGATGACCCCTTGACTATCCAGCGCCACGACATTGCTCTTCTCCCAGGCCATTGCCACTCCCAGTGTTTCCGCATCCGCCACTGTGGCCAGTGTTCTTAGGTACTGATATTCCGTCCTCGTTGCCAATACTACGATGTACCACCCCGCCGAGTGGCTACACCACTCTCCTGCATGACTATCTCCCTGCCACTTTTGCAGGTCCTTTGTCTGTGTTGTCGATAGTTCCGGCCACAGACGGCCATCCGGTAGAATGCCAATAGCCTCAACCCATCTCTCGGGCAGCAGTCCCTGTCCTTGCTTGCCCCAGTTGCATTTGGACCCCTAAAGGCCCCTCACAGGACTCGAAGGCAAGCGTAACAGTTCGTGGCTAAGGCGGGTAAGTAGTTTGACGACTAGCTACCTACTCCTTTTATTTTCGGAGTACATGCATTTGATATCGTACCCTTTGCACCTTGAGCCCCTCGCTATACACCTCTCAGTGTCGCTGGACCGGCACCGGCTTTAGAACCGTCCTGTCGAGCCCAACAGACCCCTACAGTCTGCTGACTTTTTTTTTTTTTTAAGGAATCATTAATCGCATTCATCCTATCTAGAATATGGCGATGGACTGCAGCTCCCGGCATGCCGGGTGGCCTCTCTCCCCAACACGGGGCAGTCCCTGCCCCCCCAATCGATATATACATTACAAGAGGAACTCCGCCACTGCCTCACACCACTTCTCGTCCTCCCACAAAGACTCGCTCCGCCTGCCTTTTCCATCTCCCACCCACGGACACTCCATCAGATGCGCAGCGTTCTGCGGCGTCCATCCATCGCATACGCACCACTGTTCTTCGCATTTTCCGATTTCCCATAGCCATTGTCGTTGTGGTCCTTTGTCCGTTATCATATATACCAGCCCTTTCACCGCTCTCGCTGACCAATTCAGGTGTGCCGGTGCCTTAGGGTATATTGGGAACTCTTGCTTTATACCCGCTGGCGTGGCCACCGCTCTTTCTTGCCTCCGCCGTCCTCTCCTCACTGTCCTTCCTGCCATCCCATCCGCTTCTTCGTTTCCTTTCACCCCGCTGTGCCCCTTGACCCACATCAACGTCCTGGGGCGTTCCTGCATCTTTTCCACCAACTTCTCTTCTATCCACGACTTCGGCCGTGCGTATCGCAGGTTGTTTATCCGCTGTATACAGTCTGCTGACTGCCGCTCGGGGTTTTTTAACCCCTTTCCGGCTGCCTCGGGTAGGTCAGATATTGGTATCCCCCTCACGGCTAGCTTGTGAGGCTCCACTGGAGGAATTTCGTTTATATCCGTGACCTCCCAGGCCATCAGTGCCTCGCCTCATGCTTCATGGTTCTTCTGACACCACCTGATCCACGATAATCAGGATGGGTCTTCGCCTTCTGCGTCCACGGCAGGATGAGACTAACTAATGCACACTCGCATGAGCCCCCTTCGCAGCCAGCTGCCAGGACATCCGTTTCCCCATGGCGGGACATCCGGGGCGAACCCTCTTGTTTCCCTGTGACCTCTCGGCCCATGAGAGAGCTCTTGTTTCATGTTTAACCTTTCGGACCCTCCAAGGACTCATTAGCAGATAGGGACCGTATCAGGTGGGCCTCCCTGCCCCTGGCCCGATACCCCCTTGCCCCCCCCCCGGACGCTCCCCAGTAGGGACTGTATGCGCACGAGGGGTGACCTGTCATCCTAGCTAGCACTTGCACAGCGGGGCTGGGTCGTGATCCCAGTAGCTAGGACGTCGGTTAGTTTTACGGCACAGACCGAGTGGTACTTCTCCCCCTCTTCAGTATACGAGTTACCCCTTACACTGCTTCCCACCCGGGGGGGAGGACCGACTTCGCATCGCGCACTCCCCGTCCGCTCATAGAGTGTCTGGTCCAAAACCTTCTTTTTTTTTGTATGGCCTAAATTCTTGGCGAGAAGTGTATGTAATGTGGAAGTTGTTTAGGCTGGTTGAAGTTGTTGAAGTGCCAGTGCACTGCATTAGTGTGGCACCTCACTGCGTTCGGAGTACAGGGGCTTGGGATAAGACTAAGTGTCGTATAATGCACATCCGATAGCTCTGTCAGTGGTAACCAGGCTATGTCAGTGGCATTTCTACTCCTTCCGCAAGTTTCCATACAGATCTTCCGACAGCTCTTCTTCCATGGCAATGACAGAGCCCTAGGAAGTGAGATACCCTTATCCCTGCTGTCTTATCTACCCTAGGATTTAGTGAGAGGCAACGTTTCATTCATACATTACGAGGTCAAGACATACAGTGGGGGCGTGGTTTAATGGTATAATACCTCTTTAGCATAGAGGTGGTCCGGGGTTCGATTCCCCGCGCCTCCATTCCTTTTTCAAACTCAAAACAAACCGCATGTTCCTGTTCTCGTGCCCAGACTTGTAATTTTTATTCGGGAATGCTTGGCATTTGTCCTGCTCAAAATAAAATAGGAAGTAGCCTCGCTCCAAGGCGCTTTGTATATTCAGGCAAACCTAATGCATATGGCATTCTGTACATACCTTTCCAACGGCCGCTCAATCTACCTATCAGTTCTACATACTGTATCTGCCAGCCTGTCTATTATGCCTCCACAACGCAGATTTGGACGTACTATATTAGAAAAATGGAAAATCTGTCAGGCTCGACAACAGCAAGCCGGAGAGGTGAAATTAGAGGAGTTTTGCAAGTTAACAAATTGCTTTGACAGACGCTTCTAACACCTCTTATTCTTATCAGCGGTTCTAACTACAGCTCTTACTTTCTCAAAGATCTTACACATTACTTTCACACTCTTCCAGTTTCTTTTCTTCCACCAGTACCTGGATTTTCCATCATTATTTCTGATTTTGCATGTGGGAATTACCCTGAACGCCCCCCCACCCCTGACAGAGACAAGGGTGATTAGACGCTAACGCCCGAAATGGGGAAAAACTGGTAGAAGTGACGGATCTGGGTAAAACCTGGTAATAGGTTGGATATACATTCTGTATATACGGATGGGTCGCGCTTTTGTATTTCCTCTTTTTCCATTAGAGCATTCATACTCCCTTGAGCTACACAATAAGTTGCTGTCCTATAACTTAGTTACGAATATATAATTTTACCTCTCGATACAATCTCCACCACGTCTCCCCCTCATAACCTTGTAATCTTACATTGCGAGACCTCTCTAATACCATCGGTCTCTCAACCAGTATCTAGCGACACAGAAGAAGCAATCCAGTCTTGATAGCTGGCTTCATCCACGCTCATCTTTACGTCCTGTATCTAACTTGTGCCAAGGCCACTGCCAACACTACGACTTTAGCTGTAGCTGAATTAATAAATCGCTGCAAGCGCTTCAATATCACTATAGCGCTGATTTTACTATAGCCAGGGCGGAATACGCGTGTGCAGAAACAATCTGGCCAATCTCTTCACTATAACCATTTTTCCACTACTGTAAGGTTCACTATAGCCAGGTTTGCCTGTAAAAAATATATATATACATAGAAAATTAATTAGCAGAATCAGACGGGGTATCTGAAGTAGAAGAAGTCATAGCCCAGAAGTCATCAGTGATGCTCGAACCTTATGCTTCTGCTGATAATATTTAAGTCCTTCTTGTGTCTGACCAAAAGTATGAACCAAGTCTTGAATAGAAAGCTGAGTTGAAGAAGTGTGTGGAAAAGCAAGACTAGAGATAGACATGCTTTGGAAAAAGCGATCTAACTGGGCAAGAGCTTCAGTAAGAGTAGGAATACCGTAGGTAGGTGCAGCAGCCGGAGCTGAGATAGTAATATCAGAAGAAGGCAAATCAATAGCGTCATCAGCTAAAGGTGAAGTGAGCTTCTCAAGATTTTCTTCAATAATAACTGAGAGCGAAGGATCTTTTCGAACTCTAACCACATCCTAGCAATATCACTAGCAACCTGCTTACATTGACAAAATGTTATAGAATAATTTCTATATCTTCCGCTCTCCTTAATATACTGGTATTGTGTGTTGTGAGGTACTCTTGTTACCCCGCGCGCAAAATTTGGTTATACCGGACGCTAGTCTAAACGGGACGGGACCCTTGAGATTTATGCAGTCCGGTACAGGTAAACCTTGCTATAACTATAGCGAGGTTTCCTTATAGAGAGTAGTCACGTGATTAATAAGCGGGTGAGAACAGGGGGGAATTTTCTGTCGGTCCACCATCTACGGATCAGAGTAGTTCTCTGTCGGTCAGTTTGTACTTGTATCCAGGTACCTTGCCTGGAATCGCGCGGTCAACTGTCGGACAGTACGATCAATATCTAATTTCACTTCAAGAAGCCACATGCATTGCCGTTACAAGTCTACTTAATCCTGATACCACTTCTGCCGAAATTGAAGCAATCACAGAGCAATACCTGCGTCATGATGAAGATATACCAGACCGTCATGCTGAGCCTGGTATTATTTCAATGTCGAGACATGTATTTGAATGCATTAATGCTGGCCTAACATCTCCTACTGGCATAGCTAATGATCTTGAGTCTACGGATGAACAACATAGTATCTATACCACCAATTCTGCAGCTGTTACATTTCTGCAATCACTTTCAGTTTCCTCACTTCCAGCTGTACCCGGGTCTTCTCCTGAGATTAATATTTCTGATCTTATAAAATCTCTTTCCCATGTTCAACGATCTCTCACTCAGCATCTAGATGCACACAAGACGCAATCCCAGCTTGATAGTTGGCTTCAGCGCTCAGCTTAGTCTAGTTGCACTCCTATATCTTGCTACACCCTGTCGCATATATCATTATATCAAGTATTTTTTACCTGTGGCTAAATTAATAAATCGCACAAGGCACTTCACTTTCACTATAGGCCTTTTTTAAGGAATCATTAATCGTATTTAGCCTATCTAGAAATAGGCCTTTTTTCACTATAGCGAGGGCGAAATAGCTGTGTGCAGAAACAATCTGTGGCAGAGCTTCTGTATAGCAAGGTTTTCCGTATGTCAGGGTTCCTTATAGCAAGGTTTACCTGTATATGATAGCAAGGTTTAACTGTACCCCCAGCCAGCGGGTAGATCTTCCCAGAATGTTCCCTGCACCTGCAGTAGATAAGCATCCCCCCAGGAACCCCTCAGGTACCAGCCCTTATTTATGGAGTTGCACACAGAGCACCGACCACCTACATAATACTTGACACTCCAGGGGCTTAAACCAGGGCTCCTTCCTTGTATGTTCCACACCAGTCTGTTTTTTATTTATTTTATTTCTATTGAATTTTTTTATTTTTAAGTAATCATCAATCATATTCAGCCTGTCTAGACTATGACGGTGGACCGCGGCTCCATGTGTTTCCCCCGGGTGGCTTCTAGGACGTCGGTTAGTTTTCAGGCACATACCGGGTGGTACTTCATTCCCCTCTTCAGTGTACGAGTTACCCCTTACACTGTTTCTCATCCGGGGGGAAGGCTCACTTACATCACCACCGACCGGCGACCCCTGAAAAGGTGGCTGTGGGTCATAGGCAGGGCGGGCCAGGACAAGTGTGAGTGCGGGGTCGCGCAGAATACGGCTCACCTCCTGGAGTGCGCATGCCCGCTGGTTGCAAACGGGAAAGAGAGGACGGTGGGTGAGGCACGGTACGGCCCAGAGGGGTGTCGAGAAGGCGATTTTCGTTAGTATTTTGCATGTATTTAGCCAGAAAAGGGGAAACGGGGGCAGGGACCGGCCCCGAGGCTGGACAACCTACTTGTAGGTGGGGTCTCTCGTCATAGTCTAGATGGACTGAATACGAGTAATGATTTGCCGCCCCCCCCCCAAGAGAAGCCTCCTTAATGCACTGGCGAGCCCAGGCCCAAAAGCAACGAGGAGGCGGATCGGATGACTACCTAGGCAGATGGGGTGGATCAGGGTTTCAAAGCCTGAAATCAAGCAAGTCTTCCCCATGCACACCAAACCAGCACACTCTAAATGTAAGAGGGCATTACGGAACCTCACTTACATAGCCACTGACTACGGAACGCTGAAGCGCTGACTGTAGGTCATAGGGAGAGCAGAGCAGTGAGCAGAGGATGGCAAATGTGAATGCGGGGGCCCCCACCACGCGGCTACCTGCTGGGGCGCCCACAGGTGGGAGCTGAGAAGGGGAGGACGGCAGAGGAGATATACCGAGACCCGGAGCGGTGCTGGGAGGTAGCAAGGTTCCTAAGGCGGTAGTTTTTTGGATTTTATTTTGAGAATCCTTACTCGTATTCAGTCTGCCTAGACTATGACGAGAGTTGGTCTCACCTCGGGGCCGGCCTCTGCCCCGAGGCGGTAGTTATACGTAATTACGTAGAGTGGAGTGATCTCATTCCTGCCACTCTATCCTGATCTTGGCATTCGCTGCGATTGAATCGGATGATTTTCCTTTTTTGGGGGTATATGGTCTAGCACGCATATATGGGGCATGGAACGGCCTGGTGGTTGGATAAGCCCGCGGGATGCGGTTCCTCCTCATCGGTAGATAGCTTGAATACGAGTAATGGTTTCAAAGGAAAAACTAATCTGGTTGGCACAACACCCTCCGTATGTTCTCTCCCTATAGTCTAGATAATCTGAATGCGGGTAGTGATTTTCAAAAAAAATCTGAGCACTGTGTCCTGTTCGGGAATCCTATCTATCCATGTTGCTTACGTGATTATAATGCTCACATGCGCCATGCAACAATTATGCGGATGCTCGGGTGTAAGCGGCCCAGAATGTAACATAATGAGAGCGGCCCCGACATCAAACTTTTTCGGCTGGTTCTACCTATACCTACTGGTGCTCGGATGCGATATTGAACCGCTGCGACCTCTATGCCGGTGCTCGGATGCGAGTAGCCGGCTGCTGCGACCGATGTGTTGATTTTCGGATGTGAGCGGCCTGGGCTCAAACCCCTGCAACACCCATAAGCAACTGGTTCCGATAGGCAACCAGTCACCAAGGCCCGCGGTAATACGAGCTGATAGTGGGCAGATTAGTAAGTAGACGGAGTGGGATTACTGCAGCCTTCGTGCCATTATTTGTCCTGGATAGTCGCAGCAAGCTTCGGGCGATGGCGGGAGCCAGGGAAATCCTTCTTGCGCACATCTTGATTGCTTCGCCTCTGGGTACTATCCAGTTGATATCTTCAATAGCCACACGGAGCTTGGCCCTATATATTCCAGCACACTTAAAGTGTATATAAGAACTAGTCAGACACCCACTGCTATAACTCATCACCATACTCAAGAGCAGACTTCGTTGGTTGACTTCACCTCCCCTCCACCAGAGCATATCTCGCTTGTTCCACGAAGATCTTTGCCTAAGGTAAGTGCTCGAAATCGAACTTCCACGCCCTCCAATCCACGAGACCTCCTCGCTGCCAAAACTGCCCAGAGAGCTGCTGCGCCTGCTCCCCTTTTTAGACAAGAGTCCCTAATAGTAGATCCTAGACATACTCTACCTAGCCACGGGCCTAAACATCATGTTGTTCACAAATATCACCACATTGGCCATTATGGCTATCATCATCAGAGCCCCATGGTGCCACGCCGGGCTAATTATCCCCAAAGCCAGCGAAGCGCTCGCCGTCATCAACGTTGAGACTGTTGGCGACCAAACCTTGCACTGGTACGGCCTTGCCAACGAAGCCCCTCCTTCCCCCTTTCTCACCAAGAAAGCTTGTGGCGACAACAAAGTCGATTGTGACAGTCGCCACCAAGCTAGCACCAGGATCTGCGGGCTGCTTTGGAGGACCTTAGTGAGCTCCGGTGGAAGGGCAGTCCCCAGATCACCGCGCGCTGTTTGTCTGTCGCAACGTGGCGAACAGTGCTGTACAAGTTGGGCCAGGGAGGTGCCCCGCCCGTTGTTTTACAGGGACCTGGCTCCTGCTGTTCAGAAGATCAGCACCTCGTGTGCAGGCAATAGGGTGTCTGGTCTCTCCAGGGATACGAATTTAGCTGGGACCTGTACCACCCAGTGTTTGTCTAATCGCGCTGATGGATGCCGTTAGGCAAGGAGTTGGGGGCCTTGTAGCATGCAACAGCAGAAGTTTGGATGTTAAGGATCTATTCAGGGAATTGCTTGCATCACCAGGATTTGAAGTTCGAACACAGAGAGGGATTTTGTTTCTTTTGCTACCACACGTGTAGTTATCTCGGTGTTTGTAGGGTGACTATGTCTTCCCGCCCACTCATTGAGGTAGTGATTACCTAGTATGCAAGTCGACGTTTTCATTGTATCTAGAAGGAGGTGAATTTTTGAATGGTGTGAGGATGTTGATAACCAGTTGCATTTCGATTTCATGCAGGGCTCAGTGGGCCCATTGGACTGTTGCCAACTATTGGAGCTCACCGCTGGGATATCTTGATGAGGGAACTTAGCTCCTTGAACTCTTTGTTTCAGCCCCTCGCTCCTCGGGACACTGCAAGAGGCTGAGGCTGAGGATGATGCCACTGCCAAGGGCCCTCTACGCCCCTTGCTGAAGTAGAAACTTTTTCCAGCTGCTATCGCAAATCAGATATGCGATGTCATGTCAAAGGAGATTAGGACATACATATGTCTATAATACACCAGCGTGTTATCGCAAAATGATATACAAAAACTCCATTATCATCCTACCTAGTGATCTCGTTGAAGTTGAAGACTAAGACTCGTTCCAAGACTCTTAGGTTATCTGCGCTAAAGCTATCTTCGGCTAAGATACATAGATTGGTTTTTTTTTTTTTTTAAGGAGCCATTAATTGCCATTCAGCCTATCTAGACTATGGCGAGCAATGTTGGTTGGTTTTCTACCAGGAATCTGATACATCCCCAAAGTCATGGCAGCGGGTGGAGCTTGATAGTGACAAAATCTGGAATAGAGATTGGAAATCAAAAGATCCTGTTTGGGTACCAGTCTTGATCTCTACTCTATATTTGCAAGGCATATACAGTAGCTGGCGTCATGTAGGCATTACCCACTTTCGAAGGCATTAAGCACACTTTAATTATGTAAGGTTATGGATACGGCATACTGCATACCTGCAACAGACTGGTGTGGAGGACAGAGAATGGCCCGAGAGGAGGAGAGCTACTGGGATGACAACCCAGTCCATTTGTGCAAGTGCTAGCTCGGATAACAGGCCACCCCTCGTGCACATACACTCCTGGGGGCAAGGGGTAAATATCAGGGCTTGGAGTGTAAGCGTGCTCCTGTCATGATCAGCCGGTGTGCAGAGTCCCGCCTGATACCCTATCTGCTTAGGTCACTGGAGGGTCCGACAGCTTAAACAAGAAACAAGAGTTCTCACATGGTTCGAAAGGTCAAAGGGAAGCAAGAGGGTTCGCCCCGGATGTCCTGCCATAAGGGAACGGATGTCTTAGCTGCGAAGGGGACTCAAGCAGGTGTGCATTGGTTAGTCTCAGCCTGACAAGGATACAGAGGGAGTCAGGAGGTCAGAGGACTCTCCCAGTTGACCGGAGAATGTCTGAACCATCATGAAACATGAGGCGAGGCACTGAGGGCCTGGGGGGTCGCGAATATGTCGGGGTCACACACAGTCGGGCCTCACACGCCATACACGGAGTGTACCAATATTCGACCTACCCAAGGCAACCGGAAAGGGATTAAAACACCCTGAGCAGCAGTCAGCAGACCGTAGAGGTCTGTTGGGCTCGACAGGGCGGCCCTAAAGCCGGTACCGGTCCTGCAGCGACACTGAGAAGTGTTTAGCGATGGGCTTACATAAGGTGCAAACCCCCCGGCTCCCCCGCATATGAGATGGTCCATAAGAGCGATAAAAGGCCTGATATATATGGTCACGGCCAAAGGGCCGCAGCGACAGTGGCTGAAGGGGGTCGGGAAGACTGATGAGCCGTGGGGTGTGTGATGGATGGGCACCCCAGAATGCAGCACATCTACAGCAGTGCCCTAGGGTTGGGGATGGAATAGGGTGGTCGGCGGGGCAGATGTGGCGAGATGAGAATGGTGGGAACAGGCGTTTGAGTTTATTCTGTAAAGTAACGTAGGTAGCGGGGAGGGCAGGGACTGGCCCGTGAGGAAGAGAGCTCGCCATACTCTAAATAGGGTGATGCGATTAATGATTCCTTAAAAAAAATTTAAAAAAAGGCCACCTGGGAGAACCTGGGGGCTGCAGTCCATCACCATTGTATAGGCTGAATGTGATTAATGATTACTTTAAAAAAAAAAAGTGCAAAGGGTACGAGATCGAATGCATATGCTCCGAAAATATAAGGAGCAGGTAGCCACTCGCAGGATACTCACCCACCTTAGCTACGAACTGCTGCGCTTGCCTTTGAGTCCTGTTGGGGGTATCTAGAATATGGCGATGGGCTGCAGCTCCTGGGTTACCAGGTGGCCTCTCTCCACCACACGGGCCAGTCCCTGCCCTCCCCGCACAATATATATTTACATGAGAAACTCCGCCACCACCTTGCACCACCTCTCATCCCCCCACACTTGCTCACTTGTACGTCTTTTGCCATCTCCCACCCACGGGCAGCCTAGTAGATGCGCTGCATTCTGCGGTGTCCGTCCATCACACACGCACCATGGCTCTTCCGACTTTCCTATTTCCCATAGCCATTGCTGTTGCGGGCCCTTACCTGTCACCATGTATACTAGCCCTTTCACCGCCCTCACAGACCACTTCAAATGCGCCGGTGCCCCGGGGTATATTGGGAACTCTTGCTTTATACCCACTGGCGTGGCAATCGTAGTTTTCTGCAGTCTCCATCCCATACCGACCTCCCATCCTGCGCTCCTGTCTGCTTCCTCGTCCCCTTCCATCCCCTGATGCCCTCTCACCTACATCAGCGTCCTGGGGCATATCGTGGACAATGTTGGATATGTGGGGTAGCGTGGGATACAATGTGGGATATGTGAAGTAACGTAGGATACGTGGGATATATCACAGAAACCCAGAGCTCCTACTCTGATCTTTCACACAACGTTCCTGCCAACCACACCATCATGTATGACGTACCAGATTCGCCATATTATGACACTTGCATAGGCAGACGCACAACACGTACGCACTTAGCAATAGGTAGTGGGTATAGGCCCATAGTCCAAAATGGCTTGCTACAAGGACTGCAACCTAGTTACAGTCTAACGGCTCAACTATGCTTGAGCGGGGCAGCCGACCCAATTAGGAAGAGTATTCGTAAAGGGGAGCAAAAGCACATACCTTAGATTGGGTTTATAAAATCTAGGAGAATATGTGGAAGAGGAGATCCAATATAAAGAGAGTATTTGGGTACGCAACGCTTTGCGGTACAGTATACTCTCGATATAAGAATATCGTCCGGCGGGGGGGGGGAATATTCTTATAGCAAATATATTCTTATATCGAATGTCAGGGTAACTACTAAAGGCGTACATCAAGTAAGAGGAATTAACGTGAGGTAGAGGAAGAACTAAGTACAGAAGGACCAGAAACAGCTCCGGAAGAAGTGAGGAAGGCAGTAATGGCTGTTTGTTTGCCTTTCCTTTTGTCCGCCAGTTGTGCAGCCTCAATGTGTCGGCGTTCGCGATAATAGAACTGTGCCGTAGTCTCACCGAGCAGCCTGATTGTAATCGATATAAGGTAAGAGTTTCCAGGGCTTGGTGATGCAGAATGGAGGCACATTGGGAGGTGGCGTTGCAGTATTGTGTTGCGTATTTCTCATCGAATAAGCCTCCCTATTTGGCCTAGGTTGTTTACAATCAGATTCTCTGATTTAGGGAGTGTGTGGAAGGGGAGCTGCGGGAACTCTCAATAGGGGACCAGCGATCGTATGTACATGGCAGGAATAAAAGGAAAAGGTAACAATACATTCGTAAACAACCTCGAAAATAAAAATATTCTTTTATTCAATATACCTTTATTTTGTATGGGGGCGGTATTGGATATTCTTATATCACATATTCTTATATCGAGAGAATACTGTAAAGATTTATTATCACAAGTCATCTCCCATGGCTTCGGAGCATAAATTGCAAGCACGGCATTGGCCTTATGGTTCACGAATCACTCAGGATGCGCACCGGAAGGCGGTTGGTTGAGCATTCATGTTTATTCCAATGGGAATAACGCGCAACAAGCTTCCCCCCCAAGACATACAGTATGTTATCAACCTGCCTTGATTGGAAGTCTCCAGCACTGACCCAGAAATGCCGTCTTTGCATGATTGGGTCCTACTGATGTCTTATCGGTCCATGCGTGGTCGGTGGGTCTTAACTAGTTAGTTGATATCTAGCATAGGGTAGTAGGGGACCGTTCCGGGCCGGGCCGCAGGGGGTTCAAGCTTCTATACTAGGCAGTAGTTCCACACTTTGTGAAGAGTATTTTTGGCGGATGAAGGGCAACCAGTAGTTACATGCACTCAGGATGCCCTCTTTGAGATTTTTGCGATCCAGAGTAAGTCGCTCCGTCCCATAGCCTTAGACTCCACAGACGCATAGACTCAAAAAAAAAAAGTAAGTCGTTATGTAGTATGTACTTCAGTCACAGTTTGAGACGGACTTCTACAGGACTGAGGTGAGTTATTCCATTGAGGCCCCGGCTTTGACTGCATCATCGCCGAGTGTGTCTTGCAGCGCCCCGGATGGAACAGTTGGTTTGTATGTAGGTCGGGAGTTGGCCGTTCCTAATGAAGATCCCCTCAAAGCGTCCACAGCCGCCTAACGTATAAATTGGGGGAAAAAAGAAAAAAAACTGACCGTGGACCTATGAAGCGGTGGCTATGGACCATTGGGACAGTGGAGAGTGACAAATGCGAATGTAGGATAGTTCAGAATGTGATACTCGTAGGCGTCAGAGTCTGAATACGAGTAATGATTTGCAGAAAAGAAAAAAAAAACATAGGCCTGTCTACGCATTCACAATTTCCGTCTCATGGGGATGCTATACACCAAACCCACCACCAACTTAACTTCCCACCGCCAGTTCCTGAAACACCCTCAACCCACTAAAAAATCCGTGAAAGAAGTCATTGCTGAAGAGCTTGCAGCTTACCGAGAGCGTTACTTTGTTGCAATATTTGAGTCCATCAAAGTTCAGTATCAAGACAAATACGAACAATATGCAAAAACAGGTTACATGTTTGCCGGTATGGTAGAGAAAGTCCCACCTGAAAAACTGAAGCTGGGGTGGTTTATGGAACCACGGCAGAGAACTCAAACCTCGACGTGGGGTTGGAAGGCATTTTGCCAAACCGACCCTCTTATGAAAGAACTGAAGAATATCAAGGGTGGGGGGAAGTGGAAGGAGAAAATTGCAAAGATGCAAGTTCATATGTGGCTTCTTTCGCCACATACATATCTAGATTTTCTTGAGACCCTTCTAAACCACACCCAAAAAATAAATCGGTCTGGGCACGAGATCAGGTTTCCTTGATCCCGTCGTCACGCGGCCAGGCTGGCAAACTCGACGGATATGCCAAAGCAGTCTGTGATTCACTGCCAGCTATACAATGTTCGGGTAAGGTATAAAACTTTCTGCTCCCATACAGCTAAGCTAACCATACGCTTTAGTATCAATTACCTCCCATCCGACAAAGTCTTAGAGTTGAAAACTGTCGCATATGCAACTAAATTAACATCTGTTTATATAGAAATATAACCACCACCAGCTCCTCCCCAACAGACCGGGCTTGGCCCCCCTCTCCTTCACTTCACTCCAGAAGGGAATCCATTTTGCTATAACAAACAAACTTAGTCTATCTCGACCTCGTTTTCAATTTTCGTCTCTGTTCCCGTTTCCCCAGCTACATCTTGCCGCTCCCATTCGTTGCCCTAACTGAATCCCCATCGAAAAATCCACTTCCTCTGCTCCCACAGCTACCAATAAAGTCAGTCTACAACTCTACCAAAAAAAGGATCAATAAAAACTCGCCTTACACCTGGTAAGTATATCCTTCGATCAAGTCCCTCTTGGTCGTTCGAAATAGTCCTGAGTCTGCACAATAAATCCTCTCAATAAATTCTCCAAACTATCCATGCGCTTATCCAGCTTCTCCTCCAGCTTCTCCACGCTTCGTTTCACATCGTACAGTTCACCCGCAATATTCACCAGCTGCTGCTCCACAGGTCCCACCGTTACCGCTCGAACCAGTGCTTCTCTCTTGCTTTGTGGGGTCCCTCCTGCACCTTCTGCGGCAAAGTAGAGATCATCTGGAATTGTTGTGCCTTCACTTGGATGAGACATTTTTCTCTGTCGTTGCTATGAATACATTAGCTCTTAGCCTTATCTCCTTATCTGATTCTCCATCTGGTCAGGGTCTTTGGGAGCACAACCCGATGGAAGCCCTCGTATATAGAAAGCCGTGACGGAATCCAGAGTATATATATATGTACTGGGCTTGGTCGTATATATGCCGGAGCTACGAGCGGCTTGTGCCAACCAGACTACTTCGCCCACTACCGATATATGCCCTGATTAGGTTACCTTACTCTTCTACCGAGTATATGCCCGAATTCGGTTCTTTGCCAAGATCATCTCACGTGGTACGGGCAAAAGAATCCGTGACCCCCCCTGCAAAACGCACTGTATGCATCTTCATGTGTACGGTATTTCCTACAGAATCGACATATCTCCTTCTCCCCCCCTACTGTACATCCACTACCCCTTCATTATACTCATCTCCCTCCCCGACTTCCTCCCCCGCCGTCTCTGCAGCTATACATAATAGTCTCCCCACCAGCATCCCACTTCCTCTTATCTTTCCCCACATTTATTCGTTGCTATACGCCTTTGGCTGACATAGATTGACATGTTTTCTAACCATTATCCCCACGAGATGGGAGATGGTCATTACATAACATATGCATATCACTGGCAGCACAATTGAGCCTCGAACCATGAATGTACGAGTACTCTGTGCATGTTTCTTACTTGCTTACTTTTTCCAACACAACCTGCGTGCCACCTGCAACCCACATCCAACCAAATTTAAATCTACTCCACCAAAAGGCAACAACAAACCATCCATAGGTGTAGAGTAAGGAGATATCTGCTGGCAATTGCAATCGAAACTGGCAACTAGGTACTACTTACTCTACTCTACCAGTGGTAATAACGTAGCTAACATGCTCCAGCCACCGTTGGATCAAACCCTGCAGCGGATACAATTGAAACCAACCCAGAATGTCTCAGGATCCCAGTGTACAGTTCAATTGGCTATTCTCCACCGGAAGCCTACCTAGCCCTGGTCATATCATACCAGTATATTGTTCTAGAACCAGCAGGCTGAACCCTCAACACCTGAGAGGCATGCCAACTCTACCGATAAGTATGACTAGCTCATCGAATCCTCAACCCGATATCGCCGCCGGCAGGCATCAATTGGTACAGGCTAACGTATCTTGATGTCAAGGGTGCAGTAGGCTAGGCGGAGTCATGAGTGGGTCGTGGCATCATGGCCATCTAGCTATATGGGGCAAATGAGAGGCAAAGTGGAAACAGAAACTTTGATGGGGGAGGGTTGTGAGAGCAAAGAAAGACAAGGCTCGAATTCGAAGCCGAGTAAGTGTAGATAGGACCTGGGTCAGTGGGATAGTTTGTATGTGTGTTCGAAACCTCAATCGCTGACTGACTGATGATGAGTAGCAGCAGTATACTAACATTCGGAAGGAGTCGTGTTGATACCAACATAATCTATCTTCAGAATTAAGCATATGCCGGTCCAAATAATCACTTTCAAAATCAAAAAGCACATCGGTACCCACGTCTCTATTGATTGTTCCCCTCCCACCCGACTCTATAACTGTTTCTTATATGCTCCAGGGCATCACTATCCTCCCACACCATTTCCTCCAATATCATCATAATTCACCATTCTCATGACCAACGTAGACCACTTCGTTCGTCTGCCCTCGAATATATTTATAAGACAAACTCCCGGCTAACACACTCTAGAGCATCATAATCCTCCTTTCCCTCCTCATCCCCGGTGGCCTCCTCGGCCTCCTCATAATCCTCTGGTGGTTCCGTATCCTCTCCCGCCCCAGAGTCCTCCGCATCATTCGCGAGCAACGCACTACAACCACTGCTGGTGGCAGAATACACCCCCGCACTACGATCCATGATACAAAACTGGGAAAGGTGGGGAGATGGAGCTTTACCCGCGGGGGAGACAGTCATGCGGATTTAGAATCTGGGATGGCGGTAGGTGGGGGTGGGGGAGGTAAAGGAGCCGGATTTACGGGGGGGGGATTGAGGAGGAAGG
>Ga0307514_10002296_pt1 | contig 20217 bp, 32 predicted proteins | sample 16_EM_MG_FD_203088 | JGI IMG/M metagenome (GOLD analysis project Ga0307514, IMG submission 203088) | Populus trichocarpa ectomycorrhiza microbial communities from riparian zone in the Pacific Northwest, United States - 16_EM | ecosystem: Host-associated > Plants > Roots > Unclassified | place... | reverse complement strand
GAAGGATATGGAGCAGCGGGATCATTGGGAGAAGGAGTATCCAGACCCAACAGGGACCATACGTGAGATCCGTCAGACTGTCATATATACATCCACCTCAATACGGACATGGCTCTACAGGTGGTCAATGGTCATCTCCACTCATCTCACCACCATCGAAATCACCATCATCACGTCCTTTGCCGCCACGGGCCTCCCCATCCTCCTTTGTTACCGTCACCCGTGCATCCTCGAGTGTTTGAGCTCATTTTCAAGGTGTTGAGCTTCCTCCAGTTACTGTACCACCTCTCATCAACCCCTCAACAACCCCTCGACAGACCCGAACGCTAGTTTTTGAAGATTTGTCACCTCACACTGTCATTTTCTACTCACAACCTCGAATACTTAAATATTTACATGATTTATGTATATACACCTTAATACATTGATTCTCTGACAAAAAGAAACCCTACCCGCCTCATAATGTGTGTCAACTTAAGTGCTGAATCAATGTTAAAAGGCAAAACGGGGTTGATGATTTGGAAGCGCGCCGAAATCGAAGCGCGACCTTCCGGCTTACCGTAGCCTGACTCTGAGTCTGTCCACCACATCGTCGAAAGCCCTATCGCTGGTACTCCCTCTTTTGCTAGCACCAGCAGTATTACAGCTCAAGGTGATCACTGATTTGACCGTCTCTAAATTAATTAACCTTACTCATAAATCCTCTTAGGGTCGTCTTCCTCAATTGCTACACTGACCTCGGACAATGGCAAACAAGCTCAGACCTCTCCTTCAAAGAAACGTAAGATAGCAGATTCAAATTAGCATTATTACACTCATGTATCTTACTTGCCGCCGCTCATTTGTACATACTCTGGTAAATTGATATTGTTTATGACTAATTACTTTACCGTTAGTCATGACTTGCCAACAGACCAACTTTAAAAAATTCTGTTTTGGAAAATAAACCTTAACCCTGCTCACCAATAGTAGTCTTACTCACTGGCAGCAAGGCTATGACGACGAAGTCGTCCCTTTATTGGGAGAATGCAAACGAAAATGAAATGGAGACGGGAGGCTTGACTCTCGGCCGCCTTGAATGCACTGGTGTCTTTTAGGAAGGTTGAGAGTGCGTTTATTCCCTCCTCCGTGCCCAGTATCTCAGGTAGGAATATGTCTCTTGATAGAACGACAGTTAGTCTCTCCTCAGTTCACGATCAACTCTCAATCCACACGCAAGGTCTTTTTGATAAATCATCATGTCCACGGAAGTTGCCATTCAACTGCCTGGCGACATTGGCGGCGGTCCCAGGAGTGCGGTTGCAGATCTTACAAAACTCTCACGTTGGATCTCGCTTGGCCCCACCTCCAAACGCACGAATTTTGTGAGATTTCGAGAGTACACCCCTTCGTTTCAATGCTCATTGAACGATTTAATCATCAGGTGAACCAAAGGAAGAAACTCCCTACAGAATCGTCAACGCGAAATACGGCACGGTCATCGACGTTGACTCGTACACCAAGGAAGTTCATGCTTGGGAGCGTGGAAATTTTACCACTGGCAACCAACAGGTATGAAATGAATCATAGACTTGTTAAAACTCTTTTCTGACCCATTCACTTATAAGTGGAAGTTCGTCAAAGATGACAGCACGTACCTTATCGTCCATGTTGGTCATGGAACCTATCTCGCCCCTGCGGGTGTCCTGACGAACTGTCAGAGACTTATTGCAACTCCTATCCCCTTCCATTGGCGCCTCAAGCGTCTCCAGGACGGAAATTATAGGTATGTAACAGATCCTCAAGTGCAGGGGATCAAAACTCAAGGTTTCCTATATATAGGCTCTATACGACGGGTCCGATTCGGACGCAAAAGATCTCCTTGATCAAGGAAAGGGGATCCTTGGAAATGTCATTCAGCTGTGGGACGATTGCAGTGACCAACAGAATCAAGAATGGAAGCTTGAACTTGGTACTGTGGAGTTTCTGAGATTAGTACTGGTCGCTAACACATCGTTGTCACAGTTTTGACCAAAAGAACAAAAGGATTATCTTGAACAAATGTACAAGTTTTATATGTTGTGGCATTGGCAAATGTTGGAAGGAAATTTCATTCCGACTTGCCTGATCTTGTCTACAATGAATTCACAAGCCCTGCTGCATCAGGGGGGCAGAAGAACTCAAGGCGGAAAAACATCTTTTGCGGGGCATATCCACTCTGGATCATATCTACTTACGCCGAGGCTCTTTTCGCACATACCTTCGCTGTATTGAACTTTGCAAAACCGAGTCAATCGACATAGACTTTGATCTCACACCAAAAATTCCTGCTTGATGCCAACGAGGCGACAAGAGAATAACCTCTTTTCTGAGCATACGAGCGAGATACGAGACTGTCCAATATATGTTACGACCTAGACATGTAGCAATAAGCAATGTGTTATCCTACTGTGAGGAGACGTTGTTGCGTTGTTTTCCGAGGGAAAACAGACTAAAGACTCATTCATTTTTTGTACCTCGAACAAAGGAACGTACTACGCAGCACGCGCTGTCTCATAGTAAATTCTTTTGGGGAAACAGAAGGGACTCTCACACAAGATTTGTCCAGCCTTTTTGTATAATGCATCGTCTATTGGCTGGATCGGCCGATTGATTAGATTCAACTTTGTACCACGTAGGTAATTTTCCTTTTCCCTCTTACTTCTGTACAGTATATTCGCATTACCTCTGTCGAAGTTTGAATCAAATCTCACCGCCACATTCGCTAGTACACATGTCGGCTGTAGACAGGAACACATTCTTCAAAACTTGTGCTTTTAAAGAAATCCTTGAGCTGTATTTTCTTGATGTCGTGCCAAGTGATCGTCTCGATCCCTATTTGTTCTGAACCATTTGTTACATACAGAGCAAACGACTCCTATATTACAAGTTTCTCTGTCAAACACGATAAGAGACAGATGAACAGACTTATTACTCACCCTCTTCACCCTTATGACGCTGGCAAACGTTTTTCTTCTCGTGATTTTCTCGAGACGGTTTTGATGTAAACCCATGATTACAACCGAGACGGCAAGGGAATTCTATTTTGCAAGTGTCTCTGTCAAGCACGAAAAGAAACAGATGAACCGATATTACTCACTCCCAACTGCGTTGTGCGGTTTATCGAACTTTTGATGCCTCCTGCAAGCGTCTAGTGATTTAAATAATCTCTTGCACTCAACACCACCTTTAAGCGTCTTCCTCGTACAACGGAACTGATCTCCGTCTGGTACATAATCGACATTCGGTGTCGTGTGTGTCGTGTGTGGCTTTTTATTAGCTGAAAGCAATTGATTGCAAACATTACAGCCAAGATTGGAAAGGAAAACACAACTCACACTGAGTTGAAGGCACATCATCCATGGGATGCATTGGAGGTGTGAGCCCAAGGCCTTCTTCATCTTGGGCACCTAAAATACCGAAAAGGAACTTTCAAGTCGAATGAATGTATAGTTCAACATAAAGTTAATTACTCTTTTTGTATGGCTTTCTAGAAGTCGGAGTGTGCGCCGCTGTCATGCATAAGATGACGCTTACATCGATGCACAACATTATTAGGAACACACGACTCACGATTAGCAACCGCCAAGTGCGAGCTTCCTTGAGAGCCAATAATCTGATCGTGCTCTCCCCGTTCCAGCATTTGGACTGCCAAGTACTGTAAGCTAATGCCATACAATTGGAAAGGAAATCAAATCACAACGATGACGGAAGTCCGCCAGCTCCGAGTCAGGGTACGTGGGGGGCAAGCTAGAACAGTCCACTAGGTACTCTTGAGTCAATATCATATTATTGGCGAGGAATGATTCCAAAATACGTGTCTCTGCCTTGATAAAGTGTTTCCAAAAAGCTGCCATTGCTGTCAGCATATCAAATAATTGATGTAGTGGGGACCACAACCAAACATATGAGCGTCATTATGCCGAATTTCATCTTTTGCTTCAACAACCTTGCCACAATTTGACCAAGTGCACCGAACCGGATGACCGGGTGAAGCCACATTGACAACATTGGGTAGAAAAAAAACAATCAAAGAAATCAAAAGTTGAATAGAATACATAAATATAAGTTGAAGTAGGGTTCGAAAGGGGAGGGGGATTGGGTTTATCTTGCAATTGGCCAGCTCTCAAACGGTAATCGCTTTATAAGAATCAAGATGGGGCTCATGGCCATGCGATGATGCGATCTTGTCGCTTCTTCAACTACTAAGCCTGAGGACAAAAAACTCCATTTTCATTACGAATGAAGAGTCGAAAAGACACAAAAAGAGAGAAAGTAACTTTTTGTCTTGTCATTATTTTCATTACTTATTCCCTCTTTTTTGCCTTCAACACTTCTTTTCATAGAAAAAGGCGAACAAAACAGGCTGTCGCGCATGGTTTCTGCAGCGTCAAATAGCCGAAAATGGTGATTCATGAGAAAGTACAGCACGCATTTGGAAAGCGTCCATGCTGTTGGAATAATCCAAAATGATACAAAACATTGAGCTCCTATCAATTTCGGCTGGATCGGCCGATTGTTTTGATTTCCGCTCCGCCTCTTTTTCTGCGATGAAGTACTTTTCGACTAGGGGAGGGAACGAAAGACTGTCCTTTGAAGAGGTCATTTTATTATGAAAAGCCCTCAAACAAAAAATATAATTTACATCATCGCATAGACCGTTCTCACTGGACTCGCCCCAAACGGTGGACTCTACATTCCAGAACGAATTCCTCATCTTCCTCAGGACTGGAAATCAAAATGGTCTTCCTACACCTTCGTCCAGCTCTCTGTCGCAGTGCTATCTCTATACATCTCTCCAGAGGAGATATCAACCGAAGAACTGACAAAACTAGTGGAGACATCATACGCGAGCTTTCGTCATCAAGACGTAACACCCCTCAAAAAACTGGACGAAAAGACGTTCGTCTTGGAACTGTTCCATGGACCGACGTTTGCATTCAAGGATGTGGCATTGCAACTTCTCGGGAATTTGTTCGAGTTTTTCCTTGTACGGCGGAACAAGAGAAAGGTGAAAGGGGAGACATTAGAGAGCTTGACGGTGCTTGGCGCAACAAGTGGTGATACCGGTAGGTTAGTACTATGAACTTGACGATAAATAAAGGTCAGTGGCGTTTTTGACGACGGATTTTTTAGTGCCGCGATTTATGGTCTTCGGAACAAGGCCAATATATCGATCTTCATCCTCCATCCAAAAGGCCGCGTTTCACCGATCCAAGAAGCTCAGATGACCACACTCACCGATCTCAATGTTCACAACGTAGCCGTGAAGGGTACCTTCGATGATTGTCAGGTAAGTCTCGCTGTTTTTTCGGGATTTCTCATTTCGTTAATGTTATTATCATGAACTTCAAGGATATAGTAAAATCTCTGTTCGCAGACAAAGCCTTCAACGCACGACATCGCCTTGGGGCAGTAAACTCTATCAACTGGGCACGCATCCTCGCTCAAACAGTGTACTATTTCCTGTCTTACTTTCACCTCCGCTCGCAACTCCCCACCGAACGCTCACACGAAGACATCGGTTTGCAATATGTCGTCCCCACAGGCAATTTTGGGGATGTCCTTGCAGGTTATTATGCAAAGAAGATGGGGCTGCCAATCGGGAAACTTGTGATTGCAACGAATGAAAATGATATATTGGCAAGATTTTGGAAAAACGGCAGGTATGAGAAGGTTGATCCGACTTCAGGGCTGAATTCGAGTGGGGTGAAGGAAACGCACAGTCCTGCGATGGACATTCTTGTGTCGAGTAATTTCGAGAGGTTGTTGTGGTATCTCGCCTTTGAGAACGTAGACGGTGTTGGCGGCGAGGAGGGGAAGTATGAAGCGGTATCTAAGACCGTGGATGGCTGGATGAGCCGAGTGAAAAATGACGGACGGGTAGAGGTACCTGTAGGCGTGCTCGAGTCGGCAAGGAAAGATTTCCTGGCGGAGAAGATTTCTGATGAGTTGGTGAGCTTCGTTTTTTGTTCATCGTCTTGACTGGCTAAAAATGAAATACAAGACTTTGCAAACGATCAAGATATATTTTGAAGAGAAGAAATATATTGCGGACCCACATACCGCCGTTGGATTAGAAGCTGCTCGAATTATTGCAGGTCAAAAGTAAGCGCTTTATTTATTTTTCATTGAACGCTTGTCCTCAATGCCAATTCGTTACAGCCCACCGAAAACCTACCAAATTATCCTATCGACTGCGCACCCCGCAAAATTCTCTGAAGCAGTCACTAAGGCGCTCGAACAGAGCGTTGATTTCAATTTTGAGCGAGACGTGTTGCCCGAAGAGTTTAGAGGGTTGCTGGAAAAGGAGAGGAGGGTGGTCGTTGTGGAAAGACCCGAACTGGCTTTAGTGAAGGAGGTTATTGAGCGGTACGCAAAGGACGTGGTGGAATCGTAAAACAAAGAAAGGAGACTGGTTCAGCTGGAGAATTCGCAACATTTCCATGGATAAGTCTTGAAGATGAAAAGATCTATTAAACAGATGGACGTTGTACATTCTTTGTAACAACGATAGAAAGACATAGTCCGTAAAAAACAAAGTATGTCGGTAAACTTCTTTGGGGGAAGCCGGAGGACGATGTTGTTCAAAGTTCGTGCGACAACTTTCTCGATGCAGATGCATGTGCTTCCTTACGACAATCAAGAGACGCCTGGCGAGCGTATGGCTTTCGAATGAGCCTCGACTCCTTTCGAAAGAGTCTTCGCCTTGATAGCATGGCTGTGAGCATCAACAGAAAATTTTGTGGAAGCTCTGATCTTTTCGGTTTCGTCGTCGTCAGCACTGGGTAATCCATGTTGGCTTTAAGTTTTCCCGAAATACGCTCATGGTAAACGGCAGCAAATGGAATGTTGGTGCTTTCACTTCTCCCTCCGTTTTCACAATGGATTCACAGATTTTGTCAATACTGATATACAATTCACATTCCCTGAACTTGAGCACGTACGATTACAATCTTTTGAAAGCGGTGACGTTGGAAACATGAGCAGAAACATTCTGATAAACCTACACTTCTAATTTCCAATGACCATCTTTATTCCCCTTGTAGAGAACATGTCGGCTCTCTTTGGGATACGCCGCGCCCGTGGGTAAAGTAAGGTGCGTGCGGTCAATGGAAACTTTAAGAGAAGGTACTTTCTTAAGATCAACTACCTCTCCATTGACCTGAAGCGCAAAAAACTTATCAAGAGCCTCAGAATATCGAAGTACAACGCACCTTCTGGACACCCCAACTAAGCTTCTCGAGGTATGGCAGTACATGTTTCTCATCGAGTGGGATTTTTCCTGCTGATTGCAAAACTGCAGAATTGAGGTGTACAAAGTCGTCGACAACCAAATCCAAATGCTTGCTGCAATTACTGCAGGTTTCTGGGTTTTCATTGGAAAATACATCGAATGTACCAACAAACGTTGGATCGAACAACCAATGAGCGGGATCAGCGGGTACATCACCGAGAAAGATGAAGACGGAGAATGACCCGCCGACTTCGAACTTTTTGACTGAGACACGAAGTCTCCAGTCTGGAAGGAAACCTTCTAGGGCTGTGATCAGGTTTGAAGGATTGTCGGATTTCGGAATAGGTATTCCCAAGCGTTCAGAAAGTTCATCGAGGAACACGGATGGCAAAGCTTGTTCAGGTTCAGAAGCGAAGGAGGAGATAGCTTGACAAGCGTAGAGATGGAGTTCAGGGACACTACGTTCAGAAGGAAGGTTAATGGATTGGGAGAAAGGAGGATTTCTGTAGTTGAAAGTGCTGGCTTCCTTGACTGCAGGAGATTTCCAAACCTCGTTTTGTCCGCTCGGAAAGGGGATTAAATCTATAGCAGTTGTCAGCGAGAAGACGGACGTTAACTTGAAATCGTACCTGAAGTATCAGTCGTCCAAAGCCCTTGCCTGAGGGTCCATTCATCGGGAAATCGGTCGACTTCGGTATGGTGCAGCCAAAAGATGGGGTCGAAAGGTGCAAATTTGAAAGTACCCATGGACCCTCCAATTCGACCGTGAATAGTATTATGAACGCCCTCCAAGCGATTGCTGAAATCGTTCCACGATCGGGAATTGGCAGTAAAAACCGAGTCGACCCTTTGTAAGAAGTCACTATTGTCACGGACTGCTGAGTATGCTGCGAAATTAAAGAAAGGGGGTTCAGAAGAAAATCCATTATTCTCAGATTACACAAGCTTACCCCTTGAGAATATCGTTCCTATGAGTGGTGCCGGTGAGCCCACTTCCTTCCGGAAATGTATAGGCCAAAAGAGGATTCGGGACCTTTTTCTTCGTGCCATCTAAAATCGTAATTTCGACTTCTTTGTCCGTGATGACTTCGTCTGGTGGGATAAAAGTAGCCCTCTTATCCCAACCCCAGTAGGGCTGCCGAAGGTGTTCAGCAGCTTTCGTCCATTCAGGTTTGTCAACTTTGTCAGCTTCGTACGTCTCTGCGATAGCTAGAACCTCTTTCTGGAGTTCTTGCTAAAAAATTCATCGGATTAGTAGACACTTCCCAAGCATATCCACACTCACATCGATAAGCGCGTTATAGGGTCTATGCCATGTCGGGAAGGTTGGCAGACTATGAACACAGAATTCATTCTTTCCCTCGGGAATCCCGAACTCATTCCAGTCGCTACGCAGTCCATGAATTCCTGCTATTTGGAAGTAAGACGTCGTCTCAGTATATAGCCTTTCATAGAGATTTGCTAGATAAGGTTTGTCATCAACAGAATTGAGGCAATTAGTGTGGGTAGTTACGCAGTGCTTGAATGTATAAAGAGAATTGTTTTTCATCTTTCACGAAATCATGGATCTCGAGACGAGGAGGACGTTCTTCGTCCTGAGTCAAAGTTGGTTTGTTGGCTCCGTTGATGACAATTTTCGACATGGTGATGTTTAGAAAAGGGGTAGCGGTGAACATTGCTCTTTTATACCACTTGAGGTTCTACGTATGGGAGCGGGCTTCGGATGCGCATGAAATTTCAACATGAGTGAAATGCATCACAGTGGTCTAAAACTGCGTCATTTTAAAATGGAGTTCCTCTTTCAATCCCAAAATCCTTCAGCACCCTAGAATAAGAGAAAATTAGTAACTATTCTTGCACTGTCGAAGTCATGCGGTCGGCTCGTTATAGTCAAGACTATGTGATAAGATGAATACGATGTCCCTTTGAATACTAATCAGAGTGACATGTTAGACAAACTCTGAACTAGACCCACTTTGCGTAATCACAAGAACGCCGCTTGTCACTAAAAGCACCACAATTCAACAAGTATATAGAGATACCTATCGATCGGCAAATTCTCTGGAGTTGTCGTTAAGGCCTTGAACAGAACGTTGATTTCATAGACGCGTTGCCAGAGGAGCTTGCTGAACAAGGAAGGAGGGTGGTCATTGTGAAGTGGCTTTAGTGAAGGAGGTTATTGAGTGGCATGCAAAGGACATCGTGGAATCTTAAAATAAGGAAAGGCGCTAGGAGACCTAAATTGCCAATGCAGCTAGAAAATGGATAGCTGAGCAGACAATTGAAAGCGACGTTTGGAAGTGAAAGAGAATGCATCCAAAATGGATAAATCTATTAAACAGATGGACGTTATACGTCCTTCGTAACTACGAACAAAGGAACGTATGCAGCCACAAGTGCAGAAAGACATAGTCTGATTTATGTCAGTGGATTTCTTGGGAAGTCCAAAGCGAATCTCACACAATATTTGTCCAGCCGTTACCACCTTCTTTGTTCCGAAGAGGATGGGTGTTGATCACCTGGTTGATGCCGAATAAGGTTGTTGGCCATGCGATGACTCTACGGGGCGTTTATGAGAATGGACGAAGCCACAAGTATAGCTATTGTAAGGATTTACGAACCGATTACGAGTAACCATGATGAGACCCGAAAGAAACATTCCTGATGTACCGAGACCATCTTGCAGAGCAGAAAACGAACATCAGAGGTGTTGTTCTGATTGTTAATATATATACATATATCACGCACCATATTCATCCCTCTTCCAAGTAGGTGGCAAGCAAAATGGGGCTTCCAATGAGCTGTCGCGTGGGTCGTCTTTGGTAGCAGTGGACATCAGCAAAAGAGCTAAGAAAAGCAGACACAAATAAACGCGTTGTGTGACATATATCATAATCCTCACGTTCTGAGTGCTAAGAGGCTCCGCAAACTAGTAGGATATTTGAGAGGATCCACCTGGACCTCGGATCTTGACCTCTTTCTGTCTGTCCTGGGTTCTAAGTCCTGGCTGCTTTGACAAATTCTTGTCCGACGTTTGAATTGGCTCACCCACCTCAAGGGGCACTTATAACCCATCGTTCGACCGAAGATTTAGGGGCAATCTGGAATCTCTTTGTTGTGCTGAGACTTGGATTCTTTTAGTGATTGCGAAGCTCAGAAGTCTTGCCCGCTCTATTGCTTGCCCGTCCTGCACTTGAAAACTTTGCTTATTCCATGGATGGCTACGTCTTCAGTGGTGAGACTTGCACGACGAATGTTGAACGTTGACTTATCACCCAAATCTGAGAAGGTGCTGCCTCCTGCATTTACCCTTGGGGACCAATTCTTGAAAGAATATGTTACTGCAGCTATTCTCACCATTGACCAATCCTCCCTGAGCCATAAAACAATTCCGTCGTCGGTCACCTGAGGGTTGCCTGTCTTCGGACGATATAGCAATGTGGTGCACAGGCCCATTATCGTCTGACTTTACATTTGACTTATTGCTTGTAGGATAATATGATCCCAATCAGGGGTTTGCTTGTTGTACTGTATGCGTGCTGAACTTACGCAACGCCGGACTACGCTTTGCACTCCCGCGTTCACATGCCGTTATATTCCCCTGGCTGGCGCGCTATGGCATCCCTACAAAGGTGCTTCTTCAAATACGGAATAAACCTCTGGTCGATTCCTTTTTTTTTTTTTTTGACGCCATGGATTTTCCGGACGACTTTTCTCTACAGTAACATTGGAACGAACATGATCTTTCTCAAAAATGAATTGTAACATTTGTTCCAAATCTATGCTTTGTCCAAGTCCCATTATAATATGCCCAATTCAACTTAATAAGCATCGCTTGCAGCGCAATACAAAGAACACCCCACTAAGGAATTACTATCGAGTCTGAGCGCATCAATTCCAGTAGCTTTTGGCCAAGCATGGAGAACTACACGCAACGTTAAAGCAGTCGTTACTCTGGAATTTGGGAAAGCTGCAAACCCGATCTTGTGAATGAGCTCAAGAGATCAAAAAGGACACAACTCACATCCTCAATAGACCATTGGGTATAGTCACCAATGACCGTTGGTGATTTGAAGCCTTGGCATTGCGGCAAAAGTCGTGCGGCGCCATCTACCAGGGGGACGAATTGTGACTCGATTAGAGGTGTTTCCTACTCCCAACTAGAAGAGAAGAAATGCAACATCACAAGGAGACACGAACCTCCGGAAGATTATCCCAATCCGCGAGATCGTCTTCAATCTTGGGAGACTCAAACCCTGCAGTCGGCGTGTACCAAACAAACGAATTCAGCCGTTTGTTGAACCATTCTTTGTCGCTTAGCGACAGTGGAGGTCCCGTACCCGTCAAAGAGACAGCGAACATTGGATAATATTTCGGCACAATGCAATGCATCAGGGAGATAGGCCTCTCTGCCAGCTGCTCCCTGGCAACAACCAAATCTTTGAGAGCCTGTGCAGAAATATTTTCAAATGGGGCGATGGAAATTTGCCGGCATGAAGGAACATAATATTCATCATTTGTCTCCCATTCCATCATCATCTTCAAGAGTGTGTCATTTATGCCAAGACAATTCTCGAAACGAAGTGAAAACCCATCCCAGTTGCGAACAAAGTTAGTGATGTCTTCGGCCTCGTCGATATCGAACAGTGCGAGTTCCCACGAGACGAAGGGATCCGTAGATATGAGGTCGCATTCACGAATTTTGATAAAATTGACTTTGATGTAGTTCGACTGTGCGGCGAAGAATCCGGCCAAAACGCTTCGCGGGAGATCGACAAACTCCAGGTTCTGTGCAAAGATTAAGACAGATTCAAGTTGGTGACACCTCTCTGTGTGCAGATGGATATTGCACAACTTGAGTGAGGTCAAATGACCCATCTTCTCCATTGATACCGTGCAGAGAAGGTCATACAAATCAAATGCGCCACAATCTCCAGAGAAAAAGTTGGAAATGGTCAACGACTTGCCAGGCAGACTCTGCATGCTATCCAACCAACCAGGGATCTGCGCTGCACGAGCAAAGATGGCGCCGTCAAGATCCAAGTATCGGAGACCCGAGCAGATGAGCGTTCTAAGGTCGGCTGTCCTGAGCGGAGGGTCGTGGTTCATGCTGTCCACAACGCGACTCTTGAGGCGCAGCGTGCGTAGTCTGGCAGCGTAGCCGCAGAAGTGGGATAGACATGGGAGGGAAGACCGCAAGAGGAGGTCGAAGACGACAACTTGGCAGCGGCGAATGTGGTGTGTAAGGAGGATAATTAGTTCTTCTATGCGCGACTTTTCTAGTGGATCCGTCGGCGGCACGGGTGACAATTCCTCCAGACGACGTTGGTGTAGTTGTCTTTCCTCGTCTTTCAAGCTGTCGAATATCAAAAGAGGCGGAGACTCTCGGGGATCATAGTTCTTCCTTACGACAAAAAACTTCATCCTCATCGGTTTCGAGAGCGCAATCTGATTCTCCAGCTCTGGTATCGAAAACGGATCGTCAATGTAGATCATGACACGTCTGGCATACAACGGCAGTGACTGTGCTACTTCTCTCCATCGTTTGCAGACGACAAAAATGAAATAAGGTGACCAGGTAAGGTCTTCGTCGTCGTCCGGGTCGTCACCATAGGCCAAGAGGTAGACATATTCGAAGATGAGGCGGAGAATTTCATTAGGAAAGGTGGTCATACGGGAAATTGCGAACTTCAACTCGTGTCAACTCACGGTTCACGGCGCGATATTGGCCAAGGTGGTTCATCAAATGCGCTCTGCTTTGCCCTCGTCGGCGTCGTCGCTGTTCAGATGTTCCTTGAACATTCGGCCTCTAGACTGATTGTCCCAACGAAGTCCAGTCAACGTACATCAAGATGCTGTAGCTGCTGTGCAAGAAACTACTTCGATTAACGTTCTCGATTCATCGTCATCCGACTTTGCCTCTTTGGCAGGAAGGGGCGCGTTTGTGGACAAGAGCCCCACCCCTTCTCCAGGTGGCTACCCCGATCCACCTCCTTCGTCCGCGCCGCTCAGGCAAAACCAATCTTTTGCGCATGTTTCGGAAGATCGCAACGTCATCATGACTTCTGGTCCTTCAATGAAACCACGAGCAACTTTTTTGAAGACACAAGCCCCAACTGGAAAGCCAGGCGGAAGGATTTATCTAAAAATCTCGCCATCACTAAGGACTCTAGGTTCGAAACGGAAATTGGGGAATATCCTGTGTTATATTTCTTGGTATGTCGGTCAGCATTTTTTGTACTCTTGATGCTGAGGCGGGTGATCAGTTCTAAGATGGCAGTGCTGCTGCAAAAGTTCCAGAACCATGTTACTGATATAGCCGCTTCTTTCGGAATCGTGGCCAGATGCCTGAGGATCAGCAGAATTTCCTCAACGCAGGTCTAAAACAAACGGTTCCTGATTCACAGTCTGACGTTTTATTCAAGTTGACCGAAATCCTTCGTTGCATCAGAGACGAGTCGTTACTCTCATCGATAAGTACAACATCGTACGCCGTATATCATGGATATTTTCTTGAGGTACAAAGGTCAGACCATATACTTGCAAATGATTTTTCCGCGAGGTCTTCTCAAAACTCGGTCAATTCCAATGTACATACTGAAGGGCTTGAAATTGCAAAATAACGAACATGTTCGGGGGAGATACTTGTTAGCATTTTGCGTAGGCTCGCAGAGTCAACAATATCTCGATTCATTTGAAATAAAATAATAGTAGAGACAAAACAACTGATACACCTATCCAATATCTGGTTCCTAAGACTTGGTGATTATCATGGTTTTGGAAGAACTAAGTGTGATCAGTGTACTGCTGCTGGACGGTAGAGTGTCGGAGCTGCCCGAAACAGTCACCGTTATGATGGTTGAAAAGTTCGTGGTGAGAGGTAGTGTTGCCGTCGAGTTCGAGTTAACTCGCCAACTCGCTCGCTCCGACAAACGAGTTGGCCAACTCGATAGACCGAGTCGAGTCGAGTTGCAACTCGCGAGTCGAACGAGTTTAGACCGAGTTTCATGTTTTCACGTGGCAATTTTGATCCTCAATGAAAATTTTTACAAATCGTGACTTATTTGTCATATGACTCAGTGAAGGTGTGACCTTCGGCTCTCCCGGACCCCATAGTATGAGTCATAGACCGATATGATTGGCTGGATCAGACTCGTTCAGCAACTCGTTCGACTCGCGAGTCGCAACTCGTAACAACTCGTTTGATCGAGTTATGTCCGAGTTACCAACTCGACTCGACTCGCTCAACTCGACGGCAACACTAGTGAGAGGTGGAGGATTGGAAGGGACGGTATTCACCAACATAGAGCTAGAAGTCATTGTCACCTTGGAAGAGTGACCTGGATGGCCAGGAGGGACTGTTGGTGATGAAACGTTCCGGGTTGAACATCCTGAGGGCCCAGTATCACGTCGGACTGGACATTGAACTTGTGTCGAGTCTATGCCATTCCAAATGACCGCCGGTTGAAGGGAGCGACGTGCATATGCTAGTGACTTAATGAGATCCCTCACGTTCCTCGCAACAGATCTCGGGACTAGAAGTCGCTCTCTAGATTGATCCAGCGACATGAGATATGCAGCGAGACCGGCGACGGCAGGAGCAGCTAATTTGCCACGTCCAGTGTCATCAGAAGCTCAATACTTGCATTGAAAGAGCTCACCAAAAGATGTTCCTTCCCATTCAGATACACCGTCATGTCCAGTTGCACAAAAAATGCGACCAACTGCTGCTACTGTCAAGTCTGATGCGAATCCTTTACTGTTGGGCGCATAGATGCCAGATGGGTGCACTCCTCCGACAACCACTATGGGGAATTAGTTTGCAAGCAGTGCTGGGTGGGATATAATTGCATGACCAGGTGATTGAGTCTAATGATTTCGATCGTAAGTGTCAATTACTGTTGCTGGTCGCAGGAAAACAAGGACTGACATTAACGTTGCCGGGCGCCACGACCAAAACGGCGTCCAAATCGATCAGATCTTCTAAGCCTGTAATATAAGCTGCCCTATCGTCTGCGGTGATTCTGTTTGGATTCACTGGAGTAAACTTTGATTCTCTTGATTACTCACCAGCCATCGCAACACTGACGACAGACCTTCCCGGCAAGTCGTTTGAATCAATATCCCTCGCGACAACGCCCCAAGCAGCTATAAAACGAGACACATGAATCATGCCATCAATTAGAGGTATTTTCACTGCAACGAGGTTGGCACTCATTGCCACCCCGAGGGTAAGACCTGCGACTTTTGAGGTAACACAAGTTCCATGGCCAAGCTCATCACCTTGCGTCTCTGGTTCATCAGGTAGATAGAGCCAACGCATGTTTTCGAGCAAATTTCTGAATTCCTAGAAATGAGTGGGCCTTAGTGACAACGATTGATAAGTTTGCCACACTTACTGGGTGGTCTGGATTAATTCCCGTGTCAATGACATAGACAGTAATTCCCTGCCCGCCCCTTGAATCATAGGCATAACCGGGAAGCTCTACACCCCTTGCCCGTGAAATCAACTTCAGATCATCACGAGCATCTTGCTGCATCAGAATAGTTCCATCGCGTTTTCGATGCGAACAGCCCTCGGAAGGGCAACTTGGTGCTGGAGGAGTACCACCTGCACTCTCTCTTTCCAAATTAACTTGTATTGACTGGTCCGCATTGAGACTCCGGACCTATTTAATATATAAAGCTCCTAAAATATATAGCGCCAGGCAGAGGACTCACAACAGGATTACGACTAAGTTCTGATGCCTGAGCAGGTGTCAAGGATGCGCAATCGATCCCGACGTCCAGAAATGCTTCTTACAGAGCCTGGTTGAGAAATTTGCTCTAGGTTTCGTGCGAAAGCTGACTGTTGAGACGGCGTGGAGTCTTGTTTGGGGTAGATGTTGTAGGGTGTTGGGCTTGCTGTTGAGGACGACGAGCTTTTTGACGACCTAGACAACGTGGTAGAGGTGTCGATCGGATCAATTTCGTCCCGACCGGAACTGTTCTCTACGATGATCCCTTCCGTCCCGCCGAGGATATTACCTTCGACAACAACAGATCCTCCGACACCCAATCCGACGACCATCCACCCTACTCGGGCACTGGCTGTGTGACCATTACTAACTGTCAATGTTTTGGAGGCACTCCGGGTGAGTCCCACAAGGTTCCGAGTTGTCGTCGACTTAGCATTTGGACTTTGTTGTTGTTAATTCAGCAGTTGTCGTTGGTGGTGACGGCTTTGAAGTTTTTGTAGATGTAGAATAGGAACCTCGATGAATTGGCGATTTTGGCTTCTGGTGGCTAATTATCCCTGTCGTCTCGATTGGGGTGGCTCTTGTCGGGTAGTCTGTTGGTACTTTCCTACTGCTTTTCAGTACTGGAGGTGCCTTTTGGCTTCCGTGACCTTTCCCACTGCTTTTCGGTACTGGAGGTGTCTTTTGGCTTCTATAACTTGTCGGTACTTTCTCGCTGCTTTTCAGTGCTGATGGAGGCGTCTTCTGGCCTCTCGTTGGAGAGCCTATTGGACTATGGCTCCTGTGCGTTCACCTGTCGCTACATTTCCTCTGCTTTTTGGCACTGTCGGATGACTTGGACGCGTCTCCTGGATTCTTATTAGAGAACCTGTTGCACTCTTGCTTCTAGGCGTCTTATGATCGGCAACAACATCTCGAGGTGAGACAAATGCAAGTATGCAAAGGAAAATGAATACACATTTCATAGTGCAGAGAGAGAGGCAAGCAAGGATGACCATGGAGGGCCAGGTACCACGAGAAACGGCCTATACATATGCTTTCTCTACCTACGCACTGGTAGCTTCTCCAGAAAATCAAGTTTTAAAAAAAACTGCCCGAGAATTTCCGATGCCATCGTGGCGCTAGTTGGAAACGCACTCAAATTGCTTACGAGCGGAAATTTTGATACCTTCCCCTCACGGCTTTCGTTCTCCACTTCCATTCAGGTTTGGATCCCACTAGTATTGCCATAGGTAGTGATCCTGAGTCTCAACGAAATCCCAAGCTTTTCGGACATCTTCGAAGTTGGCTCAATGTTACTCCGCATTGTTTGACGACATCCCGATGTTGTGGCTTACAAAATTATCTTACCATGTTCCAGAGGTGAAAATGTGGAGGTGAAAACAGTTGAAGAGACCTTTGTCAGGAGTGACAAAGATCTTTTCTGGGCTTACAAGGTAACCTCTCTTGTCATGATTCCTCATTTATTCAACTCGTAAATAATTTCGGCATTGTCACCGAATTCACCACCATCAAGGCCCTGTATATGTCAGTCTATGTCAGTTCGTCTTTAGCTTTATCGTCCGTCGGAGCTATACCCTAATCTTGCTTCTTCCTCTACAGAGCGGCATACTCACATAGTGGAAGTTGAGAGCGTAAAGAAGGCCTTTCTTAGCTTCCTCGGACACTGCTACGAGCAGGCTACAATCAAAATGGTTTTTAGTTATGACAACATTCCAGACAGAAGACAGGTCAGTCAACATATTGGTCAGACTACAGTCTCGAACCATTCGACAGTTCAAATTACATATTCATTGTTTCAACGACGATCCCAGATATATCAGAGAATTCATATCACACTGCGTGCCATATTCAATGTTATCAATTCCAAAAATGAAATAAAGTGACCAGGTAAGGTCTTCGTCGTCGTCCAGGTTGTCAACATAGGCCAAGAGGTAGACATATTCGAAGATGAGGCGGAGAATTTCATTAAGAAAGGTGGTCATACGGGAAATTGCGAACTTCAACTCCGTGCGGCCAATTCAAATGTCGGCTCACGGTTCACAGGCGCCTATCTAGTATCATCGACGGCATGCGAATACAAATTCACTCCCGTCTATTGAAACTGTCTGTACTTATACCAGCGGTGATCCGAATAGAAATGAAGATAACACTGCATCTGTCGAGTGCGGAAATGGAACGAGACCCCTTTCATTTCTACCATGTCGGTGGATGTGTATGCAGCTCAACAAACAAACGCTGGCGAAGAAAACCCCGCGCTCACACTCTCCTCCTCGTATACACAGGTCAGAGATCTCCACATCTCCGGTGGACTTGAGATACGCTTTCCGAGCAAGGCAACCATCGACAGCCGCGTATTCCAGTGCGAAACTGCGAAAATTTCGGGCGGCGTTTTCCTTGCTGGGGAAAGCGATGATGTGGCCAATGTGCTGCAGAACCCTGCCGTCCGATCCCTGAGCCTTCGGCGTGAAGGTTTGTTTGTTGTCAAAAAAACAAGTTTCAATCGTTATCTTAATGCTCATCACGAAGCAGGAAGTAACAACAACTAAGGCTGTTCTAACTTGGCCAGTGACATGTCAACTTGCCGTCCCGCTCCTTGAGGTGACCCTCCTCTTGAATTTTTCCTTACTTGACCAGCTGAAAGAAGAAATGCTTACCACTTTTAGCAAATGAATCTTGGGAAGCTGCCGTCACTCACAGTCTCGGGCTACTATTACTTACTTCCAGATCTTATGTCGAGACGTGTTTGTCTACCAATCATTAAATAGAGCTGTAATTTTTGAACGAAACCATCAATATCTCCTACAACTAGAAGAGAAGAACGCAACATCACAAGGGAACGGGGCCTCCGGAAGATTGAGATCATTGTCGGACTGGCCATGGCCTGTTACACAGCTCTATTATTCCCTCTCGTTGTCATCATCCGTGTTGTGTGTAAAAGATGTCGGTGGGCCAAAACGGGTGGGAGACTATACATTTTCTTGAATTGGCATTGAGATAGAAGTTGAAACTTGACATACTTGGAATTGGGCACCTTTCAGTTCGGAAGGCCCAACCTCTATTATTTCCAGAGTTGAGGCTCAACTTGAAGAAAAATTGTGATAGGATCGTGCCACATTCAAGTTGTGCTTTCGGGTATGTGCAGATCATTCAACCTGCCAGTTGTGGGGTACTCAGGGTCAGAATTGGTAAGGTTCGAAAAATGAACTTCTCTCAGCATAACAATGTTGACGGGAGGTCATACACCAATCATATGCATAGCAGAGATTCCTGAAGATGTACGGTTTCAAAATTTCACTTTCGTGCATACAGTTTCTTCCACTCACCCGCCAACAATATATCTGCCAGATTATTGACTATTTTCTCCAACGCATGGAAGCATATGTCGAGGATACCAAGTCATGGATGTGGGGTATCGAAGACGACTCGATCAGCGACGAGATAGTATTCATTACCAGCAAAGATATGTCTACCATCACTTGCGGAGCAACGAGACCCGCCAAAGCGTTTACATCACCCTTCCTCGGTGAAACCATCGAGCAAGTCAGTGATTGGTTTGTCGCCAATATCAGGCCTATTGATGATGGGTACACCGGGTTCTCATTCCTCGTCATGGACTTGAAGATAACACATGCCTCTTCGTGTGCACACTGTTTGACGAGTTACAAACGGTCCGATGCGACTTTGACGTGGCTCAACTGCAGGTAATCTCACTTGAGTTCGGATGCGAGGGGATGAAGGATGGAATTCGTGATATGTTCATGGAAACTGGAGAGGTCATGACGAGGGAGCTGTATGATATAGCTGTCGAGGGTCGGTTAGATGTGGAGGATGGAAAACTCAAAATACAGGGAAAATGAAAACTTCATCAGAATTATGATCGTACATGTTCTTTTCAGAATATCATATTCAACCTCGTTTTCTCCAACGTGCTGAAGAGCACCGCCTAGCCTTGAAGATTCGGCAACGGTATATCACAGAGGGCAAGAAGATGAGATTGGGGTCATGAGTGCCTCAGACAAGGTTTTTTTCTTTCCAACATATAAATTATATGTACACTAATTGTCAATTGCTACCTTTTGCTACCCGATTTTTATTTTTTTGACACGGTGAGGAGGCGACACGCCCTCCTTCCTGGTCCCGTCGTATCTTTTACACCCTTCTTCGTTTTGTCGCCTCTACGGCGGGGAGGTTCGAGCCCTCCTTGAAACCCAATCGTCATCT
>Ga0307514_10002295_pt1 | contig 20217 bp, 24 predicted proteins | sample 16_EM_MG_FD_203088 | JGI IMG/M metagenome (GOLD analysis project Ga0307514, IMG submission 203088) | Populus trichocarpa ectomycorrhiza microbial communities from riparian zone in the Pacific Northwest, United States - 16_EM | ecosystem: Host-associated > Plants > Roots > Unclassified | place... | reverse complement strand
CCCGAGGTCGATAACAGACGTTTGTGGTCTGGTCTATGGGAAGAAGGCGTGGAGAGGCTTCGAGAGGAGACCTTGGGCGTGTACGACCGCCGTGAATGGTCTCTCAGGTGAACGGAATAACTGATAACAACGACAGACATATCTACGAGCGAGACCCCCCACGGTTAACATGACGTACTCGCATCGGACGGTTATCGGACTCACACAGTTCTACGAGAAGGATGAGAGCGGAAAGGACATCCCATGCGGGTTTTGGGACCACGAGGTTCAAACACGGGGGTTTGCCGGTCCTACACGGCACGGTAGATGCCAATGCTACCAAGAGGCACACAAGCACGATCAGATTAACGATGAGATGGGTGACGGTCAAGTATACACTGAGGCGGATCAGTCGAGTGTCTTCCTCCCATGCGGCGAATATGCTTGTGAGAACGAACAGAGGTGAATTTTGGATGTTCATTCGGTCAAGTGGTGAACGCACATCGTCAAAGCCAAGACCACGAAAGCCACCTGCAATATGCTTGCGATTGCAAACGCCGCTTGCGCACCAGCTTGTAACATGCCTCCGGCTGTCCAGGACCCACTCGATCAGAGCCGAAGCGGAAGAAAACATAAGACCGCCCACTCACTGCTCAGCTGGGAGAAACACAAGACCATGAATACAAACGAAAACACGACCAGAAAACAAGAAACCGCAATCGCGCCCGCTCTCCTCGAAAATCCGAAGCAAGGGTTGAACGACCGCAGAGACATGGTTCGTGGTCGGAGTCGTGAAGTAAGAAGGGTCGTCATCTATAGATATATCTGAACTAGACTCTTGCGTGCTCGGGGTGGTCGGGTCGGGGATATTATAGTCTGAGACAGATACGAGAGCCACCCTCCAAATACACCACCTACTGCTATCACAGCCTCTGCTTCCTTATTTGTAACTGACACTTATCATCAAAGCGCTCACTTTGGAGGATCTACGCCCTAGTATATAAAATCACATTTCGCGACGAACGAAATGACGGTCTGTACATCTCCAGTCTCGCACAGGGAACTATCAGCAATCCTCTGGTCGTTAGTCGGGGTAGTGGGAATCCCGGCTCGATCGGGGTTACCACAGAGCGCGGAGTTCCGCCCATTTCAAGATAGATCACACGTACTAAAAGACACACGAACGCCTTAGAACCTTGGGTATTTGGGTCCCTTATCCGTCAGCCAGTAGTTGATGTTGTCAACGGTTTCAATCTCTCCCTCCCTCACCAGCTCTTTCAGGGCGTTCCTGGCACGACGAGTTAGAGCGTGCCTGACCCTGTGGCGTATGAAAACCTTACCTCATTTCTAATTTGGTCATCCCTTCACCTAGGGCCTTCTTGTTCACCTCTGCTCCTGGAGTTTTCGACTGAAGGACAACCATGATCTTCCGCTTTGCAGGACTCCACTCTGTATACGGATCTGGCTTTAACCTCCGTGGCGGAGTATAGGGCAAGATCTGAGACGTCATTTCTGACCGAAGGGCTTCTAGCTCGTCATCCGGGCCCTTTGTCGGGGACTTTAGAACAACATCTTCCTCTTCCTTCCTCTGCAGCTTGGACTTCCCTCTGGGTGCCCGCCCATCTTCTTCGTCGCTGGACCAAACGTTGGGTCTTTGTGTAGATTGTGACAACTGTGAGGAGGGGCCCTCTTCACGGTCCGAATGACCTTCGAAAGAGTGGTTCCTTGCAAACAGGCCCACCGGGGTTGGAGAGGGAGAACGTTCGATTGGGGAGTCTGGCGGCGGATCAGTGTAATATTCCGTCAACCCACCGTCGTCGTCGTCGTCGCTTGTATCCTGAACGTCAGCTGTCTCCGCCTCCCTCGTCGAGCCCAGCGCATCTGCTTCGATGGAATCCTTTGAATCATTACGGGGTTCGTCATCGACCTGGTAGGGGGAGGCAACTGGCGAAGGTCGACTCTCTGACGGTGGAGGATTAAGAGCTGTTGACCGAGTAGATATCCTTAAACCTGGTTCGGCAGTAAGCGAAAGAGGTTGAGGGTCCGTTGCCCTCGCAAACTGTGAGGCATAATTTCTTGGCTGTGACACACGCGAATATTCAGGCAAATGAGACAGTCGACAGAGAGCCGAAGGTACATACTAGTGGTTGGCCCCTGGAGTATTGAAAAGTGACCGCTATGGCCTCCATAAGATGAAAGAACACCTCATGGGGATCATCGACGGGTCGGATAAAGTATGCGTTGAACAGCACCACGTCCTTGAACTTGCGGGGCACACCGAATAGTCGCGCATATTCACCTGCTCTGTGTAGGGTGTTAGCACACATAATCCGACGGATTCCCGATGAACGGGGAAACAGTCACCTCGGTGGATCCTCCCGCTCTTCTTCTGCGATCGTGTACATCGACGTCATCTTCCCAGTCCCGTCCTCGATGTGGATTTTCAGGGTGGTTTCGCTAGAAGCCACAACATCGATAATGTACCCAACAAATGTGGCCTGTGAGAATCAAGGGTCAGCACCGTCAAAGGTCGAGTCGGAGAATTGGAACTTGCAGTGTGGAAGTCATCCCCGTTTAAGCTGTATCGGAATGATTCGGACCTGAGGAAGTCCTCCTTGATCTCCGCTCGTTTCAACTGCCGAATCGTCACTGGTCGAGTCGCATAGGACCGTCGATTTGGCTGTCTGCGAGAACATTGAAGAAAGTAGAGGTTGGTCGAGTGACTTGGGCTCACGAAGTGTCCTGAGTGGCGTCAGCGGTGTCAAAGGAGTCGTCCATGATCAACTTGAATGAGTGGCACCTGACTGCGGGAGTTACTTCCTGGGCGGTCAAAGGAGGGGCAAAGCAAGAAAGAAACTAATAAAATGATCCTAACGATAATACAGGCGAGGTTAAGATAGTACTTTTTATCTAGATTGCAGCATAATGATTATCAGAGGTGATAAACACATCTCCGCATTCCACAAGTTTATCGAGTGTGTCGCTAGACAAACAATCGCGTCAGTAAAGACGCAGGACAAGGAAAAGGAAAGAAAGATACAGACCTGACCATGGAAGGGTCCGTTTTGACCGCCCTCCCGATGGCTGCGGCGTGGACGCCCTCGCCGTTTCCCTGATTGGAGTGGAGGAATTCGATGATACTACGTTCAAGACTGCTCATTTGCGCATACTGATCACCAGATCCCTGAGCTTGATGGGAATACGCGGATTGGCTACCGCTGAACGTTACCCCCTGCATGGGTTCACCTCCGCCACGGCTGCCACCAGGCTAGGGGCGAGGCTCAGTCACGGCTACGAATAGCTTGGAGAAAATAAGCTTACGGGTCCACGAGAATACGCCAGTGTGACATAGATGGCCTCGAATGAGTGGAAGAAAAGTTCATGAGGATCTGTCACCGGTTGGATATGTGCGACGTTGAGATATTTCTTGGTTCCGAACTGTTTGAGCGTTCCAGTAACTCTCGCATACATGTGATCCCTAGACCCCTAATTAGCCAGCAATCAGAAAAAGTTATCGAAATAAACACACGTAACACCATTAGTCTTTCCCTCATCGCCTTGCGTCGAAGCGTCCACCCAATGCCGAGCTTCGATCCGCCCGGTTCCGTCTCCAAGTTCGTAAACGTTGTTCGTAGGGTTCACCTGAACATTCAGGACATGGACTACGGCCGTAACCTAGTTCATCCGAAAGCGATTAATCACTTCCCGTTGCCACATGTTAGAAACCAGGTCCTACGTGATTGATCTCACAGTCACCAAGCATCCATTCTGCGTCTCCATGCGCTTGTGTTGAAGTCAACAGTTGTTTAATCGTCACCGGCCTCAAGGAATGCGACGTAGATTTCTGATATGCGATTATGAGCATTGGCCTTCCGCCGTTGAAATAGGGTCTTATACCTTGACAGTCCCTGGGCTATTCTCTCCCATAGGCGATCCCTGCACATATCCGCCCGCAAAATCGCCTAGTAGTCGTATCGTCAGCGCCGTTTTCGCGATGGGCAGAGGATGCTAGTTCGCTGACTCATGTTTCAGCCTGGGGAAGCGGGTTGAGGTCGTGATGGTAAATGAGTGAGCGTGTCGCGTTACGTCACGCGACCAGTGAGATTGAAATCGACGCGTCAAGGTGATTGTTTCGTTATCCCTAGGTCATGGTGTTGTGCTGGAGCAGTAAAAAGTGGTGGTCGTGTATTACTATAAGGTTTCTACCGGTATCCATCCTTCATATCCCGTACAGCCCGTATAATGCGTTGTCACAGACATGATTAAGCGTCGCCAGCGCGGCTCTCGTTCCTATACTCTTTTTATGCGTGGGTGGTAGCAATTTTGAGCATTCCCTTTGCGATTCCCTCCAAAACCTTTTTACGAGATTCGACGAATTTTGCGGCTTCTGAGGCGATGACCTTTGATCCGATCTGGGGAAGTGGTTATGAGCGGATAAGAAACACGGACAGGCTAAATGTGTGAACCTGAGGAACACCCTTCAAAGATTCGCAGGCATCAATAAACTCCTGTTTTCCCCCATCGTTGCCAACCTCCTGGGCTTTCTTGGCGATATCTGCGGACATCTTTTGGATGACAGTAACACCCTTCGCCTTGATCTCCTTAAAGTTCTGCGCCAACTGAAATGACGAACATCAAGATTTCTTCCCCAATGCACAGTAAACAACGTACAGCCGAAAGTTTGTGAACTTTGACAACGGATGAGGGTTTGAAACGTGTTGTCTCTACATTCAACAGGATAAGTGCCTCCTGGGTCAAACCGACGATTTGGAGTAGCTCAGGGGGTAACGAGTCATCGTCAAGCGCAGCTGCCAGCCTCGCCTGCATGTCTGAAAGGGGAGTCAGAGGACTTGTCAGCTGGTTTGGATTGGTCACTCCGCACCATCGAAGAAGGTCGTCACAATTTCTGGAGGAGGCGTAACCTGCGGTGGCTCCTTCTGTTCGCTCGAGCCGTTCTCGATAGGGAGTTCAATACCACGCAAGGGCTTTCCAGTCTTGAGCTCATTCTGCTTCATGGCATCGGCAAGCACGGTAGCAGGCGAGGGTCGGACGTGATCATGGAATGGTTCTAACCACTCAGCGATGGCGGAGGTGAATTCAAAGAACTGTCTCTCGTGTGTCGTGAGCTGTGAATCACAGCCATCAGTCAAAACTCAGAAACCCTTACAACTAAGACATACATTCTCCTCCTCCCTTTCATTCCTTTGGGCCAGACGCTCCTTGAGAGGACGGCCCGGATCATTCGTCTGCTTAGGTCTGTCGCCAACTAGAAGCTTTTCTTCAACGGTGTCGTCCAGGTCGCTGGCTTGTTGGAAGGCACGGATATAAATCTTCAGAAACGTATGTAACCAACCAAACTGATCAATGCTCTTGGGTCAGTGGATTGTTTCATGACGTGTAATGAATGCGCACTCCAGGTTCTTGCCCGAACAGAGTGGTCTGTTCATTGAATGGCGGTCCGTATCGGGGTTGGTAGTTGGCGAAGATGTCGTAATCACGATTATCGTGGTGTACTAGCAAAGGACCTCAGCCGACACAGCCTGAAGTGTAGAGGATGTCTCACGCCGTGCGAAGATGAACTTGAGTTCGATCAGCTCCATGTCTGTGAGATCGGTATTGGCCGGCTCGTGGAAGATTCGCATCCGCACGTGCTCCATCTTAGCCAGATCTCTCTGCAGAGAGTTCTCCAGTCTGTCCTCGAATTCAATGAACTCCGGGATCTAGACATTGGGTTAGTATTTGCGAAAGGTCACTGTGAGGCCAACGTACCTGTGAGTACTTCTCCGCGCTGAAAGCGCGAACAACGTATTCAGAGGTCTACGGGGACAATAAGGCGGGTATGTTCGTGGATAGGGTTGCACTTTTACGTACCTCGGAGGAATTCGCGACGTAGATCTGGCTTGACTCACCACACTCAGTGGAGTAAGTCAGGTCGCCAGTAGCGACCAGAGAGAAGGTGCCGGCCCGTGATAGGATCAGATGCGATAATGTGTCATGTTGAATTTGCTTCAAATTCAACCCGCGGTAGTGCTCCAACGCAGACGAGGCGGCACCTGGTTCATGCGTGAGCTACCAGTCAAGAGTGGATTGCAGAAAATCCCACCAAGCAAGTGATATATCCTGATCAAAGTCAATCGGATCTGGTAAGCCTGTTGACTATGCGTCAGTGCGACTTCCAGCGCGACAACGGCCTTGTATAGGTGGAATTCGTCGTTGGAGATCTTCCAAGCGCTGACCAGTGTGTGAGCGTAAAGAATGATGAGGTCGTCAGCGGGTTGAAGCTCAGTCTTTGGGAGGTCTTTTCCGAGTTTTAGGCCCTTGAGATAGAGTTCGAGGCACTTGTCTGCCAGAGAAACTTCGGACTCCTCGGTGACTTGACCTTCAGGGAGGTTATAACGCAGCAACTTGACCACGTTTATCGTCCGTTGAAGGTCTTTGTTGGAATCCTATGTGTCAACGGGCTGAGTGTGGGTCTAAGGGAACAAACAGGTTGAATCACCGTCGCTATAGGTGTTTGCTTGATGTATGAGGTCCATTCCGTAAGGCTCCCGCCGTCCAGCGCAATATACGGTTTCAGATCCTCAAAGCAACAAGCTTTATCACCAAACTGATCGAAGTACGACTTGAGGTAGTTCTCTAAAACCTTCGGGTCTGTAATGACACAGTGAGCGTGGAAGGGGAATTGGGTCGTACCTCGGAAATACCTTTTGATATAGAATGTTCTATTGCCCGCTTCTCTAATTCCAATAGGGCTAGAGGGCCAGAGCGATCCTTCTGTCCATCACGTCCAGCGATTTCAGTAAAGAAGTTTCTTGCCTCCTCCACGTATTCAGCGGTGTTTCCTTCCAAAAAGAACGTAGCGTCAAGAAGGGCTAAGAACTCTAGCCAATTGCGATCCCTGAACCTAATTAACGAATAGGACGAAGTAATTGGAATATCTACTTACCCTTTTTCAGTTATCCGGCGCTGAGCGATCTGCTTCTCCTCCGCCCACAAACCCTTTTGTTTCCAGACCTGCCTCCTGATTTCATCCACGAGCAAGCTGGTTTCACAGATCGCCCTGCCAGGAGGAGTTGACAACAGTTGGTGTGCATCGTCCCAGAGTTCCAGTTCCTTCAAGATGCTAAGGTGGAGATAGAAACGATCTGCGGAGAGGTGGGAAGGGACTAGCGTTGAGGAAAGTAGTCGATGTGAGAGTTTGAAGAGTATGGGATGCATAGATGCCGGGGTAGATGGATCTCTGGCCTTTCAGAAATATATCATGAATATATATGTGGTACACTTGGGTTGTTGACTCACCTGGAGCACAGCGCTGATGACACTCCAGTAGATATAGCGATCTTCTTGGAACTGCTTGTGCATCTTCATGGCAAGCTGTATATCCTCGGTAAGAAACAGGAATAATACTGATCGTAGGTCAAACCTGTTGAGCCGCCTTCCAGTTTCCTGTCCGCACGATCGCAAAGAACGTCTGCATCCCTAGTTCTTCATGCTGAGGCTGCTTCTTGTAAGCTTCCTCAAACATGGTGATCATGTCGTTGTCTATTTGCGTGATATATGAGATTGCCAATGATACGAGCCTCCGCATGGACTTACGTCTACCCAGTCCACGGAGGACGTGCATCATCGCGGACAACGTAGCATCGTCCGTAGCTTTCGACGCTAGGACCTCATCGCAAAGAACGAGTGATTCTTCGACCTTTTGGGTCCGGACAAGGGCGAGTGCTTTAAGCGCCTGTTGCTACTTAGTGGTGATGTTTAATTCTCGGATAGGGATTCAGTCACCTTGACAAGGTTGTTGTTCGGAATCTTTTTGAGCAGCTTATTGCATGCTAAGATCGCGGTTTTGTTCGATCCGGAATCGATTGCGTCTGGAGAGCGCGGAGGCGAACGCGTCCAGTGAGATGATGAACGGAAGACAGGTGGCGGAATGCTCACCATAGATGGGACGCAGCTGGCGGTCGAGCTGGGCGGGCTGCATAGTTACGGGACGAGCACACGAAGGAAAAAGTCAAGGGGAATCCGATTCAAAGCCTGCCAGCGAACAGGCGGCAACTGACCCGCACTCAAAAATTCTCCGGCCGTCCACGCTTTGATTGCATCCCCGACATCGGTGCAAATGCCCGCCTTGCTCTCTCGGTTTGCATCCGCTTTCTTACTTTTTTACGTCCTTATTGAGAATTGCCAGAACTCTAGACCCTTTGTTGGGAATATTCACCGGAGCTTTTGCCTACTACTTGGCAGAAAATCACCCCAGGACCGGATTCGCCCCAGAGGAGAGACTCAGACCTCTCGTCCAGTGGAAATGGGCTCGGTATAAGGCTCAGAGGGATCAGCAGCTCGAAATCCTCGAGGCCAACGTTGACTGGGCCGCTTTGTCCCCGGAAGAGGGGAAACAATAGGTCCGTCGGACGCTGAAAGTTAAAGGGTGTTGGCCAACGCAACCTCTCATTTTAATCAGTCTTTAACCAGATCTCTGACCATGCCAATTACTTGATGAAACGTCTCTCTCTCCGCCTCAGACAGCCCCTGGTCCTCCTCTCCCCCCGATTTTTTCAGCGCGAGTCCAACTATCACACTGCGCCGACGCTCATCCATCGACCCGCCCGCCTCCGCGATCCAAATTATTGTGGCGATCTGCGATGCGTACAGCGCATATAACGTGCGTAGATGATCTGTAGATGCACTTCCAAGGAGTGGTGTTAATTGTATCGATGACGGAGGGGGAGGTAATGTAGAAGTGCTGAGCTCCTCTTCGTCTGGAGACAGTTGTGTCAGCAAAGGTGCTGTCTGTGGTATGGATGCTTGTATCTTCGAACACGAATCAGTATCTGCTTTTGAGTCGGTAGCTTTCACAATCGCACAAGATTTCCTACTTTCCCCAACTGAGTGATTAGGATGAGGATTCGATCTGCGAAGGGCTGCACAACGACCTCCGTGTTGACACCGTTGATGGCTTTTGAGCTTTGTTTTTGCATGAGCATGTTGGCATCAGAGAATGAAAGAGATCAATCTGGAGCCGCTACTCCAACTTCTCGATTATCCGCCACCCACCACCATCTCGTTCCGTCGCACGCGATGACAATCGCCATAGGCTCTAAGGGAAAGGGCAGGGACCTTGAAATGGGCTGGTGGCAGTATTTGCCACTAGGTGAACGGTCCCAAAGGTGCGTCGACGCGTTCATGGGCGTGCTCTTGTGACTGAATACGTTATAGACCAGTTGCCTGGTCCGGACTATCAACCATATTCACGGCACACCCTACGAAACCCTGTGTCGTTGGACGACAGTTTCCCTCTCTCAAGTCCTTCGAACTTCCTTTGCCAAAAACCATTGCCCAGGCTGTCAACCTCTACAATCCTCCTACAATAATCACGATTTCGAGTGATAATGTGTGGCTCTTTGCATTCTTCCCCGGTAATGATGTCGACGGCGTGGGATGCATATGGGCCAGAGCCTTCGAGGCGGACAACTGGATCCCTAGGGAGCATCAAACTGCTTCAGGGTACCCTTGGAATGCAGGTGTTGTCGCTGCAGCCTGGATCAGCAATGACAGACAGGTACGGCGGGTTATTCCCTGAAGTGTCCTCGTTCCTTCCGTCCGCTTATCGAGGTACCCAGTGGAGAGCCAACGCCACCGTCGCTCCGTATCGTCTACCGACAAAGGGTCCCACCTTCCCCGTCTCGTTCCCCGTTCTGGTGGTTGTGACACAAAGCCTGCATGTCGAAATGTGGTATCTGCGAGCACGTCATATCAACTTCAGCTTCCTACGAGCCGCTTTGACACACGGCGCCCCCGGCTACGAGCTTCAACCTCCAGCCCCTCTGGCTCCTCACATGTCCGAGGGCGGAACAAAATTATGCGTCACCGCCGCAATAGGCGTCATGTATGATGGTGAGTTCCCTCAACTTGGCAGCAGGTCAAAGTGTTGATTATCCCGTTTGCAGCTCCAACTATACTCGTTGCGGTGCGGTCGGCACTGGTACCACCTTCGACAGCTTCTGACATCGAAGGTCTCGACGTGAACTTTGCCCTCAATATGCCTGACAGTGTGAGTGAGGCGGGACCTCCAAATGAACGAGAAATGTGGGGAGAAGACCCAACGATTGAATGCTTCGAACTGACCGTGCGATTTGAGAGCCTAAACATGGGTGTGTAACGATGTTCGCTCGCTGATTTGGCAGTAAATTGTCGTTATAGGTTTGATTGCTCGACCTATTTCGTCGATCCACCACAACGACCCATGTGTGTCGAGCATGCAGTTCTTTCCTATGATCCCACCTGCTCCTGGGGAGCCGATTCTAGATATACCAAAATTCCCGATACGTCTCGCTGTGAACTTTATAGATTTTGGTGATTGTAAGAGCTCTGATTCTCTTGTTGTGCATATCTCCCTAATTAAAACGCAGACTCCGGGATACCGAAGAGCACCTTGGCTGTGTACACTGCAATGGCAAATAAAGCACCACAAGGTGTGCAGTGGGTGAGCGTTCAGCTGGTTTGCCGACTCGATTAACTTAACCACGGCCATTAGGTAATCCGGCCAGAAAGCTCGAGGAATTTCAACGACGGACCATTAGCTTTCGTAATCCCCGCCGCGAATAACACCAAACTTCTCGCTGCGATTCTAAACCCAGGCACTGCTGTCACACAGTTGACGCCGAAGGTCAAGGGAAAGGAAATACCCGTCGGCCAACTCGTTATGTTGGATCTGTGAGTAAATCGCGGTGTTGTGATGCACAAACCCTAACGATTTACGAAGGAAAGATCTGTCGACCGATGTAAATTACGAGTCATGTGGAATCTATATATCCACTCAAAACATTGGAGTCGACCGTACGTCGTTACCATTTGTTCCGAACTCTGTGCTGAAGCACTCCCAGTGCCTCTCAACGGATGTATTTCACCTAATGGTGTTCTCTTATGTAGTACTTCCTCATCCAATGATATGCAATCATCAATATCTCTGCACCCCATTCCTACCATTTCCTCCGGTGAGTTTATTGTGCTGTGTTCCTAATAACATCCAATCCTAAGAAAGCTAGACCCCGAAATACCCAGTCCCTTGTTGAGTCTTGACCTCGCCGCCACGATTTACAACCGCACTTCCCCTGCCGACATTATCCACACTCTAGCTAAGCCCAGCGCCAAGCTTGGGTACATTATCAGGGCACTCCACTCCACCATGGACCTACCGATGTTTGTTGGCCCGCGTGGGCCATGGTTGAGGGAATTCTCTGGGATCTGTCTAGAAATGTACAGGACAAAGGCTAGACACGCACAAGGTCTGATGTTGGAGGAGCTCAATGCGATGTGGCAGACTGCACACGATATGTGTTCCCTATCAGCGTATCATGCGGCGTTCGCGGACTGCAAGGAAGGCGAGGTGTACGATCCAAGTAGGCCTCACTTCTGCTCCTATCGTACTGGTCGACATTGTAGGATGATTCATTGTTACCCCCCTCAGATACCGTTTGGCAACTTATTGGTCTGGCGAGTTGGATTATGGATTTTCTGGAACGATTAATGAAGGAATGCGTATTGTTTGGCGAACAACCCGCTGTCACGGAAGGAGGGAAAGCAGATGGAGATGATGATGACGACGACCTCTTCGGCTCGGCTCCCTGTGGGTAAAAATCCTCATGTTTCAGTCACCGAGTTGACATCATCACCCAGCAACCCCTGCAGCCCCCAAACCCGCCCCCATCCCGAATATCCTGTTGCATCTCACCCATCCGCTTGGATGCGGGACGCTGAGAAACATTCTTCCTCACATTAGATCCTTCAGGACATTCCTCAGTTCGCGACACCCTACAAACGAAGTTCTGCAAATGGCGGACGACGTCTTGATCGACATGATCGAGCGCTCCGGAATTGATCTAGGCAAACTCGAACCCCTGATCACTCAACAATACGAGGATATCCAGACCTTACCAGGTAATTACTACGTTGATCTGTTTGCGTCAAATTGATCATTGGTCCCCTCCAATTCATAGCTAGTGAGCTACGGAAGAGCATGGCATCATGTCGACCTACAACGGCGATGCGCGACCGATTGATTTCTTTCAGCCGACGGCTGGAAGCTGCGGGAGTCATTGATAAACCACGTCTTTTTATTAAAGCCTCCGACTTGGTCGACGGCATCTCGAAGGTCTCTCTGGGACCAGCGTTGACCGTTCCGTCGGCCGTTGCTGGGAAGGACAGGGACGTCGTAACGAGAAGCGCATTGATTCCGGGGAAGGATTTGAGGATATGTTTCAGATGTGAGGGCAGATCTATCAGGGGAACACACCCCCCAGTTGCTGGGCAGTTATCCCTTAGGTGGATCGCATGGCAAAAGCTGTGGTACGCGAGGTGTATATGCGGAGGAACGTGGGGTTCTGCCACCTAATTCTTCTGGCACTTGTATACCGGTAGGTGATCATATTGGAATGGGAACCCGCTTGGTGATTTTCCCCTTCCAGCCAAGGTCCTCTGACAGAGTGCATATTCGGTCGATCCGGAGTAGACTTGAGAGCCACCCCCTGTATATATCTCGAGGGAGATTTAGATAGGCAGAAGGCCCGACAGCCATTGTGTAATTCCATCATAGAACATAAACGTATGCAACCCCCAATGAAACTTGAAGCTTGAAGTCCTGAAGGTGCTTACCGCTTTGAACCGGTGACCAACTCGCGCGGGATCGTTGGCCCGATCCACCTCTTCCCACAACCGTGACGACTAGTGATGATGGCAGAGTGGAAGCCATCCTTCGAACATGGTATATCTAACTTTCGTTCGGGAAAGTACGAGGAGGCTTTGGCGTGCTTCAATGAGGTACGATCCCACAGCCCGTTCCTCCGTCAGAGAATTGATTTCAGTATTGAAGTCTGTAACGAAAGGCGGGGCCGTTTCTCAGTTATTCGACTCTCGTGCTGCGGTATATGAGAAGCTTGGAGACCTCAAGGCCGCTCTCGAGGACGCACGGAAGGTTATCGATCTCGCACCACAGCAGTGGCAGGGCTACGCAAGATGCGCAAGACTTTTCCTACGAATGAAGAAGCCCGAACGCGCTGCGAGGATGGCGGATTATGCGTTAGAACGCGTCAAGGCAGGCGACACTGTGCGCATGGAAACCCTACTCGCGCTCAAACAAGAGGTCGTCGACTTCACGGCCGCTATTAAACGACACATTTCTCGCACGTCCTGCCACTTTGGAAACATTCCCGTCGAAATATCCCATGAAATTTTCTCCCTCCTCGTTGGTTCGGATCACGCCCTCGTGCAGACTGTTGCCAGCGTTTGCAACGCGTGGCGGTCTGTCGTTATGGGTAGTCCTTCCTTCTGGTCCACATTGGTGTTGGCGAAGAGGCACCCAGCGAAGAAAGCCAAGCTGTGGATCCAAAGGTCTGGAGGACGAATCACCGACCTTAGATTTGTTCAGGGATGCCTATCCGATCATAAACTCTTCCAATCCCTTCAGGGGCTCCAGTGGGAGGCCCTTCGTGCACTGGCCACCCAAGTTGACATTATGGACCTCGTTGCGTCGGTTGGAACGGAAATCTCCCAGTTGGACCAACTTCGAATTACCGACGCGAACTCTGCAGGTGCATTGGTCAGACGGTTAAACAGCGTTCGAACACGAAATTTGGAAATAAGAGGAACAAATCTCTCGTTCCACGAGGCTTGTCAAATCCTCACCGACTGTCGTACCCTTTCGTTTCACGCTCCTTCTGGACTATGCGATATTTCGGACGTTATACGCATATTCTCGGAGAACCCAAACCTTACAGCCCTCTCCATGTCATTTATGGGAAACATCATCGTGGACGGAACTTCCTCAACGTTGGACGAAATCATCGAGCTCCCGAACCTTCGGCAGTTGGACTTGAAGCAAAATTATCCGCTCTCGGCGCTACTGTGCGGTGCAATCATGCCGTCGTTGGTCAGCTTGAGCCTATCAGAATTCTCTAATATTGGTGCCCTCTTGACGACGCTCTTGATCCGGTATCCTACTACATCGCTGACGGACCTCACAATATCCCGTTGCCCCGCTCCCTACCCCCAGCTCACCTCTTTCTTACGAGCATCACCTCACCTTCGCACCATTACCTTTGAAGGAGTCTCAGATATCAACGAAGCGGTCGAATTCCTGGCGGCCACACAAGCTGGCGTCACGCAGGGTCCGCCCTGTCCTTTGCTGGAAAAGCTGGACATGACAGCCTGTTTCACTCTCCGGAGCGGGCCAATCGTACGACTCATAAAGGAGCGGGCCATCAATGAAGATGTGGTTACACTAGGTACATTGCTTATTGACTACTGTCCTTTGATCGAGCCCGAGGTGCGGGACTGGTTGGGCCGCAATGTTTCTTCGTTCAGCTGTGTTTACACCAGGAAAAAGGATGCCAGGTGGAAGCGGTGAAGGGAGTCGGTTTATTCCAATCTTTATCTAGCACAAATAATGCCCAGTCGCTTTCTTGATCTCCTCCAACCATTCTTCCACTGGCTCCCTGGAAACAATAATCGGAAGTTCCTGATCCCCCGTCTCTGCACTCAAGTTCTACGGGGAGAATGTTGGGGTTTCTCCAGGTCCCTACGATCTCTAACGTCGCCGTTGTGGGCATCTCTGGCGCTGTGTCCGGCGGAAAGAATCAAATAGCGGGAGAAGTGGTAGTTTGAAGGCGCCGGGCCGGGTAGAGCCGGGAACCGACGGAAACAGCCGCCAGGCGTCACGAGGGTTTCTGCTTGCGATTGCGGTACCCGCCATCGTGCGCGGTCAAAAGATGGCTAGTTTGCAAGTGCCTGATGCCGTGCAACCACCTTTCTGGAAGGTTTCTCTGTCTCCCTCATGGGACGTGAGTCCTGACGGCCCCACTGCAAAAGTGATATAATCTGAAATATTCTAAGGTGTTGGGACCGTTTCCAATCCACGCACGGGAGCAACACTTTCTATCTCCGTCTTACCCTCTGAACAGTAAACCCCATTTCAACCCCTCGCGCGACGGTGACGGCGAGAACTGATCGTTTAATCTGATAGTTTCCGACGAGATCGATCTCGTGAGGTCATACTCGTCATCTCTTGCAGAAAATGGTAGCGTCTCATGGGCTACATACACGGCTGATCCAACGACCGGGACACTGGAAGTGTCGTATCCAAATATTCGGTCAGAGATTCCTCCCAAAGGTTACGAAAAATCGGCTCACTGGGGCCGCATCCCATAGTTGGAGTTGGATCCGGCAAACCGAAGGTTGGGCTGGTTTGCAACATCACTCCATTCTACACACCGTTATGACTATCTTCCCGCCCGCCAACTCCGACCACAACGGTTCATCGGTGCCTCCCCGCCTCTGTGTTAATCTTACGCAGGGCTCTTTCTTTACCGTTCTGCCCAAGTCCGGTAGTAATCGCGTTCCAAAATGGTACTCTGGCAACATATATTCCATGGAGCGATCCCTCCCACGAACGGTTGACCTTCCTTCACCTCCCTCCTCGGTATCTCCCACCTCTTATGATGTATTTGTCAGCGGAGATTATGAGGCATGTGTTCTTCGTCCTTGAGTTTCACACTTGAGTGCGTAATAACTTACCATTCCCTAGATACGGCTGTTTGGGGACCCGCGGGTGTACAATGGAAGCGATATGCCCGCCCTCACCGTTACCTTGACGGTTCAACTTGAATTTCCAAGGCTAACGGTCGAACGACTTCCTTCTTTGGACGTGATACCGAATTTCATAGACGGGTGGGCGTTCGGATACACATTGGGCTTCTTCTTCAGAAATTACGGTCTCGGTCGATGGGTGATCAATGGCGTTGTCCTGACTAACGAACAGGTAAATCGTTTTTCGTGGCGGTGATCGGGCTGACTCCATCCCAGGAAGGCCTCGACTTAAGGTTACTGAGACACACAATCATCCAACCATCTCAAGCGAGAGTGATACCCATCGGGATTCTCCAATCGCGGCCATTCCGAGGAACTAACCTTGAATTAATCGTTCGCGCGACCTCCCCGTATGGAGACGAGGAACTACCGGTATCCTTACCTATCACGCACCTGCCTCACTGGTCTTCCGACGCTTCCCCAACCTCATACATCAAGTCCACCTACCTCTCCTCGGGGTTCAATCCTACCGTGTTTCTGGTTAAACCACCTCTGGAATCACACGGCCCCCCACAGCCACCAGTGGTTGCACTTCGTAGGATTCCAAGACTGTCATTTGGAACCAATCGTTGACGTGCTTTTTTTTCCGTCAGATGGTGCTGGAGTGGATATCCTTGATCTACCCTTCTGGAGAGATGCCTTACCACGGCAAAGCCGGAGCTGGACCATTATCCCGTCTGGCGGGACATCCTGGGTGTGTAAAAACGATGATGTGCATTTTGTCCGTATCTTACTCTACGATAGGGTTTTGACTGGCATGGTCCAAGCACCGCCGAGGTGTGGCATAGTGTAGAAGCGTTGGAAAGGTTACTAAAGGACGAGGATTTTCCTTGGACCGCTTGGGGCGTGCCCTCAAATACTCGGGTGGTCCTAATTGGTCATTCCAACGGCGGCCAAGGAACATGGCACATAACAGAAAGGTTCCCTGATCGTGTAGTTGCAGGTACACCCTCGCCTCGCCCCACGTTTCAAGTGCTAACGCAAAACCCATAGCCGTTCCCGCCGCTGCATACATCAAATCTCAGGCCTACGTACCACTGACGCAATCGTAGTATGTTTGTCTCATCGCCTGAGACTACCCATCCTCACGCGATGGCAAAGCGCTCGACACTACTTGGATCCTGCCCTCAATTACATTCTCGAATCATCTTTGACTCCCGATGATAATGACTTACTTTTGTCAAACGTTGTGGGTGTTCCTATCCTTGCCATCCATGGGTGAGCGGATTCTGTCGGCGCGTGTCTTTTTCCTGACCTCTCTTTAGTGGCGATGATGAAAATGTCCCGACGTGGCACGCCAGAAAGCTGATCGGCACACTGAAGTCACTTTATCCGGCTGCAAACGCCACGTACGTGGCCTTGTTTCATCGGTTACCCGAAAATCAAGCTTGATTAGGTTAAAAGAGGACCCCGACCAGCACCATTGGTACGATTCTGTCTTTAACAACGAAGCCGTCCAAGATTTCATACAGAAACATGTCAATGGATCAACCACGAGATTCACAGAGGAATGCGGTATCGAGGGGGCATTTACCCTCACTGTTGTAGTCCCCGCAGAAAGTGATACCCTTTGCGGAATACGAATTGAGAAGCTATCTATCCCAGGGAGGTACGAACCTTCTTGCGCCGGAAGTTTCCTTTGGAACCTTAACCTTCAAGATCTACAGGCTCGGTAAATTGCGTATCTCAAAGAGTGGCCACGGTGCTATCGGAATTGACTCCACGAACGTTCAACAGTTTACGATAAACTGGAGGGGAGGTTTGCCTGGGGTCATAGATGTCGAAGGTCAAGTCATAAACAGAGATGATGGGGAAACATTTGTGCGCTTCAACAAAGATTCTGAGGACCTGTGGAAGGTATTTTGAATGCTGCGCTCTCCAGCTGCCTCCTGAGTCCTGAAATCTCCCTTTTAGATTACGTATCCCGAGGACCACGCCGCGGATATCCAACCTTCAGGTCGACTTTCCCTCATCCTCTCGTCCAAAGGACCTCTTCTGTTCGTGATTCCTGAGGAAGATGACCTATCTTTGTCGTACGCATTGCGCTTGGCGCATGATCTCGACACCTTTCACAAGCTGGACGTCGAAATTTTGACGGACGTTGAAGCGAGCGGTCTCCTAGAAGATGGATCACTGGGTCCATCAAATGTTGTCATATTTGATGGACCAAAGAAGACCTCCTTTGGTCGGCGACTTTTAGGCGATTCAAAGCACCCGCTCCTGCCTTCCCGCATTTACCGAAACGCGGTTGGAAGCAGTGGTATGTGCCCGTTTGGTAGACAGCCAGTCGGAGACTTAGCATTAATAGGTGTAATTTTCCTGCACAAGCACCCGACGCACCCGGACGCGGTGACGCTCTTCTTGCAAGCGGACGATGAAATTTGTATGGAGAATGTTCTGAGGTTGTTCCCGATCCGTACGGGCGTCTTCGGTCCAGACTGGATCGCCATCAGCCTGGAGACGGCGACGTTGGGCGCGGCAGGTGTTATTGGTGCTGGGTGAGAATCTCCAGTACTTCGCACTGCTGTGATCTGATACATCAACTGTAGACTGTGGGCGGACAATTGGGGGTATTGCGAGGCCAGTTCGTGGACCGTATGAGCTATGATCGGCCCCTGTTCACGCATGGATCTCGCTCTAATATGACCCCTCCTTATGCCGTTCAAAATGCGCCAAAGACCCCTCGGCTACGCGGGAAGTATTACTCTCCACCCCTGGTTTCGTTTCGCCCTCTTTTGGCGTTTGCCTGCCGTGTCTGTCGCGTATAATCCATGCCCAAATATGAATGCGACACCTGTCGCTCTGGAACAATTTGAGGGGTACAAACGGCAAGTTCTCTCATACGCGATCCCTTCTAACGGAGCCTCTGAACCGACTGTAAAACCACGGTGATGGTGTCGTGGTTCCGGTTGGCAGACACACAGATGACACAGGCAGACATTGGATCATTTGTCTGAGTATTAGGAAAATTATACTTTTTCGACGAAACTGGCCGGCATTAGACATGAAAACTGAGTTAAATTTGCCAAGAGGTCGGATAGCGGTACGTAGGAGGTAGGGTGTTTTGCTGATAGCCCACGAAGCAACCTCGCGGGCTTCTCTGTGGGGTTGGATTCCAGGAGTGATTTCAGGTAGCAGGTGCCATCGTCATTCAAGATCTGGGACCGCCCCGTCCTTCGCTTTACATCAGGGAAAACTTGACTACTAGGTGTGGTAGGGTTCGGTGACGCGGCCTTTTTGAGGCCCACCGCGACTGTCATCGTCATCTGGTCCACCGCCGTTCAATGTCATCAGACTTAAGTACTTATTTTTTCGTCACCAACCCCTCCGCCGGGTCGATAAAATTGGTACAAGTATTCGAGCAGAGAAAATGGAATCAAGTAATGTCGTGGTTACACGTTACAGGGCCGGGAGAGCCTAGTAGGTCCATCGCCACACACGTGATCGAAAGATACCATGGTTCCGGACGACCACGGTCGTGGTCCGGCCTGAGCCATCGAATACGAACCTAAAGCCTGTAACCGGAACTCCCGCCATCCCAGTTATCTAACGTTCCACAACTGTTGCTCAGGCCGATTTCTGCTTTGACGCGTCCGTGCTGCTGTTTGGACCTGTTTGGGTGGTGAATGTTGAGTTTTTCTTTCGTCGCGTTCTTTCACCGGGGGCAGCGGAAAATTTACCCGTTGGAGATACCTTGAATTTATTCTGAAGTTTTATTCAGTATCCGGACAATAAAGCGAATGAAGAAATGTTGAGTGAATTCGCACGCCAACCAATGAGAGTGGTACCCGTCTATCTCATCACCTTAATCTCAAAGGTTTCCTTTCGCGCTTTATTTGGAAGAAACTAATTCAAACTTCACTATAAACTCGTCATTCTTTCAAGGGAAAAATACCTCAGTGCCCCCGGTGTTTATCAATCACACGCGACGCGTCCCACGGCTTGCTGTGGCCCTCCGAGTCAACACTCACGGTCGTCTCACGATCTTTTTCCGTGTCGCGCGTTGTTCGACCATGGCCCTCGTAGATTTCTATCAACTGGCCGTCCTTTATAACCTGTGTCACCGTGATGCAGAGCTCCTCTCCCAGCTCTCCCAGCACTCTTATCCCCCCATGCCTCCCAGAGTACCATCGCGTTCGATACAATCCAAGCCCAAGGTTTACCCGTCTCTCCCTCCCCTGTTCGCTGCACCCAAGACCCCACCACCCAGATGCAGCACTTCCACCGTGATGTGCACGACCCCGATCTCCCGTGGGTCGTCCGTCCGCCAGAGACAGGAAGGCGATACGGACCGAGTCGGCAAGTACGATTGCGCGGACTACGAGGACTACATCCGCGAAGATCTCGGTTCCCGAGTTTTCGTCGACTTTGAGGTCTTCATCAAGCGTGTGCTGCACGTCCCAGACGACTGGGAGACCAAATGGAAACCGGCCATCGACGCCGTCAAAGTCGACCCCGAATTCATTAAACACCACGAGAGGTACTGCGAGCTCTGCGAGCAGAGGGGCACGCCCGAGGAGGACTTCTACCCAGACCTGACGGCGACGGCAAACGCTGTTCTCGGGGTCTTGTCTCGGTCCGATTTTAAGGTCATCCCTT
>Ga0307514_10002294_pt1 | contig 20223 bp, 13 predicted proteins | sample 16_EM_MG_FD_203088 | JGI IMG/M metagenome (GOLD analysis project Ga0307514, IMG submission 203088) | Populus trichocarpa ectomycorrhiza microbial communities from riparian zone in the Pacific Northwest, United States - 16_EM | ecosystem: Host-associated > Plants > Roots > Unclassified | place... | reverse complement strand
AACCCCCCCGACGACACCCCCACTCGGCCTGACCTCTCCTCAACATCACCCGAGGAAGTCAGAGGCTCCTCAGAGTACACCTGACCTCCTTCACCAGCAGAAACATTCGGAGGTGCCCATGCGCACGCCTCCGGGAACCTCTCGAACCCCAGTGGGCCGGCTGCTACGAAATCGGCAGCCGGCCCATCACCCACACCTTCGCCAAAATCCTTGACACCTCAGGAGTGCAGGACCAGTGTCGTCTTCATTCTCTCCGGTAATTCAAACCGTCGTCGAGCAGTCTTCCCGCGTCCTGCAAACGTATGCCGTAGACCCTGGTCTCGTGGCCGAACACGCCAACGGAGAGCGCCGTATCACCCAGGGAGGATATGGTGATCGCCAACTTTTCGAGCTCGTCCAGAACGCGGCCGACGAAATCGCCGACCAGCCTGGCGGAAGGGTTCACGTCGTCCTCACAGGCACTCATCTGTACTGTGCAAACGAAGGAAATCCCGTCACTCCCGAGGGCGCGGAAACCATTCTTCGAATGAGCATGTCGAAGAAGCGCGGAGGGCAGATCGGGAGGTTCGGTGTGGGCGTGAAGTCGGTCCTCGTGGTGACCGATGCACCGGAATTCTTCAGCAGCACCGGAAGTTTCGGATTCGACCGCGCCTGGTCGTACGAGCAAATCAAAAACGTGCCCGGCGTGGCCGCTCGGTACGGTCCGGAATTCGGTGCCCCCGTTCTGCGGATGGCCCGCCCTCTGGACGTGCAGACCGAGCGCGCCGCCGACCCCGTCCTGCACGAGCTGCTGACGTGGGCGACCACCGTCGTACGGCTGCCGTTGCTGCCGAAGGCGGACCGCCGGCTGGGCCTGGACATGCACGGCGGGCGCGCCAAGGAGCACGGCGAGCCCCGCGACGAATTCCCCGTGGGCTTCCAGCTTTTCTCACCGCACGTCGCGAAGGTCGTCCTCGAGGACCGTCGTCACCTCCCCGCGGCTCGCCGGGTCCTGACCACGCGACAGACCGGCGACCTGCACACCGTGGTGGAGGAAAGGACTGGGAAGGCCAACACCATCCGCTGGCGGGTGTTCACCACCACCCACACACCCGGTCCGGCGGCCCAGGCGGACGCCGGTGAACTCCACGACCGGCTCTCGCTCGACCTCTCCTGGGGTGTTCCCGCCCTGCGGAAAGACCCGGAGACCGGCCTGTACGTCAACTCGCGGACCCGTGGCCGCGGTAGGTTCTGGTCCTTCTTCCCGACCAAGTACGAGATGTCGTTGAGCGGCATCCTCAACGGAGCGTGGAAGACCAACGAGGACCGCCAGAACCTGCTCGACTCATCGCCCTTCAACCAGGAGATGATCAGAGTGTCGGCGGCGTTGGTCGTCGACTCGCTTCCAGCTCTGGCGCCCGCCGAGGACCCCGCTGCCTACCTCCCCTTGCTTCCCGGACGAGTCAAGGAGGCGATCAGCTGGGCCGACGAGTTCCTGACTCGGGAGATCTGGGACCGCGCTGCGGACAGTCCGTCGCTGCCCGACCAGAACGGCGTCCTGCGCGTCCCGACCGAGCTGCGGATCCACCCTCGGCTCGACAAGGACCTCAAGAAACTGTCCAGTTGGCTTCGGATGTGGCACGAGTGCCCCGGGCGCCCCTCGAACTGGCTGCACCCGAGTGTCGAGGCGGACTCCCTGCGCTCCGGAAAGGTCGAGCACATTCTCGGCGCGGCCGGGCACGGACGGACCGATGTCCGCGAATGGCTGGAGGCCCTGGTCGAGAGCGGCACCGCCGAGGCGTCAGCCGTAGCCATTCGCATCCTCGCGGACATGATCGAGATCCGCTCCCCGTACGCCGATGAGGCGCGCAAGGCCCGCATCGTGCTCACCGAGGAGCACGGCCTCGTCGCCCCCGTGCACGGCAAGGTGTTCCGCCGCGCCGATCAGGGCGGACTGCGCGAGTCCTTGGTGTACGTGGTCGCCAAGCTCGCCCAGGACCCGTCGCTGGCGCACGCGCTCAACGCCCTGGGCATTCGGGAGGCCGATGTCGAGGGCCGGTTCTTCAGCGTTCTCGACCAAGGCTTCGACCACTACAGCGAATCGGACTGGGAGCGGTTCTGGGAGCTGTTCCGGCAAGCCGGGGTCCGTCGAGTGGCCCACAAGGTCCTGGAGCGGATGCCCACACCGCGCTCGACACTCCGAGTGCGGACTGCCGACGGGCGGTTCCGACCGGTTCAGGACTGCCTGCTGCCGGGGGTCGTGGTCGACGCGAAGCGTGACCCGAGCGTCGCCGTCGACATGGCCTTCCACTCCGACGACACGCCCTTCTTCTCCCAGGTCGACCTGCAGGAACGACCGTCCGGTGGGGTACAGCCCAAGGCGGACGAGGCCTGGTTCGCAGAGTACCGCGAAGCCGTTCACGCCTCGTATCTGCGCGGCTTGGACAGCCGCGCCCCCCGCCCCGCCCTGAACCGGATGAAGGTCGAGGGCGCCGCGATCGGAGGCCCGCTCCACCTCTTCCGGGCTCTGTCCGAGGAGTCCCGCGCCGCCTTCCTGAAAGTGCTGCCAGACGACGCCGTGGTGGACAACTGGACGCGTCAGATCGGCGCGCAGACCGGCACCCGACAGGCGGTGGTCTCGCCGATCCGGTGGATGCTGAGGAACCACGGCACGGTCGCCACCTCCCAAGGGATCAAGCCGCTGAAGGAGGCCGTCGGCCCCCAGCTCGCTGCCTACCGTGACGTCCTGCCGGTCGCCGACATCTCCCCCGAGAAGGCCCGCAAGCTGCGGCTTCCGACCACCGTCGACGAGGTTCCCTCCGACCGCTGGGAAGCGCTCCTCGCGGAGGTGTCCCGCAGCGAGGACGACTCCTTCGTCGGCGCCACCTACGTGATGCTGACGCGGTTCGGCGCGGACTTCCCCGAGGACTCCCTGACCCGCTGCCGAATCGGCGACACCTGGGACACCCGCCCCGACGAAGAGATCACCCTCGCTGTCAATTCCGCCGAGTACCGGGCGCTCCGTGCCGAGCAGCTGCCCGCGCTGCTCGTGCCGACCCCCGAGGACGCCGAGCTGATGGTCGAGAAGTGGGGCATGCTCCGCTACGCAGAGGTGATCAGCCGGGAGACGCGCGAGGTGGCCGAGGGGGACCCGGTGCCACTCGTCGAACTGTATCCAGCCCTGCGCCAGCGTCTGAACAGCGGGAACCGCAACAGCCTGGTGCAGCGCTGCACCGAGCTGGAGGAGATCACTCGTACGCCCAATGGCACACACGCCACCCCACTCAAGGCAGTCAGTCAGAACGGCATCGTGAAGGTCCGCGTCCCGCTGGCCCCCGAGCCGATGCTGATCCTGATCGACCACGAACTCGGGCTCGGTCTCGGAGCGATCGGGTCCCGGGCCGTCCTGGAACACCAGGACCGTATGGCGCGGGACAGCGCGATGCAGGCCGCGCGGAAGGCCGTACGCGAGGCCGAGGACGTGGTCGCCAAGATCGAGCTGCTGATCGGGGCGGAAGCACTACGTGCCGGGCTCCCTGAAGGATTGATGGAGGCCGAGCTGCACGCGACCGACGGCGTGGAGCCTTCCGGGCGGCGGATCGCGCAGATGGCGTTCAACTCTCACGGCGACGGGATCCTCCAGCAGCACACCAGGGACATTCAGGCGCGCTTCCCCAATGCGCCGGTTGGTTACACAGGTTCCTCGGCAGCCATCGCCTTCGTATCGGAACTGAAACTGCCTGTTGCGTTCGCCGGTTCGCGGACTCCGTCCCCGCCTCCGTTCGAGACCGTCGAAGGCCCTCGGGACTTCCCGAGTCTCCACGCCTACCAGGAGGACCTGGTCCGGAACATCTCCACCATGCTCGATCGGCTGGCCCCTCAGCGCGGCATGCTGTCCTTGCCCACCGGCGCAGGCAAGACCCGGGTCACCGCCGAGGCCGTGATCCGCTGGGTCAAGCGGCTCGGCGACCTCAAGGGTCCGCTGCTGTGGATCGCTCAGACCGAGGAGTTGTGCGAACAGGCCGTACAGAGCTGGAAGTTCGTCTGGAGCAAGGTCGGTGCGGAGCGTCCGCTCACCATCAGCCGACTGTGGAGCAGCAACGATGTCGGGAACGTCGTCGACCACCCCCACCTGGTGGTCGCCACCGATGCCAAGCTGGAGCGTTGCCTGGGCGCCGACCAGTACGCCTGGCTGCGACAGGCCGCGCTGGTGATCGTGGACGAGGCGCACACCGCCATCTCGAAGCGGTACACCGAGATCCTGGGCCAGTTGGGACTCACCCAGTACGAGACCGGGCGCCATCTGCTCGGCCTCACAGCGACCCCGTTCCGCAACACCAACGAGGAGGAGACCCGCCGTCTGGTCAACCGCTTCGGCAACCGCCGTCTCGACGAGGGTGTCTTCCGGTCCGGGGACCCGTACCGGGATCTGCAGGAGTGGGGGATGCTCGCCGAGGTCGAGCACCGCACCCTGAAGGGCGGCAAGATCGAGTTGACTCGGGACGAGAAGACCCACGCCGACCGCATGGCGATGCTCTCCCGCTCCGCCGAGCAGCGGCTCGCTGACGACCACGGGCGAAGCCGTCGCATCATCGACGAGGTAGCCGCTCTTCCGGAGGACTGGCCGACGCTGCTCTTCGCCACCTCCGTGGACCACGCCAAGTACCTGGCGGCCATGCTCAACGACCGCGGCATCCGAGCCGCCGCTGTCGACTCGACAACCAGCACCCAGGACCGTCGCACCCGTATCGAGAACTTCCGAAACGGCCGCATTCGTGTGCTCACCAACTACGGTGTTCTCACCCAGGGGTTCGACGCGCCAGCCACCCGTGCCGTGGTCGTGGCCAGGCCGGTCTACAGCACCAACGTGTACCAGCAGATGATCGGTCGTGGTCTGCGCGGTCCGCTCAACGGCGGCAAGGACACCTGCCTGATCCTCAACGTCAGCGACAACATCCCGAACTTCGACACCCGACTCGCCTTCACCCAGTTCGAGCACCTCTGGAGCCGTTCGTGACCGACCCCTACCTCGACAGCCCCCCGCTCACCGAGGAACAGCGGTCCGTTGTCGAGCAGCCCTGGGACGCCCGCGTCCTGGTGACCGCCGGCGCGGGGGCCGGCAAGACCCACACGCTGGTGCGCCGGCTCGACGCGCTGTGCGGGAACGAGGGTCCCGAAGAGGCTCTGGAAGCCTCCGAGATTTTGGTGCTCAGCTTCTCCCGGTCGGCAGCTCGGGAGCTGCGGGAGCGGATCGCCTGGCAAGGTGAGGGCGCCCGCCGAGTGCGAGCGCAGACTTTTGACGCCTGGGCCTACGGGATACTGCGGCAGGCCTACCCGGACAAGGACTGGAGCGCAGCCTCCTTCCTGGAGCGGATCGAGGCCGCGGCCCGTGCGGTCGAGCAGGGGGCGCTGGAAGCCGGCGACGCCATGCCGCCCGCGCACGTCGTCATCGACGAGGTGCAGGACCTGCTGGGCGACCGCCGGGACCTCGTGGAGGCGCTACTCGATCGCTATCAGGAGAGCTGCGGCTTCACCGTGGTCGGTGACCCCGCGCAGTCCGTCTACGGCTTCCAGATCACGGATTTCAGCAAACGCGCCGACGAGACGGGCCGGTTCTTCGACTGGCTGCGCGCCTCGTACCCGGACGACCTGGTCGAACTCCACCTCACCAGGAATTTCCGGGCGTCCACCCCAGAGGCCCGGATCGCGCTGGCACACGGGCAGCGCCTCCAGAACGTCTCGGATGCCGACGAGGCCGCGGACCTCTACGAAGAAATGCGCGAGCTGCTCCTCGATCCGGCGAACGGGATGGGAGACCTCACCGACCCGTTCACTCGCGACGGACTACGCGACTTCCCCGACACCTGCGCGATTCTCGCCCGTGACAACCGGCAGGCCCTCGTCGTCTCGGAGCTGCTCCACCAACACGGCGTGGAGCATCGACTGCGGCGTCCATTGGAGGATCGCCCGGTCCCCTACTGGGTGGCCGAGCTGTTGCGCCGCACCGAGTCCGCAACGCTCTCCGAGGACCGGTTCCGGTCCCTGTTCGCAGAGATACCTCTGCCGTACGAGCCGAACCCGGGCACAGTGTGGGCTGTGCTGCGCCGGGCCGCGCGAGGCCCGGGTCGAGGCGTCCTCGACCTGGAGCGGATGCGCCGCCTGGTTGCCGACGGCCGTTTCCCGGACGAGCTGGCCGATCCTGAGACGGCACGCATTGTGGTTTCCACGGTGCATCGAGCCAAGGGCCTGGAGTTCGACCGGGTGATCGTCCTCGCCCCTCCGACCGTCGCGGAGTTGCAGCGGCAGTTCAAGGAAGAGCTGGACCTCCCGGCCGAGGCCCGCGCCCTGTACGTGGCCCTGACTCGTGCCCGTCAGGACCTGTATCACATCGACCGGCCCGAGCTGCCTATCTTCAAACGAGCCGGCGGCAGGAAGAACGGCCGTAGGTTCTTGGGCGGGTGGAAGCAGCACGACCGGTACGGAATCGTCGGCGAGTCCGGTGATGTGTGCGCGGACAACCCTCCCGGCCACGAGGCTGACGCCGTGGCGACCCAGGCCTACCTTCTGACGCAGGTAGCCCCGGGCCACGAAGTGGTGCTGCGCAGGCGCCATGACCTGCCGCTCGGCGAGTGGCAGAGTCCGGCGTATGCCCTGCTGCACAACGGGCGGGAGATCGGCGAGGTCTCGGAGCTGTTCCGACAGGAGCTGTTCCAGGTGCAGAAGGTGAACCGCACGTGGGACCCCTGGTGGCCCGACGAGATCCACGGGCTGCGGGTGGACACCTTGGAGTCCGTCGCGGGCAGCACTGCCGCCGGCGCCAACGCCGGCCTCGGAGACCGGGGTGTGTGGATCGCGCCCCGGATCACCGGAATCGGAAGGTACCGACGGGCGGACGACGACGAGGAGCAGCGCGCATGAGCGACACTGAGAACCGGCATGCCGAGCACTACCGGGTCCGGGACGAAGAGCTGCTGGTGGGCCTCCGCCGCGAGCTTCTCGGCCCTACCTCGGACGCCGCTCCGGAGGACCGAGAGGAAGTCCTCGCCCAGGACGCCCCCATCGACCGCTATCTCGCCGGTGTCCTCTACCCGAGGTCGGCGGACGCCGAAGCCGAGCAGCGGATACTCGAGGACGAGGCGGAACACGATGGACTGGACGTCACCCCCCTGCGTACCCGCGACAACGTGGAGGAGTCCGGGACCTCGCAGGAGGTAGGCGCCGCTGGGTCCCGCCGGCCCTCCTCCATGGGGCTCACCTTCGCGATCAACCCGGCCATAAGCGATTCCGTCGTGGTCCGTGCGCGGGCTGCCGCCTACCGGCCCACGGACGCGGACGGCAACCCGGTCCCCGCCCGTCGCGCCGAGGCCCGCACCACCTCCGACCAGCAGGAGCACTGGCGGCGTGAGGAACTCACGTTGCCCGACACCACGGTGGACGTGACCACGCCTGCCCCCGACCTGCGGTTCAAGTTGACCGACGGAGTCGGACTGCGCGTCAATGTCCGGCGCCCCGACGCGACGTTGCGCACGGTGACCGTCACGGTGACCATGGTCAACACGCACAAGGTCGGCGAACGGGAGCTGCAGGACGCGTTCTCCCTGTTCCAGTGCGGGCTCGTCGTCCGCGCGGCCGACGGATCCAGCGCTTTCGTCGAACGTCCCGCCCCCGATGTCGCGCACGACCCCGAGGTCGCCACCAGCCGCTTGCTGCACCGCCACGCCCCGACGTTCGCCGTCGGGCACGGGTGCGCAGCCGAATGGGACTGGGCACCGCCGCCGATCGGCATGACCGACTCGGAGTGTGCTGGTGTGTCCGAGGTACGGAGCGAGTTCGTCCCCACCGTGGAGGTGCTGCTCACCGACTCCAATCCGGAGATCGACAGCTCCGCCCTGTCCATGCTCGGTCTGGCGGAGCAGCCCGACGCGGAGGTCCTTGCCGCGCTCGAGGCACTCACCGCAGGCTACAAACGGTGGATCGATCGCAAGCAGGCCGAGGCCGATGCACTGATCGGCGGCGCGCACGAGAAGGCAGCCCGCGACCAGGTCGACGCCTGCCGCGAAGCGCTCGGTCGGATCCGTGAGGGCATCGAACTCCTGCGGATCAAGCCGGACTTGATGCGGGCATTCCGGCTCGCCAACCGGGCCATGGCTGACCAGCGGGCCCGTAGCGCCTGGGTGAAGAGCGGCCGCAACGGCTCCCCCGAGCCTGCCAAGGGCCGCTGGCGCCCGTTCCAGATCGCCTTCGTCCTGCTCTGCCTGGCCGGCATCGACGACCCCGAGCACCGCGATCGCGAGGTCTCCGACCTCCTATGGTTCCCCACCGGTGGTGGCAAGACGGAGGCGTACCTCGGCCTGATCGCACTCACCTCCTTCCTGCGCCGGTTCCGACTTGGTCCGAACGGCGGTGGTGTCACCGTCCTGATGCGGTACACCCTGCGCCTGCTGACCCTGCAGCAGTTCGAGCGGGCCACCATCCTGCTGTGCGCCATGGAACGGATGCGTCGCGACAACCTGTCGGAGCTGGGTGCCGAACCGTTCTCCCTCGGCATGTGGGTCGGTGAATCGGCCACCCCCAACAAGTTGAAGGTCGCGAACGACCAACTGGCAGAACTCCGCAAGGATCTCGACAAGCGCCTGGCGACCAGGAACCCTGTCCAACTGCACGCCTGCCCCTGGTGCGGCACCCGCCTGGACGCCCGCGCGTACGAGGTCGACGAGGACGAGAAGCGCATGCACGTCCGCTGCCCCGGCGCAGGCTGCGACTTCGCGGACGGTCTGCCCGTCCACCTGATCGACGAGGCGGTGTACGACGCCCGGCCGACACTGGTCATCGCCACCGTCGACAAATTCGCGTCCATGCCCTGGCGTCCGGACACCGCCGCCCTCTTCAACCGGAATGACCCGAGCGATCGCACACCGCCGCCCGAGCTGATCGTGCAGGACGAACTCCATCTCATCTCCGGCCCGCTGGGGACACTCACCGGCCTCTACGAGACCGCCGTCGACGAGCTCGCCGGACGTCCCAAGGTGATCGCCTCGACGGCGACCATCCGGCGCGCCGCCGACCAGGGCCGCAGGCTCTTCGACCGCGTGGTCCGCCAGTTCCCGCCCGCCGGCCTGGACTCCCGGGACTCCTGGTTCGCCGTGGAGACCCCTCGTGAGGAGAAGGCAAGCCGTCGCTACGTGGGCCTCCTCGCCCCCGGCACCAGCCAGTCCACCCTGCTCATCCGGACGTACGCGACTCTGCTGCACCGGGCGAAGCAGGCGCAGGCCCCGGACGACGTGCTGGACGCCTACTGGAGCCTGGTCGGCTACTTCAACAGCCTCCGGCTGCTCTCCGCGGCCGAACTCCAGGTTCACGACGACGTGGTGGCGTATCTGGAGCTGCTGGGCGCGCGCGAGGAGACCACCGTGCGTTCGATCGCCAACTATTCGGAGCTGACGAGTCGCATCGACGCCAGCGAGATTCCGGCCCGCCTCAAGGGCATTGAGCGGAAGTTCCCCGACGCGGACGTCGTGGACGTTCTCCTGGCCACCAACATGATCGCGGTCGGCGTGGACGTGGACCGACTCGGTCTGATGGCAGTGATGGGCCAGCCGCAGACCACCGCCGAGTACATCCAGGCCACCAGCCGCGTCGGCCGCTCCCACCCTGGTCTGGTCGCCGTGATGCTCAACGCGACCCGCTCGCGCGACCGTTCTCACTACGAGAATTTCCTGCACTTCCACTCCGCCCTGTACCGCGAGGTCGAGTCGACCTCCGTCACCCCCTTCTCCGCCCGCGCCCGTGAGCGCGGACTGCACGCGGTGATCGTCGCGCTGACCCGGATCATGCTCCCGGAGGCTCGGCCCAACGAGGCCGCGGGCATGGTGGAGTCGTACGAGCAGCGCATCCGCGACGAGATCAAGCCCGTCCTCCTCGACCGCGTCCGCGCCGTCACTCCCGAGGAGGCCGACGCCGTCTCCCGCGCCTTCGACGAATTCATCGACTGGTGGTGCGACGAGGCCGACATCCACAACGGCCTGCTCTTCGAACCGAGGAAGGGCAAGCGCACCCCGTCGCTTCTTCAGCCGTACGACCATGAGGCCGAGGACGCCGAGGCCTGGCCCACCCTGTGGAGCCTGCGCGATGTCGATGCCGAGTCCGCCCTGTTCATGGAGGCCACCCGATGACCCCGCCCCCCGCGCGCCGTCGCCGTTCCAGTGCCAATGGCTCGGCGCCCGCCCACAACCTCCCCCGTCGCGGCGCGGTCCGTCGCGCCCAGGCGATCACCACGTACGGCGTCGGTTCGCTGATCGCGGTCGACCACGAGTCCTTCGTCGTCTCCGGCTTGGACGGCGCCGACGAGCATTGGAGCATGGACGAGGCGCCGCGCATCCATGAACGCCGGCTCGCGCGCATTCTGAACGTGGAACACTTCCGGCTGCCGCCCGCGTCTGACGAGTACAGCAAGGACGGCATCCGGGTCCGCCGTTTCCCGCTCATGCATTCCTGCCCCGAGTGCAACGAGTTGCGCCGCCATCGCGACTTCAACCCGCCGCCCGGCAAGAGCGTCTGCGGCACCTGCGAGGCGGATCTGGTCCCTTCCCGCTTCGTGATCGCCTGCGAGGCCGGCCACCTCGACGAGTTCCCGTACTGGCACTGGGTGCACCGCGCTGCGGGGCGCGGCACAGCGACCGCCGGCCAGTGCGGCGGGACTCTCAGGCTTCGCACCTCCGGCCGCAGTTCCTCGCTCCGCTCGATCCTCGTGTCCTGTAGTTGCGGGGTGCCCGAGGTATCGATGGAGGGTTCGTTCCGCAAGAGCGCGCTCAAGGACCTCGGGCTGCGATGCCGCGGGGCGCAGCCCTGGCTCGGCACCTCCGTCCCTGCAGTGCGCTGCACTCTCACCCCGCGAAACCTCCAGCGCGGTTCCTCCGCCGTATGGCAGCCGGTGCTGAAGTCCGCGCTCTCCATCCCACCGTGGAGCGACGGACGAGCAGACCCGTTGTCCGCGTACTGGGACCGGCTGCGCGAACTCGACAGTCGAGCGGAAGTGGAGGATCGCCTCAAATTCGTCTTCGGAGACGACATCCCGATCCCCATCGACGAGGTGATGGCACTCCTCGCCGCGGAACGGGAGGAGGACCAAACAGGCGACGAGGCGCCGTCCTTCGACCACCGCTACCGCGCCTTGCGCAACAAGGAGTACGAGCGCCTCCGCGCCGGCAACGACGAGCGCGAACGCTCCCGCGACGAACAGTTCATCTGCGAGACCCCGCTCGGCGACCCGACCGCTCTCGACAGCATCGGGGTCACCGGCCCCATGCTGGTCAAGAAGCTTCGCGAGGTCCGCGCACTCAAGGCGTTCACCCGACTCGCCGACATGGACTCTCTCTCGGATGTCAACGAGGCCAAGCTCTCCTCGAATACCCTGAACTGGCTGCCCGCCATGGAGGTTCGGGGCGAGGGCGTCTTCCTCCGGCTGGTCGAGGACCGTCTCGCCGCCTGGGAGAACACCGCCGCCGTGGCCGCGCGCGCCGAACGCATCCGCACCGCACATCGCCGGATGATGGAGCAGAGGGCCTCCGACCCCACCCAGGTCCAGCCCTCTCCCGCCACCCCCCGCATGGTGCTGCTGCACACCCTGGCTCACGTGCTGATCAACGAGTGGAGCTTGGACGCCGGCTATCCGGCCGCCGCCCTCCGCGAACGCCTCTACGCCGACCAGGAAATGGCGGGTCTGCTCGTCTACACCGCCACGAGCGACTCTGCAGGCAGTCTCGGCGGTCTGGTCGCCCAAGGCGAGCCCGAGCGGCTGGCGGGCACGATCCGGTCCGCGATCCGCCGGGCCTCCTGGTGCTCCGCCGACCCCCTGTGCATCGAGTCCGAGGCGTCCGGCACCGGCGGCACCAACCTCGCCGCCTGCCACGCCTGCGTGATGCTCCCCGAGACGAGCTGCGAGCACAACAACATCCTGCTCGACCGCGCGCTGCTCGTCGGCACCCCGGAGGATCCTCATCTGGGCTTCTTCGCGAACATAATGGAGCACTGACATCCCGTCGGCTGTGGGACGCTGCACAGATCGGCGTCTTGCCGGCCGATACCTCGTAGGGGCGGGGACTGACGCGGTAGCTGAGGCTCCGCTTCCAGCCCCCGCCGCTTCGGCCATACGTGCAGTTTCCTCGCACATGGCTCTCCGGCTCGTTCTCCAGCCGGCATGGCTGTTGGCGGCGACCAGCGACACGGCGGCAACCGCGCCTCAGTGGGATTGTTCCGTCAGGTGCTCGACCTGCGAAGCAACCTGTTGGTCGTGATGGCCCAGTTCAGCGTCATAGCGGGATTGAGCACGGTCCAGTACCTCGTCCGCGTCACAGCCATGAACGCGAAGCCAATGAAGGAAGTCCGTGATGGCCATGACCACTGACTCCTCAGCCACGGCCCGGCCCAGCCTGCCCGAGCCCGGTCGAAAGGGCGAGTTCACGGCGGCATAGAAGTCCAGCAAGGCCTCAGCCCGCAGCACCTCGGGACCTTCCACGTGGCCGTTCGGCGATACAAGGCCTGTCGCCAGCTCACACCACGTGACTTTCCGGTTGAGGCAGAGCTGGACACCCCAGCGGGCCGCGACCGCGTCGACGAGGGCCATACCCCGCCCGGACTCGGAGTCGACATTCGCGTCCAGGAGGGTCGGCAGGGCTCGCGTATCGGGGTCGTGGACTTCGATGCGCAGATGAACACCGTTCATCGAGACCACGAGTGTGGCCGGAGTGCCCGCACCGACATGCGTGATGATGTTGGACACCAGCTCGCTCACGCACAGCTGGGCAGCGTCTGTGACGTCGTGCAGGCCCCACATCCCCAGGTGCAGCCGCACGATCCGGCGCAGAGCGGCTACTTCCTCGGGTTCCGCGGTGAAGTCCAGGTCCCACGCCTTCCTTGACATACAGGTTTCCTGGATCACGGAGACCGCCTCTCGTCGCATGCCATCTCCGCTTGGTCAGCGGAGCGTTACGCCTCCTCACGGTGAGTGGCGCCATCACCAGAGTGGCGCGAACACATCCCGTCGTGCAATGTGCACGGCGGGATTCCCACTTCCGAGTGATTGGCAGGTGCGCACCTTGGCGCCAGACTGAACGTCCGCTATTCCACGGAGGGTTGAGATGGCTGGTTCCCCGACGGCACGCCGCCGCCGTCTCTCGATCGAGCTGAAGAAGCTCCGAGAGAACAGCACCCGGACCTGCGCACAGGTCGGCGAGGCCCTGGACTGGAGCGGATCCAAGGTCAACCGCATGGAGACGGGCAGCGGCCGGGTCCAACCGTCGGACATCGATGCCCTGTGCCGGTTCTACCAAACGACCGATGAGCTGCGTGAGTTCCTCAAGTCCTTGGCCCGGGAGGCCAAGACGCGCGGTTGGTGGCAGGTGCACGACTCCGGTGTGCCCGAATGGTTCAACATCTACATCGGTCTGGAGCAGGAAGCCTCCACGTTCCGTCAGTACCAATGCGAGTTGATCCCTGGCCTCATGCAGACCGAGGCCTACACCACGGAGCTCCACAAGACAGGAGCGCACATGTCGGCCGAGGACATCGGCAAGGCCGTGCGTGTACGAATGGAGCGCCAGACTCTGCTCACGCGAACCCACGCCCCCGATGCCTGGTTCGTCGTGAACGAAGCCGCTCTGCGTCACGTCATCGGGGATCAGGCGTTGATGCGCGAGCAACTGGAACGCGTGCTGGACTCGGCCGAGTTGTCGAGCGTGACCTTGCAGGTCCTCCCTTTCGACTCAGGCACCTATCCGGCCACGGGCTCCTTCACCATGCTGGGCTTCCCCGATCAGGAAGACCCGGACCTCGTGTATCGGGACGGCATCACCGATGCCGTCTACCTTGAAGGCGAGCATCATGTCCGTGAGTACACGAGGGCATTCGACGGCTTGCGAGCCGCGGCCCTCAGTCCTCAGCGTTCCGCCCGGCTGATCAACTCGGTACTGAAGGAATACGCAAGTTGAGCATCGCAGAGTCCACAACCCAAGGCCCTCTGGTGTGGTTCACGTCGTCATACAGCAACGGCGCCGGAGGTGAGTGCGTCGAGTGTGCCTTGACCGGTGAGCGTGCACTGATACGTGACTCGAAGGACACGGGAAGCCCCATCGTTGCGGTACGAGGCACCGCTTGGTGTTCTTTCGTACAGGCCGTGACGAACGGCAAGTTGGCCTGCGCCGGTTGAGTGCTGCCCATGCCGGCGGGAAGCAAGGCGACGACCGGCGGAACTGGTGCCGTCCAGGGAAGCGGTCACCGACTGCTGTGCAGGTCGCCTTGCATCGAATCGCCAAGGCAGCGGACGATTCGGACCACAACATCCTGAGTGAAGCGAAGTTGCTCCAGCACGCATGACTTCTGCGCACGCTGGCGCCGGCACCGAGCTTTACAGCCGATGCCGCGCACATCTGAAGTGCTGGGTGTGCGCGGCATCGGGCCCGAGCTGCTTGTGCTCGTAGATCGTCGGGCGGCGGTGTGCTTAGGACTCCTACAAAAGTGGTGGGCTTGACCTCGTCACAGGTCGTGCCATCCAACCCCTGCTCAGGGAGCTGTTCACGCGAGGAGGTGCTCCCACCGCAATGCGGCTCTCTCCCCGATCCGGTAGCTGTGGGCCCGCTCAGTGATGTCCAGTTGGACAGCGTCGATGTCCGGTTGCCCAGCGTCCTGCCAAGCTCCTATAGCGCACTCGATCCTGTCCCACAGGGCAACGGGTCCGCCCTGTCGAACCGTCCAGCCCGAACAATCCTCGGTGAAGGCCGCGAAGGACTCCCTCTCGGCGTCGAACAGGTACAGCAGTGGTGCGCCACTGCGGTCCGAGGCGCGAACGAACCGGGCTCCTGGGATGGTGAGTTGAGTCAAAAAGGCCGGCATCCACTCCTCCAGAAGGGACGGCGGAACCTTGGCGGGGCGTTCGGTGTCCGCATAGGCGGTGCGAGCCGAGAGATCCCCGGCCAGCGGTGTCGCCGCCTGCGAACGAGCCTGCATGAAGGACGACCGCCCGATGATGCGCCCCTCCGCCGAACCGTCCTCGTTCACCGTCACCTTGGCCAGGCCGGTGCCGTACGGCCAGGAGCCGATGGTGGCGAGGATGATGCCGCCGGGCTTGGTCTGGCGGACCCAGGTGTAGGGGATGCGGCGCACGGCACAGGTGGCGATCACCCGGTCGTACGAGGCGCGGGCCGGGTGGCCGAGGAGACCGTCACCCGTCACGGTCCATGTAGAGAATCCGGCCTCTTCCAGGGCGGAATCCGCGCGGGCGGCGACTTCGGGGTCCACCTCGACCGTGGTCACGTTGTCCTCGCCCAGGCGGTGGCACATCAGCGCGGTGGAATAGCCGGTGCCTGTGCCGATCTCCAGGATCGTCTGCCCCTCTTCCACCTCCAGTTCCTCGATCATCCCGACGACTGTTACCGGCGTGGTCGAGGAGGACGTCGGCACCCCGGTGACGGGCTCAGCGGCTTGGTCAGCGGTCAGATGGCCGTCGAGCTGGGTCGCCAGCGACTGATCGCTGTAGGCGATCTGCAGCCACTCCTCCGAGGCCGTACCGAGGGCGGTCACCGGGCGCCAGCGTCCGCCATCGACTGGCAGGAACACTCCCGGGTTGAGGAAGAGCTCGCGCGGGACGGCCTCGACCGCCGCTCGCCACTTCGGGCTCTTGAGGGCCCCGGCTGCCTCCAGCCGGTCTGCGAGTACACGCCGCTGCGGAGCACTGTCAGGCAAGGACATCAACTTCTCCTTGTTCGGGTTGGCCTGCTACGAGGAGGTCGGCGAACGCGGCGGCCATCTCCAACCCGGTCTGCTCCTCCAGCCATCCCCACTGACCGTTGGGATTCAGCTCAAGCCAGTGGAACTCCCCGTCCCGGCCCACAGCGAGGTCGAAGGATCCCGAAGCGAGGCCGAAGTGGTCCAGGTAGGCGAGCAGGGTCCTCTCCAAGCGGTTCGGCAGGTCTACCACGCTGTACGTGAGCGCGGTGTAATCCCTGCGCCAGTCCAGGAGGTCAGAGTCGATGCGCACAGCGAACGTACGCCGGCCGACGATCAGGACACGGACGTCCGCGACCTTGTCCACTCGGGCTTGGAACAGGTGCGGTGTGATGCGCACGGTGTCGTCCAGTTCGTCGGCGCGGACGGATTCCGCCCAGGACGTGAGGCCGACACCGTCTCTCTCATACGGGGTCCAACGCAGCGTTTTGTGGATCACCTGGCGGTGTTCGCGGATGAACCTGCGCGCGTCGTCGGGGTCGTTGGTCACGAGTGTCGGAGGCACTGTGAGACCCATGTGATGAGCGAGGGCCAGCTGTGCGGGCTTGTAGTCGGCGGCTGCGTTCCTCAGCGGGTGGTTGAGCCACAGGCAGCCTTTCAGTCCGTAGAGGGTGCCGCCCAGTCCATAGCGGACTTGAGCGGCGGCGGACCGTGCGTCAGCCTCTTGGAGGTGTTCGAAGGCGGGCCAGACGGGTCGGCGCCAGTACACCGCCCCCACACGCTCCAGGCCGACGATTCTCGAAGAGGTCCGGATCTGTCCGGTCACTGGAACCGGACCGACTCCGAATCGAGCCGAGACCGTCAGGTCGACCCCGAAGTCGGCAGGATCGAAGCGGGCCACTGGCACACCCCGCTGGTTGAGGTGGGCGATCACCATGTCCGCGGTGACGTCGTTCGCCTCGGTGACCACGAGCACCGGCCGTTCCTCAATCATGGCGATCAGTCCTGCTGGCTGTCCTGGTCGTGTCCCTGATCGGGCTGTGAGTCCAGGTTGGTGGAGGTCGACGTCGCCGTGGCGGAACTGGTGCCGTGCTTGCCCATGTTGACCACTTGACCCAAGGCGTCGTGGAACACCCCCATCTGTGTTCTGGGGTCAATCGTGACGGTCGTGAAGGGCGATTTCGCTGCCGTCGGGTAAGGGGCCAGCCTGCGGGCACCCCACGGGCCGGAGGGCGAGCTCCGAGGGTAAATGCTGGAGGTTCCCACGCGTTCTCCTTATGAATCGGATTGAGTCGATCGCCATGACGAGGTCGATGCGGGGTTGCGATGTGCGCTTCCTTCATGGAGAGCGACACGGGTAAGCAGGTAACCAAGGTCTCCACGGTGTGTGCGGAGCATCTCGGTGCGCTCCTGTCGAAGTTGTTCGCAGGTCGGACAGTCGCCCGTCACTGAGCTCTCCCGGTGATGTCGAGCAGGGCCTGGCCTGTGCGAGAGAGGTTGAGAAGGTACTGCCAGGCGGTGAAGGGGCTGGCCGTCTCATCGGGAGGTTCAGCCAGAAGCCGTACCGCCGAGCGCAGGACGACGCATGCGGCCTCGCACTCAGCTTCGGCCAACTCGTCCTTGAGCGCCCTCAATCCTCTGGCCAGGTATTCCGTGCGCTCCAGGGTTTCGGCGAGTGGAGGTACGTCGAGCCGAGCCTGAGTCATCCGATGTGCCTCAGCAAGAAACTCGGTCCGGTCCACACAGCCCGTTCTGCTGTCCACGCTCATCGGCGTGCCCCTTCTTGTGCTGAGCCGAGATGGCTCGAGAACACGGCAGAAGTGACGCCGCGTCACTTTGCCCCGTATCTCGCGGAAGTTGTGGCATCAGTCAATGACGTGTGGTGGTGTCCATGCGACTCCACAGGGTGACTCCGCAACGGAGTCACCGAGGGGTAGCCTCGAACGACAGCCAGAGGAGCCGCAGTTGTCGCAGGAGCCACGCGAGATCGTTGCAGGTCTGCTCACCGACCAGAGGTTCCTGTCCGCATGCGCGGAACGGGATATGGGGTCTCTCTTCCGGATGCTCAACCGGCGTGGCGTCAGCACTCGCCGAATCGCAGCGGCGGTCGGCATCGCACAGGGGCGCCTGTACGAGTACATGAATGGCAAGAGCCGTGTCGAGCGACTGACGATGTTCGAGCAGATCGCCGACGCCTTGCACATCCCCGGCCATTTCCTCGGGCTGGCCCGACGCCACTGGGAGCCACAAGCGCCCTCTCCCCCGGTGGCGTCCGCCTGCGGCGCCGCAGTGCCGTCTGACAGGCCCAGGGAGGAGGATCCTGATCTGTCGGCCATGGTGGCCTTTCGGGATGCGGATCGAGCAACCGGTGGAGGCCGTCTTTACGAAGCTGTCGTCACGCATCTCCACCAGCGCGTCGCGCCCCGGTTGGTCGACCTCAATGGCGTTCAGGTATTCGCCGCGGCGGCAGCCCTGACGGAGATGGCTGGGTGGATGGCACACGACTCCGGACGTGATCGGGTCGGGCAGGCCCACTTCGCCCGCGCACTGGTTCTCGCACGCGCCTCTGGCGACACCGCACTGGAGTCCAACATCGCTGCCTCCAGCTCTCACTTAGCCTTACAGATGGGCGATCCCTCGGCCGCCGTGCACTGGGCCAGGGTCGGGCTCGGCACTGGGGGCAACGGGCCTCGCGTGCCCACCCTGGTGGCGCGGCTACATACGATGCAGGCCCGAGCCCTCGCTGCCGCGGGTCAGCACAGTCCAGCCCAGCAGGCCCTCGAACAAGCTCAGGTCGTGCTCCGCGATGCAGTTCCTGGCGTTACGCATCCGTGGGTCAGTCCGTTTGATGCGGCTGCGCTTGCGGGCGAAACAGCCGAAGTTCTACGGGACATGGGTCGTACGAGAGAGGCTGTCGAACACGCCCAAGAAGCCGTCGCTCTTCGCGAATCCGGGCGCGCACGCTCGCTTGCGCTGTGCCGGATCCTGCTCGCCGGCCTCCATGTTCAACGTGGAAACCTGGATGCTGCCCTCGTGGTCGGCGAGGAGTTGCTCGCAGCCACCGCTCCGACGATGGGGTCGATCAGAGTCGTGCGGCAACTTGACTCTCTCAAAGTTCAGTTCGAGCCCCACCGTTCGCACCCTCCCGTACGAAACTTCCTGACGCGACTCGTCTCTGAGCGGAGAGCCAGAATGCTTCTGCTCGCAGACATCCTCACCCCTCAGGGAGGCCAGCCCCTATGAGGCCAGTTCCTGCCGACCCCGACGCCTACAGGGCGTGGCTCGCCGAAGGCAACGCCACTCAGGCCCGCAAGCGCGTAGCCGCCGACGTTCTGATCCGAGACCCCGCCGGGCGGATCCTGCTGGTGAATCCGACGTACAAGCCTGGGTGGGATCTGCCTGGCGGGATGGCCGAGGCCAACGAGCCTCCGCACGAGGCCGCAATACGCGAACTACGCGAAGAGCTTGGACTGGGCGTCGCTCTCCGCGGACTACTGGTGGTCGACTGGGTGCCCCCGCACGGGCCCTGGGACGACCAGATGGCGCTCATTTTCGACGGAGGTCAGATCGACGGCGCACACGCTTCTGCGCTCCAGCCTCGTGATGAAGAGCTGTCCGCCATCGAGTTCGTCGAAGCCGGTGACGCGATGCCGATGGTTCGGGAACGTCTGGCTCACCGCATCGATGCTGCCTTGAACGCTCTCAACATCGGGCGGGTGCTTTACCTCCACGACGGCCGGCGCTGCTTCTGACCCGCGAGCAGAACCTGCAAGACCTGACCGCGTAGAAGCGGCATTCAAGGAGAGAGCTAGGACGCTGTGGCCCAGCACGAGTACGAGGCAAAGTTCCTGAAGATCGACGTGGACGCCCTACGCGACCGTCTGCAAGCAGCCGGGGCCGAACGAGTCTTCGGAAAGACCATGTTCACCCGCCTGATCTTCGAGAACGACGCCGTCAAGGGAGAGCAGTGGCTGCGCCTGCGGGACGAGGGCGGCAAGACCACCCTCACGCTCAAGCAGGTTACTGACGCCACCCACATCAACGGCACCACCGAGATCGAGATCGAGGTCAACGATCTGGAACGGACCGCGGAACTTCTCACGGCCCTGGGCCTGCGCCAGGTGCGGTACCAGCAGAACTACCGCGAGGAGTGGCAGCTCAACGGCGTCACCTACGACTTCGACACCTGGCCTGAACTGCCCACCTTCCTGGAGATCGAAAGCAGCTCCGAAGACGCCGTCCGCAAGGCTGTGGCCGACATCGGCCTGGACTACACCGAGGCCCGCTTCGGCAGCATCGATCTGATCTACAAGAGCGAGCTCGGCAGGGACATCCTCGCCGAACCCACCCTGCTCTTCGCCTGACGCTTCGTTACCCGTCAGCTGATGGACGTGCGGGCCGAGGGGTGGACGTACGCGAAGACGGCCCAGGCGCGACATGGTCGCACCGCCCGCCTCTTGAATGCGTTCGGGCACCGGCTCCACGCTCTCGCCCCCGATGCCCCCACCACCCGCGAATGGTTTGAGA
>Ga0307514_10002293_pt1 | contig 20223 bp, 19 predicted proteins | sample 16_EM_MG_FD_203088 | JGI IMG/M metagenome (GOLD analysis project Ga0307514, IMG submission 203088) | Populus trichocarpa ectomycorrhiza microbial communities from riparian zone in the Pacific Northwest, United States - 16_EM | ecosystem: Host-associated > Plants > Roots > Unclassified | place... | reverse complement strand
GTGTGTTGTAGACCTGAAGGGGTTCAAGGTCGAACCCCGCCGCTTGAACAAGCGTCGGCAACGTATCCTTGTTCTTGTCACCCGTGAGATAGAGCAACGGGAGCTTCGTAGCGCGGCCGCCTTGATCATCTATGATTACCTTCGCCAACGCTTCCCCCGTACCAGATCCTTCCCCTATGATGTTTTGAGAGGAAGGGGTGAAAGGAGATATCGGCATCTCTCTGAGGACATTTCCTGTCGTTTTGCCCACGACATAGAACGGAACACTGGACCAATCTGCCTTGCTCAGTTTAGGGGCTCACTTCAAGAGCGTAAAACTGCTCACCAGAACTGGTCAAACCACCTCGTCCTGTAGGAGATAGTTTTTCCCTGATGAGGTCCCAACACTCGGCTGACCTCGAGCTGGTCATGATCACGCCTCCATAGGTCGAGCTCTTTCCCTGGACTATACCATGCAGATCCCCAAGATTGGTGTAGACGGTTTCAAGAACGGGTACTGAGTGCGGATGCAGACCTATGGATTGCAAATGCTGGTGATAACGATCCGCCGCATCTTCTGAAGGATTTCGGACCAACAGCACGTGCATAGTACTGGCGATAGAAGTGAGGCAAAGGTCGACGTTGACAACGCTTAACGGTCCTCGATTCGAGTATCTATAATCTACGCACACAGACAACACAGTACAACAACAATATAATGTGATACCTACCCTAGCTAAAAAAAACACGTAGCATACAAATGTACTAAACAAGATACTACACCGGCAGGAAGAAAACGAAAAACAGCCTTGGTGAAAAGGGGTGTGTGGGTGGGACAAGAGAAGGAATCCAACCTAGCTAGGGACTCATCTCAATGTCAGAGGTAAGGTAGCAGGACCAATACTGGTGGTCACTAGCGTAATCAGACCATGGATCCATGTATCAAAACATCCCACGCGCTCTTCGACTGCAACGTCGCGATGACTTTTCGTGAGGGCGTCCTCTGACCGGATTCGGATCCGTGCTCACTGTCGCCGACAATCACTGCCAACGGAGGGCGGGTGGGAACGGATGAGACATCGTGGGCCATATCGTCATCCACATGTGATATCGGGTGATTCAAGGGGGAACCAGAGTTGGAATTGTGGCTGGCTATGTCTGGTGAACCAGTCGACCGCGAGGGCGATGACAAAATAGGTGGGGTAGGAGCTGAGTTGTCAGAAGGGTGTAGACCCTTGACATGGTGATGAATCGACCAAGGGAGCGCCGGGCTCGCGGAGCCGGAGACAGACGATGAGGATGACATGCTGCATGGCCGTTTCTAGTCGATGACCCGGTCAATCATATTGAAGACGCGAGGTCATCAAAAATCAGTTGTAACCCCTTGGCCGTGTGGGAGCTCAACATACGGGGGACAAGATGCTTCCCAGGACGAGCCTCAGATGTTGGTGCTGATGGTGGCTATCGTCAGAGTTGGGATTCTGCTTGGGGGGCGCGGCATCAGCGTTTCGTTGGGTAACGTTCGACGATGACTGTGAATTGACCATTGCCGTCTTGTTTGTGGATGGGCCTAATTCGTGTTTGTAGTCAATCGTCGTCGTTGACCCAGTCGGAGAGGATCGTGGTTGGGGGAGAAGATGTGATTTTTTTGTGACATGCCACACGCGGGGAAACCTACTAAAGCTTGACGCTTTCCCACGAGGTGGGAGAATCCGGCATCAGATCTCAGCCACAAGCTCCCGCGATGGCACCGATTCAGCACTCCCCGAGGACTCCCATCCACCCTCTGTCCAGCGGTCTTAAGGGAGACGGACGCAGAACTTTGAGATTGAGCTTTAGTTCGTCGAATTTCTGTTCTCAAGCTCAAGTTCCAAGAGACCACCGAGAGATCCTGGTGTCCCTGGTGATCAGATCACAACCGCTTCCAATTTTTCGTTACACATACTTACATACTTACCCCTGGTTGGACAGGCGGTACAGGAACCATCTACCGTCACGCCTGTTGCCCTCGTTGACTGTTTCATCACCCCGGATTCCCCCCGCTTCCGTTCCACTCCGTCGGTCGAGGATCTATCCGATAAGATAACTCTCCGATACTGTGATGTCCTTTTTTGGAATCCCTTCCCGTGCCGACGAACTTCGCAGTGCGACCGGGAAAGTACTCTCCTTGTCAGCACCCTTCGCAACACCATCAGGTGGCGAAACACTATGATGACTGGTGATAGTTTCCTTGTACCGTGCTTTTTTGCGCAGAGAATTCCACTGGCCCCTAAGGCCTGATGCAGAGCTCCTCAGACTCGTGCTCCTGATTCCAGGGAGTAAAACAAATTACAAGATGCACAGTAAAGCGGTCCCCAGAGCACAAGTCCGATAAACAAACAGACAAAAAGTCCACATCTGGGGTGACTAAATTTTCCCTCGCAACCTAACATCCCTGCTGCTTTGTGAGACACGAACGCCGATCTTGCCATTCGGTTTCTTCCAGCCCTGACCAATGACATCCCAATAGGAAAGATCGTGCTTGGAGATAGTGATCTCGGCTTGCTGCTTCTCACCCGATCTCAGCGACACGCTGGTGAAGCCCTTGAGTATTTGCGGTGGTTCTCCCGAAGAGGCTGGGAATTCCAAGTACAACTGCGGCGTCTGATACGAAAGGGTCAGGAGACTTGATCAGCGAACCATCCAAATATGGAACACTCTCGACCTACCTCAGTCCCGGCTACTTCCCCGTCGTTGCAAACGTCGAAAGTGACGGTGTACGCCGGACGATGTAGCCAAAACGCCCTTGAAGCACCTGTGGCATTGGTAGAGGGTGTCTTCCCAGATTCCCAGATAGCCTCCTCCGGGAAAGTTTCCGAGTACCGGAGCTTTTCGATCGCAAGGTTTGAGTACTCGAAGGTGGTATAACTCAATCCGAAGCCAAACTCGAATCGCGGGGTGATATTTTTCTATTCAGATGTTAGTAACAGTCACCGCACGATGATGCGAAATCTCCGACGTACAGCATCGAACCAACGATAATCGATAAGCAGCCTAAATATAAAATCTTGGTGAGCAAAGTACGAAATACGCCGCATGGATGGTCGCGGGAACACACCCTTCCGTATATGGGATGACGACGGGGTAGTTCGGAGTCCAAGGATCAAGGGTAAGGTGAGCAGGGTAATCCGCATTGTCCTTCGCAATGGTATATGGGAGCTTGCCGCTCGGGTTATAGTCTCCGTAAAGCACGTCTTTGATTCCATTTCCGGCCTCAGATCCTCCTAGACCTGCCCAGATAACCTAAGGAACCAAGGAAATACCTCGTCAGCGCAATGTGTTCACACTACAAGGAAGGAACTGACAGCTGTCACGTTTGGATTATCAATCCAGGGTTCGACGTTGAGCGGACCGACAGAATTGACGACAACAATAGTGTTCGCGTGAACGCTGGCAATTGCATTGACGAGGTTGTCACCATTCGCCCAGGCGGTCAAATTTTTGCGGTCCCCAGCCTACAATGGGAAGTGATGGTTATGCTCTTCAATCCCCCGATTTAGAATGACAGGAAGGTTTTCTGGAACGTACATTACCGTCAACAGTGATGTACCCCTCCCCAGAGTCTGCTTTGATAAACACGAGAGCCGCGTCAGTTCCGAGAGCGACGTTCCGGGCACTGGCGAGGCCGAAGTCGTCGAAGTGCCAATTGATTGCGGTGCCATCTCTTATCGCACGTGCTTGGATCGCTTCGATTGGAGAAATTAAGTAGGTGAAATCTGCGGTTCCTGAACCCCAGCCCATGGCCAAGATACCGTCGGATCCACCACGGTCCGCAAAACCGTTGGGGCCGCGCAAAGGAGGGGCAGCATCGGAACCGATGACAGCGATCTTTCTGGGCTTCTTGAGCGGAAGCGCACATCCGGTGTTCTTCAAGAGGACGATACTGGCAGTAGCGATCTCGCGAACCACCTTCCAGTGATCGCCTCGGACGTCAATATGCTGGTTCTTGGTGTCGTTCAGAGGGTTCCAGGTATAAAAGTTGGTCTCTGGGTAATCGGAGTCTTGACCAAGGAAGTACCACCCGGCGAGGATTCTGTACGCGTGTGAGTGAGTAAATAAAACGCGCCAGAGGGACACCCAAACCACGAACCGTACAGCCATATCGTCGACACGAGCCTCGGGGATGGTCCCGTTGTTGACATAAGCCGTCAAGTTTCCTCCGAAATACGAATCGCCGCTACTAAAGAGGATATCACCGGGCATGGTCATGTCAAGACCGGTGACAGCAGAGATGGAACTCAGGGTTGCCGACCAGTCAGACATGATCACTATGGAAGGGCATCGGCGGTGTCCCACTGATTCATTATGACAATGTATCACTCACGGCCTTGAAATCCGAACTCCCGTTTAAGCACATCGTTCATAAGCTTTTCGTTTTCACAAGCGTAAGTGTTGTTAATCAAATCTTGGAGAAGAGTCAACGTTTGATCTCACATCGGCCCTCGTGAGCCACTCACTGTAACTGCACATGACGGTGGCGACTCCAGCCATTACGGATCGCAAGAATGGGTGAGCGTAGATCTCATGCTGGGTCCTATCATCAACTTGGGATGTGGACTCGGTCCGGGCGTATTCCTGTTCGTTGTTAATCCAGTGTTTGGCACAGGCCTGAACCCCAGATTGCTGCAATCCGAGAATGGTCTCGTAGGCAGTTTCACCAGACAGGAAGGGATCAGCACCAAACCCTTCCCAGTTTCTCCCGGCTGTCGTGAAGTAGGATTCAGCGCGCCTTGTGTAGTATCACACCTTTGATTAACACACCTTGGGCGACTCGTGCCAGGTTCACGTCTGGACCGAGAGCAATGTTAACGCCCTTGCCGGCGAATTCGGATCCCATTGCCTTCCCGCGTTCGCGCATCAGTCTTCGGTTCCAGCTATAATCATCGTGAGACAAGATTCCGAGTATGGATCAAAGGGAGCCCACGTCGCAGCGGCGTTTATCCCAGCAGGGAATGCAGTGACATAATCGGCAAACCTTACTCCGAGTGGAGAGTCCTACAGTCACCTTAAAAATCCGCGAAAAACTTCCCCAAGAGGAGAACGTACCTGCAAACAGAGGCCAGGGAAATCTCCGAGTGGAGGGATGTTTCCGACGCATGGGCCGTTCATCCAGCCAACACCAGTGGTGATATTGACTTTTTCTTCGAGCGTCAAATCCTGAACCTGTAACGACCAAACGCGTGTGAGTTAAAGGGAAGCAGAAGCGGCACCGGTGACGCCAAGAATCCACCAACCCTCGTCCTCGCTTTACTGTAGGCGGCTGCCCATGCCGGGCCAAAGTTTGGGATGGCCCGGTCGTCAACAGACGGAGGGTCGTCCGGGTAGGTCTCGGGAAAGACATTGAGGATTGAGATTTCCGAAGGAGCGGGGAAGGGATTAAATGTGTATGACGTGATCGTAGGCTTTAGAACATTTCCAATTATTGAGAAACCGCTTGTCGCGGTGGGCGGCGACACCGTTGGTACAGGCGATGAGGTCGGGTAGGACTCCGTCACCAGCGAGGGGGATGCAGAGCTGCTCGCTGGGGGTTTGGCAGCAGATGAGGATAAACTCGAGCTCTGAGCTTCTACGCTCCCTAGAAGGGTCAACAGGGAGCACAGCGCCGAGAAAGAAGACGCCAGAAACATAGTCGAGGAGGTAAGGTAGTCCAGGGCAACTATGACCAGACCATTGGAAGTGGTTATATACGCAAGACTTGTGAAACTCATTCGATCTCTGAACGCATAGGATCAGCTACTTGTTGCTTCTCGGGCGCCACTGGGGTTCTTCAATTCAGTGTCGTACTTTTGCTTGGAAGCAGATGTGGAGACTTGAGAAGCAAGGATCATGTGTTCTCACCTCAAAGAAGGTCATCTTTTTCCTTTTTGGAATAGGAGAGGGAGGGAATTCCCGAATGATACCGTGCGCGTCAGTTTCCGGGAAGAGGAAGACAGATGACATTGTGAGTTTCCTCATGTGATTTGACCCGTAAAGATTCCGCGTATTTCTGATCATCAGCATCCATGGGCAACTACAGTACTACGGATCTCAACCCAGACACCCTCAAATACCAGACAAAGTCAACGTGGTCGATGCGAGGTTTCTCCAACCCATTTGTCCAGAGTGCGTGGAGTAAGTATCACCCTTTTGAATGGACCCAACGTGCGGATCCCTTGTTGTCCAGTTCCGCCACCCACTTGACCGAGTGGGTGATTCGGGTCTATAGTAGGTGTGCCGTCGCCTGTTTCTCATTCTGTTGGGTCGGCGCGGCCAAGAGTTCGGACTCGGGCTGACCTCCCTCGGAAATCGCCCAACCTTGTTCCGACAGGTGACAGGTCGGGTAATCCTTTTTTTTGCTGGCTCGGACGCGCCAAGACCTAGCGCGGGGGTGAGGTCCAGATCGTGACTTGTATGGGTCAAACTGGGGGACATTTATTCGGACGCCTCACCTCCATCAAGGGGCCGATTACGCTTTTTTTTACCTCCATCGTGTATCTTCCACTTTCACGATGCCGCGACTCCCAAGAAGGCCAATTCAAACGCACTCGCCATTCGAAACTTGGGCGATTTCGAGCTCCGCGTTCTTTTGCTGATTCGGGCGAGGAAGAAACAAACATCTGGTCTCCGGGTCCTCTCCAACCGAGAGGGTCGCGGGTGACATCAAGTTTAACATCACAGGATTGGAGAACCTTGGTAAGCGCTTATAATTCATTGTAACTCGTTATCTATTTCCCGGTTGGTGCTTAAGGCTGAGGATCATAACGTGTTGTACCCTAATACAACACCCTACCAGTGTGGCATGGCGTTATATTTGATTATTATTGATGCCGATGTTTGTCGTAGGTCTACATAGACCTGTAAACGTGCTCACGCTGTCGACCTAAGGTTCCTTCCAGATGCATGGTGACACTGGATGACGTAGCCTTGTGCTTTCCCTTATCCATATGCAGCCCGAAGGGGTAACGGCCGTGGAGACTATCAAACCTTCACCACATCGTAATTATCTCGCGGAAATCAGCCTCACAGCGTCTTGGATGACCTCTCGCACCCCAGACGTAATTTATGTATCGATTATCGGCAGGCGCTCAAGGGGTTCTTCGTGGTTTCTCTCCTGGCCGCCTGCCTGAGTTCTTTTTTCCCTCCCTCTTTTTTTCGCGCGGGGTGCACAATGGCTGCGGGCAGTACTACATCACAGTATCCCTCCTTCGCCTGATTGTGAGTAATCAATCTATATGGATGCTGCGCACAACATCTCCTGGATGGGCGCTCCCATTGAAGTTGACTCCAGAGAGGACTATCGAACCTTTGACGACTTCTTCTGGTCCGCCTAGCTGGTAGCTCGGGTTCGGATATACTCTGCTTGTTGCCGCCGTTCTCGTCTCCCTTAACTTGCTTCTCATTCATTTCATTTTCCAGGGGGGTTGTACGGCTCTCCTACCATGTGTAAGTGATACGGTAAAGTTATTGAAATCCTCGGCAGGCGGGAGATTGAAACCAACAGAGGGCAGCGATACGGGAAAGCGCTCAGTTGTCGAGGATGTATATGTGGGGGTGGAAGATGACCAAGGTCAGGCTTCAGAACATTTTGTGGGGGGGGGGCTAGAGCAGGAAGTCATCAGCAAAACTCGCGATCACTTCTGTGAAGTGACGACTTGGTTTTCGGGAGTGCACTTCCCGCCACTTACCGTCACCACTTTGAAAGTGATCGAAGCATTCGCTGATGGTACCAGACATTCCTCAGTGCGTCGGAGAACGAAACGGACTTTCGCGGAGCTGGTCCCCGAGACTTTCCAGGGAGAGTTCACAACTCGGTTTTCTCCCCCATCGCCTGTCTGCCTTTAGGTTGCACAACACTGATGTGCGAGCCTTCAGCAGACCCCATGCATTTTCTGTGTGCGTCTTTGAGTTTCAAGCTTCACATTGTGAATTGGCGAACTTCTCCCCTGGTAGGATAGTGACGAACTGGGTGAACCCAGTCGCTGCGCACGCCACAGACCTGGTGGAGCCCCATATAAGACGCCCGGATGAGTCCTGTATCGACGAAATGGGTGCCGAGGGTGCGAAGAGGTGTTCCAACTCAGGAAATAACCCTTGCATATCGAGTGCACGTTCGGCGATGCGCGGCCGGAATGGGACACCCAAGCCATAGGTGATGTGTCATTTTCGTAGTGCTTTTATATTCTTCATAATCTGTGTAAGGGAACACCTCACGTAACTCATATGGATGCGTCGGTTTGAATACCACGGAGCTCCACGAAAGCCGAGCGGAGTGGGTGTGCATTGCACGGCGTCCTCCTGGGTGACGCAGCATCGGCGGCGGGTAGATCAAGGATGAAATTGGGGCATCGGGTTGTGGCTCCTATTATATGGCTTCTGCGGCCGAGATATAGAGGACTGGAGGATAAGAATATCAGGCGGATGTACAGTTGGATGAAGAGGCTGTTGGTATACCGTTGTTCCCCCGAATAAACGCGTCCCCGTAGCGGTTGAGTACCTTGCCGTTAACGTGTTCCTCGGTCTGTTCCAACGCGATATTCATGTACCCATCGAGGCAAGACAGCACGCCTGGATAAGAGAGACGTTAGAGTTGAGTGATGGAGGGAGCAATCATGAAACACGCCTCGATAATCAACACCCGAGGTCAGGCGGACGACCACGCGTTTCCCAACGACGCCCTTCAAGAAATCCGTTGGCGATCCCGAGGTGGTAGCTGGAGCAGGGGGGGCGGGAGCGTCGTTGGCTGGAGGGGGAGGGATGTCGTCTTCCATAGTGCCGGGTGAAAAGGTTGTGATCAATGATAGGATAAGAAACGTGTTTGAAATGAGATTACAAAAAATTGTTATCGGTGAACGGGAATTTTCAACGAGGGACCCTCAACATGAGCGCCGATACCTTGTGTTGATGACACAGCCGTGAATAAAGGTATCCCACCGCGTCCGATGAACGCCGACCCACCCCCCTGTGCGCAGAGTTAAATTGGTACGCGATATTCAACGTTCCGTTCCCTTGCTCCAAACTACCACCACTCGGACTTCACCGATTCATCCACCATGAAGACCGACAAACCCCACGAGGACGACGAAATCATCGTCGAGGGCAAGGAGAAACCGGAGAGCCAAAGCGCCGATCCGGTCGGTGCGAATTCCTCGAGTAGCGACGTTATCCAAGAAAAGGGGAAAGAGATTCCGCCGCCACCGGAAAGAAAGTTCACTCTCCCTTCAAGTCTTGCATGGATCCCTGCGAACCTTACTTGGTCTCGGCTGAAGCCTGTTATCCGATGCTCGCTCACGGCATGGGTCTGCGTTGTGTTTTTGGTCGTTCGACCACTTTCTCGGTCGTTGGGCCAGGTGGGTCCAAATCACCCTTTCGCGCACTCTGAGAGTAACTGACAGCTGTTGGGATTAGACTAGCTTCCTCCTCCTCATCAGTGATTAACCTTTGATCGCCTCTATCTCGACCCACTCCTAACGCATGCTGCTGTATAGGCGCATTCCTCTCCCCTCCGAATGGTCCATTTATCTCCGTGTTGGAGCGGGAAGTCTATATAGTGTTCTTTGTGACAGCATCGTGGGCGTGAGTGACTGGGTTTCGTCAAGTGGACTCATTTAACCAAGGAACGGCAGTTGGTCATGTCTTGGCATCAAGCTAGCCAGCTTAGCCCGCTCTGAAATAATCACAACCCCGCAGCCAGCAAAGATTTTTACCGGAGGATATCTCGAGGCTGGGGTATTTCGTTTTTCGTCTCGCACTTGAAAGTAGATGCTGATTTTTTGGGTAGCCTACTGCTATAATGGCCGTGTTCCTTTTTATTGGATCAGCGGTGCTATTGTATATCAAGGCATCCACACCCCCAGGACCATTGCTCTTTGCAACAATCTTCGGGTGCATTGCGATTGGTATGAACCCGCCAGAGGCTACTCTACCGTTAAGCTCAAACCTATCCTCACAGACGTGACGATCAGCACTGCGGTCCTTTTCCCGTATCCATATTATGATGTAAGTACCCTTCACCATCGGGAGATGTGTTTCCTGATCTTCAAAGATCGGTCGAGCTGTCACAATCCCCATAGCCTTACACTCCGGGCTGGCTATATTCTTCTCTGCGACAGTCTTTCCCACGACCATCTCCTCGTTCTACATATCTAAATGTAGCGGTGTCCTGGTTCCTATACGGTCGGCACTTCAAGAACACCGGAGGCTCCTTCAGGCATCCACCGATTCTCCTGATTTCGCCCCCACCAAGGCCAATCAACTCGTCGCAGCCTCTGAAGCCGGGCTAGTTCCTGTCGCATCGGCTATCTACCTATTGAAACGAGACATCGTTTGGTGTCGTTTCAGCCCCGCCGACTTTGCAAAGCTTCACGGTTATGCGCGCCGATTGGTGGTGAGAGCTAATGGAATGTCTGCTTATTTCGGGGTGATAGATCCCACAAGGGAACGTTTTCCAACTACTCCTGCATACTCTGTTCCCGGAACTCCTCCTCGCAGCCCTGGACAATCGCGAGCCGCCTCAGTTCACCACGAAACCACAGGAACGGACGTCACTGAAACACCTCACACCCCCTTTGAACAAACACTAACCAGAGACAGTTCCATTACCCCCGCCCCAAGCGAGACTCTGCCTGATAGCTCGCCTCAATCGGGCTCTATCCGAAATGCACGAAGGAGGAACGTCCGAACCCACCATCCACGCTTCTCGGAGCCTAAGAGATCGACAATACACCACGAGCACATTCATCATCGTCCACATCATCGGCATAAGCACATCATGTCCCATGGCCCACTATTTCCTCTCATGGTGAGCGGAAAAAGTCCATCCCAACCTGCCGTGGGTCTATACGAAACGATACGGTATGCAGATTTGGAGGATAAATTCTCTCACCCGGCCCTGGCTTGCAATACGGAGAAATTCCATCGGTTGCTAAAAGATTGTTGCGACGATATGCTTGGGGTTACAGATGATGCACTCGACGCCTTGGATAGTTGGCTGAACACCGTCACGAGTAAGTCGAGGTTCAAGTTCTGGAGGAACAAGGCAGATTATCAGAAGACGGAGAAGGAGAGGCTGGATAAATACGTGCAGGTGAAAGAGAAGATGGATAGAGTACTGGAAGCGTTCGAGAATGAAAAACGGTATGCGGGTTTGGTCTTTATGTGCTACTCGATTGCCGAGCTGATCGTCACCACAGCCACATCGTGATTGATCCATATCGGGCGTATCTCGATTCCAAGGGTGGCAACGGAGAAGCAAGTGACGCGCCGTCCCACAGACATCTTTTCCATTGCTACGTGTACCAGTACCACCTGTGGCAATTTGTGAAGGTCCTGTCGGAACTTGTACGTCAGCCGCTTCCAGATATCATCCGTACACACTTAATCCGACCCATCCAGCTCGGGGAGGTGATCCAACTTGAGAACGAACGAAAAGATTACAAACTCTGGATGCCCATGCTGCCTTGGCGAAGGCTCCTGGCGAGAGAAGGCTTAGATACGAACAATGACATCGAGAACGACGACGATGAGGACCCCGGTTCGTGGTTTACCCGTGATCAGTCGTGATCATTGCATCTCATGCTTAGGTTACAGATGTGATTCAGGGGATGCAGAAGGAATGGAGAGAAGACCTAGGTCACGCTAAGATGAGAGATCCCGATGCATTGCCACCGAAAAATGCGTTCGAGTGGGTCATGAACGCTTTGTACCGAGGATGTTCAGAACTAGTCCAAGGAAATTCTCTGTATGCGATCAAGGCTGGGGTGTTGACAAGTTGCGTCCACCACCCCACAATCTATGGATGAGTGCTCACCACTTCTCCCAGTTCTTTTGAGCCTACCGGGCTTTGTGCCATCGTCTGCGGAATTCGCGTGGGGTGAGTACTTTTTTCATCGGTTTTTGAACGTAGATCGCCGATAATTTTAACAGAAAATAGGCTTGTTTGGGGAACGTACGATTATACCTGTGTCAATCTTGAGAGCGCAACTGAAACGTGTGTTTGCTAGCATCATGGGACAGCTTACTCTCGTACGATTCAGGGTAGGGATCGGCAACTCTCATGTGATATTTTTACTTACGGGAGGTAACTCTACAGGGAGACACTTCTGCGGGTCTCATCGCTCGAGTGCTTGGAACGCTCTTTGGAGTTATCGTGGGAGCCGGCCTGTGGTTCGAGTTCTGCCTCTTCGGTTTCATTCCAGAGTCACTTATTGTTGACGTAGGTACGCGTCCACTGGATTGGGTAGGGGGAATCCCTATGGGCTGGCTGCCGTTTGTGGTGCGCTGTTCCCTTTCATGATGTTCGGAAGACTTTATTGGACGGGTCCTCCGATGACGAACATTTTGTTCTTTGTCACTGCAATGCTGGTAAGTAGCTATGCTATGGCGCTGGAAATTCGGTGTTGAGGGCTTCCTAGGTTATCGGTTATTCTTGGTATAATACGCATCCAATACCTCCGGCGACTTTCCCTCACTGGGGTCTCGACCTTGCGATCGTGCGTTCTACCGACATTCGGGTAGCCAGGCGAGATGTCTAACGTTTTGTTTGCAGAGGCGTTTGATCCTTGTTATTGTCGGAGTCGCAGTAGCTTTGTATGACCTTCCTGTTTCCATCTTTCTGCGACACTCACGGTGATCTCTAGCATATTTTCGTTCCTCCCTCCATCTACTACATTGCGCAAGTATCAACGGACCACGCTTGCCACAGCGACAGGGGAACTCGGAGCAATTTACTGTTCCATCGTTTCCTTTGCCAACACTGGCGAACATACGGACCAGGATATCCAAGAGATCGTGCAGAGTCTTATTGCGATCCGAGCCAAGTTGAAGCGGTCCTTGGTGTTGAAACAGAACATCGTTTTCGAGGTGAGATCGTGGTCGTGGGCGGCCTGAGGCGGGTTTCGACGAGTTTTTGATGGCCCTTTTTTTTCGGTAGTTCTCTTTGAGAGGAAGATGGCCTGCGGAGCGGTATCAGAAGATTCTGGACATCCAGTTGTGCGTCGAACTCGACTACTACGATCCGAAACGTTCTTTTCTTAAGGTCTTCGACAACAGGAAAATCGGCTACCACTTGTCTTTCCTCATGTCCGTCGCGGCCGAATTCGAACCGGCATGGTCTCGAGCGTTCTTGAGGAGATGTCGATTCTTGGATACTGAATTCCAAGGGGAGCTGCTTGCAGTGATCAGTAAGTGTTCAAGATACCAGTCTCCGATGTTCCTTTGTTCTTGTCTGACGTGTGCGAAAAAAAAAAACTTTCTATAGGTTTGATCTCTACCGCACTTCGGAGTGGCACTCCGATACCGCAGATAACGCCTTGTCCGTTGTTAAATCGGTTCTTGAGGTATAGTCGTGGGTTCAATCTCGTCCAAGAGGAGGAAGACGATGAGTTCGGGTTGCCAAAAACGGCTACCATCGACCTGCTTGAAGACGAACAATACATGTACGGTGTTTCACCCGTCTCGCTCCTGACTCTGCTTCCCTGAATTCGACATCGTTTTTTGTTTCAAGGTACTACTGCGTCGCAGTCAGCACAGCCTTCAGCCTCGTGAACAACCTGGACAAACTGATGGTCGCCACTAAAGAGCTCGTAGGCGAGCAGTATCACATCCACGGGATTGGAATCGTTCAAAAAGGAGGTTACGAACCGATGCCTGGGTCGATGTATCCTGAACCTTCCAAGGAGGTTTAATGGTTGCATTTTCGCGTATGTCTACAGGTCTTATTTTTTGTATCATATGTTTGTACATTCTCTACGCTTTATACCTTTTCTATCTTGTATCATCTACAGATGGAAAGACCCTCAAAAAGCCTTGGGCACGAATGATATCAACGCATACCTGACAATTAAGAGTGGTAAGTTGAGCAGTCTGTGACAAAGGGGGAGGGTGGCTTCAACGTACCGTCCATCATATCTCCACTTTCTATCTTCCTCCTCGTCGAGCCTGTCTGCGACATCTTGATCGACTCCGACTACAACGTCGGCTTTGTTCGTTCGAAGGCTCAGGATCGGGAACGAACCCGCAAGAGGACCGATCGCTTCCTCGAACGATGTGGAAGCTGGCCATTGGATGTCCCCGGTGAGCCTGTATAAGGAGCGGGTCAAGAGATCGGTAGCCGCGATCACTACCGGACAACGTAGTGGAACTTACTTCCGATAGCTGTGATGATCATGGATGAGAGCGAATTAGATCTCGTGCGGGGGGAGAGATTAGGGGTCACTCTGGATCTACGTACTTGAGATCACCCTGCGAACGGAAATCGGGTGAAGATCTACAGGTCGTCTCAATTCGCACCAGTTGCTTTTCGTACCTTGAAAATAACCAAGGAACTGTTCCTCAGATCGTTCCACAACTCCTGATCCCTCTCCTTCATGTCCCAATACGGATATGGTGTGGTCCAGAACTCCGCCAACCGTCCCGTTCCGTCCTTCCCACCTAATGGTGTGTCTTTAGGTACAGACAAACTGAAAGTTCCGTCGGCGATGTAGTTCGACCATCTCGTGACCATGATCTTGAGATGTTCTTTTGCTTCTTCGCTTGGAGCTGAGTCGAAGAAGGATGGATCGAGGAGGGCCGGGATGGCGGAGAAGAAATCTGGAGGCGTGACGTCCGAGACGAACCATGGGATCAGTTTAGGACTGGTCGAGACGGTCCATGTAGATCGTTAAAAGAGTTTCCTCGGTCAGAGGTTATTCGTTCTTTGACTTACTGGAAGACCACCTTTGAGGCGTATGGAGTGTACGTCACAAGGAAGTCCGCAAACACCAGATCCGTAAAGAGCTAGGAGGACGTGCCACGTTACGAGATTGGGTTTACACCAATCCACACACGACCACATACCTCAAACCCTGCATTATCCAAGACCAAATCGACTCTCGCGTCCTTCAAATTTTGAACGTGAGACCAAACAGCTTCCTATATTGATAAATTTAGGTGTAGAAGATGACCTGAGGATGGCGCCCGAACCTGGTCGTCGTGAAGAATGAACTGCTTGCGTGACTCTTGTGCCTCACGCCCAGTGCTCTGTAGCCTGTTAATGTCTTCCACGGTCATATGGGTCAAGAGAGAAAGGTCCGTCGCGTTCCCCCTGATATTTGGTTAGTCGAATGTTGGGAGCGGAGTAACCGATTAGTGGAAGGGAGGAGAGATACCAAAGGCACATCTGGATCATCTCTTTGAATAAAACAGACAGTTTTGTGGGATCCGATTGTATCTTTTCCTTCTCGGTTTCAATTTCGTGCATACTCGATGCGAGCTCTATACGGAATGGTAAGCATGGCGATTCCGACGCGTTCAAAGGAAGAACGAACGGTAAACTCCGTTACTGCTCTTCCGAAAAGTGTCTATCTTCTGGGGAGCAAATGGGTCGCAATGCGCCAGAACTTTGGTTTCGGTGAAGTAACTTCGAAGTAAACGGTATCTAGAAGATGGTCAGAGGTTGGATACGGGGGGAGCGAGGTGCAGGGGACGCACAGGTAGCATCTGGGGTCCAAGAGTTTAGCATCAAGACTAATAAGGGCGTATAGAGGTCACTGACTCTGCATACAGCCAGGGAGCAGTAAACCAGGTGTTCTTCCCTTGTGCCTCTAGAGTAGCCAACTCTTGGTTGAACAATCCAACCGACGGTTCACCGTCATCGACGATAGGCCTGCCCAAAACGCGAAAGTTCCAGCTTTGCACTGGGAGAAACAACGAACAGCTGATAGATAGCACCGTACAGGAGTGGTCTGTCTCTCCCCATCTCATACTTAAGCCTGCCGATCTTCTCGATGATGATTTTACCCGCCTCGATCTGCTCTTCCGCGACGGCTGGAGATAGATCGTTCGGTTTGGTCGCTAAGTCATGTTCCACACGGTAGAGATGGTCGATGATTGAGGTGATGATCACAGGCCATCTTCTGACGACTGTGTCGTAGCTGGGACACGGTGTGTATTTTCGGATTAACCAAGAGTGTTACCGAATGGAATGATCCGTGACTCACGAGAAGCTGGAAGAAAGACGAGGGTAAGTGCTAGGTCACGGAAAAATGGAACGGGTTCGGGTGTTGTACCACTTGGGATCTGTAGGGTCGTACGGAGGGTGTGGTGGATTGAACATCTGAGAGCCGGATTGATGATCGACTCGGAGGAAAACGCCAACGGATGTGGAGTCGGCCTAAGTGGGACGATTTGTCCCTAGCCGTCGTCCATCTGCTAGGTCACTCGGGCCCAGACACCCCCTTGGACAGCGTACCACGACGGTGATCATTACAACGTCTCCCCTCCCCGTTCTCGACTCTTCCCGGACCGAGGGATCGCGATTGAACGAAAGACCTTCCTGTCACGACCCCTACAATATGATACTTCGAGCAGAACAGCAGCACGCGAATGAAGGCATTATTTCCGCCAGAATTGCTGGTTACTTTCTCCTACGAGTTCCGTGGTCAGTTGGATGTCTTCGGCGATGAACTGTGCGCGTCAATTGCACCTCGACCTCTTGAAGGCGCTGGTGGCAACGAACGATGTAATAATCTTCGATGACCGCGGCAAATTGTGTGTGTTCAAGTCAGTTTCCCCTGTACCTTGGCACCGAAAGCCGCCTTCAAATACGACCGTCTACTGTCCTGTACCCCCCATCCTTCTCACCCTTCTCGTCCATCCTTGAACACGTTGGAAAACATGATCAAGGACTCAATGGAACCCACTGACGATTATCACAAGGCTTCTGGAGGGGAGGTGTGTATATTTCACACTACCCTTTCTCACGCATCTCATGTTCTGAACGAGCCATCGGCGCAATCCCACGGGGATCCGCGAACAAAGCGGGGTGGTAAACCCAAGCGCTTTGCCCTTCGTTCGCTTCGCTCGTATTTACATCAGGAGGCATTCGCCAAGTCAATGTGTTCTCGTTGGACCCTAATTGTGGCTCGAAATTCAACCACTTGAATCTGTGGTTTGAACGCATTCGCCAGGTGCGCTGTTCAGAGACTCGTCAGCCACGCTGGCTGACCACGCCGAACCGCTATTAAGTCCAAGACGAAGGGTATGTCCGCCATAATTTTCTCGGTCCCAAATCTCTCGCTGATGGCGTGCCTATGGCTGCCAAATTCACTTCGAAATATGAAGGGGAACAGGCCGCCGCATAATCCCCGGTTACTTGTCCAACCCTCAAACTTACCTCATTACGTTCTCGACTTGAACCCAATACCACTGAGTTATGAACGCTTTGCAACGATGTTCATTCTACACTCTATACCCCTCGCATTGCTTATTATCAACAAATGGAAAGGCCTTCAAGGGGACTTGGGCACGAAGGATATCGACGCGTATCTTACAGGCAGTGAAGTGGTTGGATGAGTCAGGGGAAGGAGTAGCGGGGTTCAAACGTACCGCCCATCGTACCTCCACTTTCTATTATCCTCCGCGTCGAGCTTGTCTGAGATCTCTTGATCGACTCCAACCACGACGTCGGACTTGTTTGTTCGCAGGCTCAGGATCGGGAACGAACCCGCGAGGGGACCGATCGCTTCCCCGAAAGGTGTGGAAGCTGGCCACTGAATATCCCCGGTGAGCCTGTTCAATCAGATCAAGGGCTCTGTAAGGGCGGTGGGCTAGGGCTTACTTTCGGTAGCTGTAGTGATGATCGCGTCAGGGTACAGGTTAGATGGGAGGATTAGGTTAGAACGCTTTGGTGCTACGTACTTGACATCACCCTACGGGCGTGGTAAGGATCAATGGTTTATCTCAGTTCGCAACAGTTATTTTTCGTACCTTGAAAATAACCAAGGAGCTGTTCCTCAGATTATCCCACAGCTCCTGATCCCTCTCTTGCATATCCCAATACGGATATGGCGTAGTCCAGAACTCCGCCAACCGCCCCTTCCCGCCCTTCCCACCCAATGGCGTGTCTCCGGGAACGGACAGACGGAAGGTTCCATCGGCGATGTAATTCGACCATCTCGTGGCCATGATCTTGAGATGTTCTTTTGATTCTTCGCTTGGAGCTGAGTCGAAGAAGGATGGATCGAGGAGGGATTGGAAAATGGAAGAGAAGTCTGGAGGTGTGACGTCCGAGATGAACCATGGGATAAGTTTAGGACTAGTTAGGATGACCCACTGTGTCGGCGTGGATGGTGAAAGGAGGTTTCGATTTTTACTCACTGGAAGACAACCTTCGAGACGTATGGGGTGAACGTCACGAGGAAGTCTGCGAAAACGAGGTCGGTGAAGAGCTAGAAGGTTTTTCCATTATATCAGACGATGAATTCAACTTTCCGGACCAATTGATTGCGCACCTCGAATCCGGAATTATCCAAGACTATGTCTACTCTTGCGTCCTTCAAAGTTTGGACGTGAGACCAGACAGCTTCCTAAGTTGACGGCTTTAGGTGGTGGAGGGTGCCTGGGAGGAGTCGATAAAGACACCCAACCTGGTCATCGTGAAGAATGAACTGTTTGCGTGACTCTTGTGCATTACGGCCAACACTCTGTAACTTGGTAATGTTCTCCACTGGGGTATAGGTCAAGAAAGAAAGATCTGTCATGTTTCCCCTGAGGCAGTGTTGGTAGAATGAGGGAGGAACCTGGTCGTTGGAAGTGCGGGGACATACCAAAGACACATCTGGATCATCCGCTTGAATAAAACAGACAGTTTGGCGGGATCCGATCGTATCTTTTCCTTCTCGATCTCGATTTCGTAAGTACTCGACGCGAGCTCTACACCGGATGTAAGCACAGCGGTTCGGGTGCGATCAAAGGAGGGACGGACGGTAGACACCGTTGCTGCTCTTCTTGAAAGTGTCTATCTTTCGGGAAGCGAAGGGATCGTAGTGTTCCAGAACTTTGGTTTCGATGAAGTAGCTTCGAAGTAAACGGTATCTAGAGAATCGTCAGAAGTTCGATGCTGGGGAGATGGAGGGTATCTGACATACATGTGACATCTAAGATCCAAGAATTGAGCATCAGTGCTAACATAACGGCGAGGAAAGACGACTGACTCTGCATACAACCAAGGAGCGGTAAACCAGGTGTTTTTCCCTTGTACCTCCAGAACGGCCAATTCTTGGTTGAACAGTCCAACAGAGGGTTCACCATCGTCGACGATAGGCCTACCCAAGACACGAAAGTTCCAGTCTCGCAATGGCAAAGACAACGAATAGCTGATAGGTGAAATCGTACAGGAGTGGTTTGTCTCTACCCATCTCGTACTTGAGCTTGTTGATCCTCTCGATGATGGCTTTGCCGGCCTCCATCCTCTCTTCCAATACGGTCGGAGGGAGGTCTTTCGGTTCAGTCGCTATTTCATGCCCCACACGGTCTAGGTGGTCGGTGATTGAGGTGAGGATCATTGGCCATATTCTGGTGAGCGCGTCGTGGCTGCGTGTTTACGAATTAACCGGAAGGGATGCCGAACGAAATGGGTTGTGGCTCACGAGAAACTAGAAAAAGGTGAGGTGAGCGCCATACGATTGAAAAACAGAATGGGCTCGGGTGTTATACCACTTGGGGTCTGCGGCGTCGTACGGAGGGTATGGTGGATTGAACATCTGAGAGACGATCGCCGTTGATCGAAGAAAGCGACGAGAGTGCAGAGCATCTGAAGACAATCACAACTTCATTCGGAGGACTAAGTACACCCGTTTGGCAAACAGTGTGGAGAGGAGGAGCGGCTCGACGTTATTCACGTTGGAGACTTTTTTTCGGCCGACATGCAGCTGTCTCGCCACAGTTATTTAACGTGATGAAAGAACAACTTGAGTATGGTTCTGGAGTGTGGCTGCAGTATTCTACACTTCCTTTTTCATCCGCAGGTGCTTTAACACATATTCATTGACCGTCGTTCGACCTCTCCCCACCTAAAAATTTGCACGTTGTACTCTTAGATGGTCTCTGACCATTCAAAAAATATTCACAATGCTGCACATTTTGTGTCTGCACGAAAAGTCAGAGAGGATGCCCAAATACTCGCATTCATCAGCATGAACAGCACCCGTGCCGCAATTAAATACTCCATTACGTCTCCAAAAAATCACACACACGCTTCCAGGTATCCTGGTTCACGAGTTTCTGACCATTACCCGTGAGCCGTTGAGGGACGATGTCGATGTTTGCTCGTCGGCCTCGAAATTGTGGCTGGACACCGCTTACAGTGTCACACCGGCACCGTTCCGAAAATCGAATACCGTGCTTTCAACAAGTTGTTTTATTCCAGATAATCTACATGAGGACACTGATGTATATCGAATAGAGGTGTCC
>Ga0307514_10002292_pt1 | contig 20227 bp, 25 predicted proteins | sample 16_EM_MG_FD_203088 | JGI IMG/M metagenome (GOLD analysis project Ga0307514, IMG submission 203088) | Populus trichocarpa ectomycorrhiza microbial communities from riparian zone in the Pacific Northwest, United States - 16_EM | ecosystem: Host-associated > Plants > Roots > Unclassified | place... | reverse complement strand
AAGGGATAAACCATGAATCATAGACGACAAGCAAGCGCCAAGCCGCCGGTCAGAGTGCGCCACCTTACAGACAGGCTAAGAACCTACCTTCCACTCTCGCATTCTTTCAGAATCGGATTTTCAAATACCGCTCGTTCGGCAACACCCTATATTGAATAACCCCAGTTCTTCCTGGTACAGTATGGCAACCTAGTGATAATCTAAAAGCCCTCAAGAAGACCTTACGTCCACCATCCATGAAGGCGGTGGTTGCGACTTGGCGAGACCCTCGATGATAAACGGTTTGTCATCACCAGAAAGCTCTGGTGGAGCGGATTCTCGACCGTGTGGTTGGCGAGAGACCGCGAGTATGTCCTGGAAAATATCAGATTCCTCTTGACAGATAGCTAATTCGAGTTAACAGAGACGATCGCCACGTTGCCATCAAGCTCACGCATCAGGGGAAATTGAGGCAGGACGACTTGGAGAACGTGAACTTCTTCGAAAGGTTGCAAGTTCGTCACCTCTCCATCACGGGTTCAGACACGTCGTTCATCTCTTGCATGAGTTCGCATTCAAGAGTCTCGTTGGCAAACACATTTGCTTCGTCACGGACGTGCTCAGCTACAGCGTTCCGAGTTTGCAACGTGAACTCGACGACCCACAACTCCCGCTCAAATTCATCTTACACCTGACGAAAGACGTTTTGAAAGGCTTGGAGTATCTGCACGATGAATGCAAGGTCATTCATTCCGGTACATCCTACGTATTCTCTGCCATTGGTATTGACCGGTCTAACCATCTGACAGACTTGAAACCTGGAAATATCCTCCTCTCGCCTTCTGATGTAGACAGTGTTGTCATGCACGAACTTATCGAACGACCGTCCATGGTTTACGATTTTCGGAAGACGGTCACGTCTGACCAGCTTCCGCTTCACCCGATTCGCTCGACTCCCCTTATTTTCAAACTGGGCATGGATCAAGATTCTGAGCTGCATTGGTTCATCACGGATCCGGGGCACGGCGCGTTGACACGATGCTAACCATGGGTAAACCATTAAGCTTTAATGCCGAACGTTCCCCAGCCCATCCCAAAGGAGAGCACCTGAGCGACATCGTACAACCCTACGCTCTACGTGCACCCGAGATTATCCTCGGTCTTGGGTGGGGTCCTGTATCGACATATGGAGTCTCGGGTGCTTGGTAGTCAACTTTTTTCTCGCTGGCCGCTTGTACACTTTACTAACGACATTTTCCCCAAAGATGTACGCGTTTGCAACTGGTGATTGGCTTTTTGACCCCAAAGTCGTGGATGATATACCTCGCGATGTCGCTCATCTTGCTCAGATGACTCAACGTACTGGTCAAGATCATGACGACATCACGTTGAAGCAATACGAGACCCCGAAGAAGTTGTCACTTTCGTGAGGATCATGCGATCGTTCTTAGCCCTCGACCCCACCAAGCTCGGAGTGGGCCCCCGATCAATGGCGAAACGTAGCATTTCTGGATGTTTGAATCAATCCCACAACACGAGTCCACATTCATAGACGAATGGTTCCAGGTCTTTTCTGTTCAACAGATCCCCGGAATATGGAGTAGGGAATATGGACATGTATATGTGGGGTGGTTACATGTCGGACACCCACGATAGAATAATTCATACATTTGCCAGGCATTCCTGTCCGTCGGTTATGCTTTGTGTGCATTGGAGTGCATTGTAGTCGTATCCAAAAATCCCGTCTTCGTCAATGGGGAAAAGATTTCGAGCGAGCCCGCGATCACTTTCCGGATTCCCACCATCATAACCATGTCCGCCCCCTGTAATGGCGAAGGCTCCTACCCCGCTCAAGGTTACTCGGTCTCTCAGCTCCTAGACGCAGCCAAAATGAAGTTACTGGGTGCTACTTTCGGTGGGCGGTTCGTCTGAGACTTGTAGGCGGACATGTTCATCGAAGTACTGAAACAAACTTGGGATCCCAGAATTACGATGACCTTGAATGAGGCTGAGGTGAACTAATCGCAGAGTTGGTCTGTGCAGCCGAGGTGGCTTACGGACGCCATATTTTCAGGTCGACGCTCTTGAAAATGACGCATTGCAAGTGCTCAGCCTGGTTCGGTCCGTGAAGAACACCTTCGCACTCGTCAACAAAACCCCTCCGGAAATCCTTTCCCTCGTCCCAACCTACTTGGAAGAAATTTACAAGGATGAAACTTTAATCACGTTGACCCACGTGTGTCGCAGCTGGAGGGCGGTTTTCACCTCCCGCCCTTCATTATGGGCCCGCCTGGATTGCACGAATACTGATAAAACACGTGTCTACATTGAACGTTCCAAGTCTTTTCCATTGGAGCTCTGCCTGGGGCCGGTCGACGACCTGTCCTATGACGCGTATTATTGCGAGGAAGCATTCCTTCTGGCGGTTCCGCACATTCCTCGGCTCAAAACCCTCTCGATTGCCGGAACCCCGGACCAGATCCTCCCGATCTTGGTCGAACACTTTTCTTGCCCCGTCCCTATTCTCAACTACTTGGACATCACTTTCGAATGCGACCAAGCTCAAACCCTTCCTGAAGAACTTTTCAACAGGGACCTTTCAACTTTGCGCGAATTATGTTTGGCTGGGGTAATCACATCACTGCCTTGGAGGGGTCTGCTGAACCTCACAACGTTCATTCTCTGCCGCGTTCCCGCGGAACGGATCCTTTTGACTCAACTGCTCGACTTTTTCGAGTCTGCCCCTCACCTCCGCCACATCCACCTCCAGGATTCGATCCCGAACTCTTCTGATGCTCCCGCTGAACGGGTGGTATCCCTCCCCCACCTGAAGTATCTCAGTAGCGATGCACAACTACCACATTCCATTCTCCTCAATCATCTCTCCATCCCAGTCGGTGCATCGTTGCGTCTACGATTTGCCTCCAGCGGCGAGGAGTTCCCAGTTCCATCTCACCTTCCCAAATCTCTCGAAAATCTTAACAATCTCTCCCACATTACCGCCGCCAATCTCTGTTTTGGTTCGGGACGGCTATTCATGCGGCTCCATGGGCCAAGTGGAGAGCTTTACATCTATGGGAACTGGCCCGGCAGGAAGGGCCAATCCCCTGGGGCGGCCCGACTTATGCGGTTCCTCGACCAGTTTGACACTCCACGGACCCGACGGTTGGCGGTCGCAATGTTCTGTTCTCAGCCACGTGACCTAGATAAGATCGTGACGTGGCCCGGTTACAAAACCCTTCACCGCATGAATGGCCTCCAGACCCTCATCCTCGCCCAATGCGAAAACCTCCCTTTCATTCGAACCCTGAACCCCAGCAAAAATCCCTCCGAAAGTGTAATCTGTCCCGAGTTGGAAGAGATTGTCCTCTACCTCAAAAGTCCGGATCAGTTCCACATTGACGAGTTGCTGAAAATGGCGGGGGAGCGGGCTTCAAAGGGGGCAAAACTCTCGGCGATCACGATCGTGAGCACGGGCGAATTTGCGCCGAGAAAAGAGGTGTTCCAACTCAGAAGGCATGTCTCGCGTGTAGAGTATAAATTTGACGATGCACCCCCTGAATGGGATACCCTTCCTAGCTAGATGACATGTATTGTATCTTGTGTACTGTAGTACTTCGCTGACGTTGGTTGATCCGTGTGAGAGAATTTTCCACGTAGCTAGCGAAAATGCGTGGTGTAGTTGGTGCAAGAAAACGGAGTGCGGCGGGTGCGTTTATCCCTCCACCACGGTAGCTACCGGTCATGTTCCTGATTGATGTTTACGGCCGGAATCGATCAGGGTAAGAACCCCTCTCCTCAACCCGGCAGCAGATTCGGTGCGAGATCTCTCATATCCCTCCCTTCCCCCCAAATCTCATACGTGATCCTCGGGCGGATCGAGCGTGAGGTCCTGCCACGCTTGGTGAAATGTTTCCTCGATCTGGTTTGGGAAGGTAACATGCAATCGAATGGTGATCCGTCGAAGGTTTGTGGACTTGGCGGTTTGGAGCGCCACGGTGATCCACCGGACGTTTGGTTGTGTGATTTCGAACCTCAGGCTTTCGAGTTTTGTGGTAGGAGATAGGTTGAATGCAGTCGTGGTGAACGGGTCTGCATCTGGGTGCAACGGTAAGGTATCACTCTGTCACAGAAGCTGGGGGAAACGTGCCTGTGAAGTAACAGATTTTGAGAAATTTTAGGGTGTCAGAACACCGAGACAACAAATCCGTCGTAGAATCAACGTCTTTGTCGATACACAAGACTGTGATTCTGGAGAAGTGGAGACCACCCGGGAGGCCCAACAATTGGCGCGTGACAAACCGCATCCCCCTTTCATCCCCAGATAAAGAGATCCCGCGAGTTTTGGTGAAGTCAAAGGAGCTCTCCATCCATCAACCCTGCTGATGTGGTCATAAGAGACTAACGCAAGGTTCTTGAGGAGGGGAAAGGAACACACGAAACTGAAAATCTTGGAATATGGGATGAAATTATAGGCCAGGTGGAGGGATTTAAGGGTGGGAGATAATCCACGCGACAACACGAGGGAGACCTGGTCGTCGTAGTACAAAAGGGTGTCCAGGCTGAAATTCACTAAGGAGTGAAAGGTGCGAGTCCAGCTACCCACACCCGCGTCTGTGGCTGTGATGGTTGGAATGCCGCGAATGGAGAGGCTACGCGTGTGGTAAGCGGGAGAGTTGGAAAGGTCTCCCTCCACCGTTCAATGTGGGATTTTCGGGGGTAAAATGGGATGTGAGCGAAAAGGTGTTTTCGTGTCCGTGGAAACCATGATTTGGAGACGAGGCGACATTCTCTGAGCGTTGAACGTTGATTCTTCGTTGCGTAGATGGTCGATGATGAGGTCGAGCAACTCTGGCGGGATGGAGGGCGACACCGCGGTTTGACCGTGGGAGGCCCGCTGAGCGCTCGCACTCCCTCCGTCGAGATGTCCATCTCCGCTGGCGGTGTCGAATTCTACCCTGGTCAAAATTTCTCTGTCTCAGCTCCTATGTGCTGCTAAACAAAAGTTGGATGGTTCCACTCTTGCTAGACGTGTCTAGAAACCCACACTTGCCGAGCGGTTTCTCAAATAGGGTTTTTGTACCCGCGAACCTGGCTGAGATGAGGTGGAAAACACAAAAAAAATCCACCTACAGTTGTTGGACTTGATTCGGTCCGCGAAGCACACTTTGCCCATCGACCACCGGCTTCCTCGCGAAGTCGAATAACCGCCTGGTGCGCGGGGGCCCTTCGATTCCAAAACCATGTCAGCTCGGAGGATGGCGAGCATTCCCTCGCGCCAGGGGTGTGCACGGAGAGCTGTCGACCCGGGCGGACCGGCGCTGATTCACGCCGAGGGGCTCTCACTCTCGAACTCGACTGTGGTCGTAGGTTGGTACCGGCTAGTTTCTGGGCCCTTCTGATGGCTTCGAGTATCTTACGCGCAAGCGAGAACACTCTAAACGAAGGCATTCAATTGAACACTCCCAAGCCTGTCGAAACGAGGTTGAACGTTCATATTAGTTGAGACTTCCTATCACTCGTGGTAACCACGCCTTCAGTCATCTGAAAAAGGTTTCTGTTCTCTCTTTGGGCGTGTGGATGGCAACCCGCTGGGAAAGGCTCTGTTTGGCAAAGGAGTTGGCTGACTGTAGATATGCACGGCCAGAACCTACACTTCCATGAGAACGCTTGTTTCGGTCTTCGCCGTGGCTAGCTCTTAGTACTGCGGAAGCACGCTACGGTTCAATGCAAGTTACAAGACTTGACCATTCCTAGTATCCGTGTATCCCCGGGTAAACGACCCATTGCCTTCGGTGCGCCAGACTCATGGTGCGTTGTGGTCGTATCTGATCGGGTGAAAAACTTTTCTGGATTCCCACCATGTCCGCCTCCATCGATAGCAAAGGCCCCTACCCCGCTCAAGATTTTTCAGTCTCTCAACTCTTGCATGCAGCCAAAATGAAGTTACAAGATGCTACTTTCGGTGGACGGTTCGTCTGAGCCTTGTAGACGGACATGTTTGCTGAAGTACTGAAGAACTTGAAATCCTGCAGGATCGCAATGAGTTCGAACGAGGCTGAGGTAATGCAAAAAGAGAGAGAGAGTTGATCTGTACGGGTAGGTGGCTTACGAGTTCCATATCTTCAGGTCGACGCTCTTGAAAATGGCGCATTGCAAGTGCTCAGCCTGATTCGATCCATGAAGAACACCTTCGCACTCATCAACAAAACCCCTCCGGAAATACTTTCCCTCGTCCCAACCTACTTAAAAGATAGTTACATGGATGAAACCTTGATCACGTTGACCCACGTGTGTCGCAGCTGGAGGGCGGTTTTCATCTTGCATCCCTCATTCTGGGTCCGCCTAGATTGCATGAATACCGACAAAACACGTGTCTACATTGAACGTTCTAAGACTCTTCCCTTGGAGCTCCGCCTCGGACGGGTCAACGATGCATTCCGTCGCGGGGGGGCCTTTCTTCTGGTGGTTCCGCACATTCCTCGGCTGAGGAGCCTCTCGGTCTCTGGGGACCCGGGACGGGTCCTCCCGGTCTTGGTCGAGCACTTCTCTTCCCCTGCCCCGCTTCTCGACTACTTGAAGATCAACTTTGAATGCGACCAAGCCCAAGCTCTTCCTGGTGAGCTTTTCAACAGGGACCTTTCAAATCTGCGTGTATTCTGTTTGGTTGGGGTAATCACACCACTCCCTTGGAGGGGTCTCCTGAACCTCACGACGTTCATTCTCTGCCGCGTTCCCGCGGAACGGATCCTTTTGACTCAACTGCTCGACTTTTTCGAGTCTGCCTCTCACCTCCGCCACATCTACCTCCACGATTCGATCCCAAACTTTAGTAATGCTCTCCCTGAACGGGTGGTGTTCCTCTCCCACCTGCAGGATCTCAGTATTACCGCACAACCAACGCATTCCATTCTCCTCAACCATCTCTCCATCCCAGCCAAAACATCGCTGCGTTTGGAGTTTACCTTCAGCGGCAAGGAGTCCCCAATTCCATCCTACCTTCCCAAACCCCTTGACAATCTCAACAACCTCTCTGGTATCACCGCAGTCAACTTGTGCTTTGGTTCGGAACGGAGATTCATGCGGCTCAATGGACCCAGCGGAGATCTATACATACTTGGGAACTGGACGCGTGGGGGTGACCCGCTCCACGCTGGGACCAACCGATTTATGCAGTCCCTCCTCCAGTTTGACGTTTCGGGGATACGATGGCTGTCGATTACACGGAGCAGTTATCAGTCACGTAGCTCTGATCAGATCGAGACGTGGTCCGCTTACAAAACCCTTCGCCCCATAACCGGCCTCCGCACCCTCATGCTCGCTCACTGCAGAAACCTCCCTTTCATCCAGACCCTGAACCCCAATAAAAACCCTGCCGAGGTCGTACTGTGTCCCAAGTTGGAAGAGATTATCCTCTACATCAAACATTTCGATCAGTTCCAGATTGACGAGTTGTTGAAAATGGCGGAGGGGCGGGCTTCGAGGGGCGCGAAGCTCACGGCGATCACGATCGTGAGCACGGACGCGCTTGCGCCGACAAAAGAGGTGTTCCAACTCAGGAAGCATGTCTTACGCGTTGAGTACAAGTTTGACGACGCGCTCCCTGAATGGGACGCCCTTCCTAGCTAGATGTTATATGACATTTCTCGTGTACTGTAACACTCCTTTAACGTTGGTGGAGAAACTTTGCAAAAACGGGGCGCAGTGGGTATTTATTCTTCCATCCGTAACATGATAACGACCGTGGCATCACACTCCTGATTGACGATTGCACTTTGTCAGGATGAGAGCCCCTCTCCTCGTTAACTCCGGCAACAAATTCGGTGCAAGGTCTTTCAAATCACTTCCTTTACCCCTCATCTTGCATGCAATCTTCGGGCGAATCGTGCGTGAGGTGCAAAATTGGACCAGCATGTGGTCGAGGTCGTGCCATGCCTGGCGAACCGCTTCCTTGATCTGGCTTGGGGAGGTAGCATGCGAGTGGATGGTGATCCATTGAAGGTTTGCGGAGCTGACAGTTTGGAGCGTCGCGGTGACCCATCGCACGTTCAGTCGTCCGACATGGAAAGTCAATTCTTTGAGTTTTGTCGCAGTAGATAGGTTGAATGATGTCGTCAGGGAGGACGAGTCAACGTCTGGGTGCAGCGGTAAGGTGTTGATCAACCACAAAAACCAGGGGGGACGTACTCGGGAGGTAGTAGATTCTGAGATATTCTAGAGTGCCGGAACACCGAGACAACAAATCCGTTGTCGACTCGACGTCTTCTTTGAGACACAACACTGTGATCTTGGAGAAGTGGAGACCACCCGGGAGGTCCAACAACCGATGCACGGTAGATCGTATCCCACACTTCATCCCTAGGTAAAGAGACCCCGTGAACTTTGGCGAGGCCAGAGGAGCTCTCCATCCGCCAACCGTGCCCTCGTGGCCACGAGAAAGCAACGCCAAATCCTCGAGAAGAGGGAAGGAGCATACAAAGTTGAAAACCTCGGAGGGCGGGATGGAGGTATAGGTAAGGGTGAGGGATTTAAGGGTGGGAGAGAGTCCGCGCAACAAGGAGAGGGCGACTCGACTATCGTCGCGCCCAAGGGTGTCCAGATTGAAATTAGCTGCGCAGTGAAAGGTGTGAATCCAGCCACCCGCATCCGCATCCGCGGTCACGATGGTCGGAACACCGCGGATGGAGAGGTTACGCGCGTGGTAAGCGGGAGAGTTGGATGGATCCGGAAAGATCTCCTTCCACCGTTCGATGTGGGATTTTTGGGCGTAAAATTTGATATGAGCGAACAGGTGTTTTCGTGTCCGTGGGACCCATGATTTTGAGACGAGGCAACACACTCTTAGCGTCGCCGTTTCGCCGCGTAGGTGGTCGATAACGAGATCAAATATCTCTGGTGGAAGGGAGGGTGACATGGCGGTTTGCATCCGAGCCCATGTTAGACGCTAACTTCACATGACCGCGACGCGTGAGATGCGGAGCGCTCATCCTCCCCCACCAGGATGCCCATCTCCGTTGGCAGCGGTGAATCCTACCCCGGCCGAAGTTTCTCTGTATCTCAGCTCCTGTATGCTGCGAAAAAGAAGTTGGAAGGTTTCACTATCGCTGGAAGGTGTGTCTGTAAAGCCATATGACCCATGTTTGCTCAATGCATGAATCCGACAGGATTGTTAAACCCGCAAACCAGGCCGAGGTAAGGCCAAACACTCTTCAGGAGGTGCGCAGCGACTTATAAGCGTAATTCTGCACTTAGGTTGATGTTCTCGAGCGGGACATATTGGAGCTATTGGGCTTGGTTCGGTCCGTGAAGAACACTTTCGCCCCAATCAATCGGATTCCTCGCGAAGCTCTTTCCGTGATCCCAGACTACTGGGCAGACGAAGACGGGGCGGATGTCGATTTGATCGCGCTGACGCATGTGTGTCATAGCTGGAGGGAAGTGTTCATCTCGCGTCCCTCGCTCTGGACCCGGTTGGATTGCACGAACGACGAAAAAACGCGGACGTACATCGAACGCTCGAAATCCTCTCCCTTGAAGGTGTACCTTTGGCGGAAGGAGGGATACATCCCCTTCCTCGGTTTTGCCTTCCTCGTTCTCGCACTCCCGCATTTCAGCCGACTTGGCAGCCTGACCCTTTGTGGACCCTCGAACGAACTTGTCGGTCTCGTCGGCAGGCGTTTTAATCGCCCTGCTCCTTTTCTGGAGAAATTGAAAATACGCTTCTTTGGCGATCCACACAGCATTGAACCCGCGATTTTTGACAGGAATCTCCCATCCTTGCAGGAGTTACGCTTGTCTGGAATCATTACCAGTCTCCCTTGGGGAAATCTGGCGAACCTTACGACGTTCGACTTTCGAGACGTTCCAAGTGACAGTATATCCACCACTCAACTCCTCGACTTCTTCGAGCGCGCTCCCTTCCTCAGACACTGTAACATCAGACTGTGGAACACACTCGCAACCACATCCAACGCCCCCCCTGGACGAGTGGTGTCCCTGCCTCGCCTAAAGGATCTCGACATCAAGGCCCAACCCATCCATTCCATCCTTCTGAATCATCTCCTGATCCCGAGCGGCACATCGCTGGTTCAAGAGTTTGGCTTCAGTGGCACGGGATCTCCGATTCCAGGTCATCTCCCCAAAACCCTCAACAACCTCGAGAACCTTTCCCACATCACTGCAATCAATCTTTCCTGCAAGTCGGGGCTGGCTTTACGGCTTAACGGACCAAGCGGAGGGCTCTACGTCCTCGGTCACCAGACCGGTACAAACACCTCCGTGACCGTTACGAATCGTCAAATTCTCCGTTCTCTAGCCCATTTTGCCATCTCGGAAATATAAAGGTTTACAATCACAGCGTATGGCACCCAGTTGCCCCAAAAGATGCCAAAGTCGCCCGCTTATCAAACCCTGCTCCTCATGAAGACCCTCCGCACTCTTATACTAGTTGATTGTCTCAACACCCCCTTCATCACCATTTTGAATCCCGACCAGACCCCCGCTGGAGCCATTGTATGCCCGATGCTGGAGGAGCTTGTGCTGTACGTCAAGAATAAGGAGTGGCTTCGCACTAAGGGGCTGTTGGCGATGGTGAAGAGGAGGTTTTCGAGGGGGGCGGGGCTTTCGACTATCGCGATCGTCAGTCCGGAAGAATTCGTGCCAGCGACGGTTGTATTCGAGCTTAGAAAGTATGTCCCGCTCGTGGAGTACATGTTGGGTGATGCCATACCTCTCTGGGATGAAATTGGTCTTGAGGATGACCCACGTTACATCGGCAACTGGGGCTATGAGAGTGACTGGTAGGTTCTGGAGGGCGATTACGTCGGTCCCGTTTTGGTCCTCCACATAACAAAGCGTCCTGTGTCCCTTCAATCTGTTAGCGCATAAGGTGTTCGTTTCACAAAACGTGTCTGGTTGCATTTGTTCGCGCAACCGTAAGTATGAGGAGTCGTGGGACCTTCCATTCTAATTTCGCGTCAGCCTGGGAGATAGCGAGGGTTCCCTAAAGTTCGCAGGAGTGAGGTCGAGTGAGCGCAGGCGAGACTGTCTCATAGGCACGCATGAGTATTGCGGTATTTGTGAACGTGATCGTGGTGCGTGGTAGGTTCGATTGTTACCCTGTTTCTATCGCTGTACTTTATACCCCTCCACGAACTTCACAAGTAAAACATCCTGGCCCTTGGATGTCCACACGCTCAGCGATTTTTTCATCGTCGAATGGAAGTGGGGTTTGAACATCGGGACACTATGTATGGGTCGAAATGCAAACTCCTCAGATTTACATCTCGCGCAGATCCGCAGGATTTCCCGCCCAGAGAAATACGCCCTATCCTTTAGTCCCAAATACGCCTTCTCATCGGTATGGAAACGATCAGTCCACCTCTGGATCAGTAACGTATCGAGAATCCATGGCACGCATCGTACGTCATTCGCGTCTGCTCTATGAATGATGGCAAGTCCGCTGGCTTCGACCTAGACCACTGTTTAGGTAGTTGCACATGCAAGCTCTCGAGTGGGAATGGTGTTGGAGACTTTTGACAAAGAAATTGTCGGACACTCTGATTCCGCATCCGGTAGGTCCATGAAAGTGTTTGTGTGCAGCGTGCAGCGACGGAGGTGTTTATGTGTTACGTGTCTGCAGAATCTGCGGGCGGGGAGGAGGGCGATCCGAAGCATTACTGGGAGGCTCTCGACGAAGGGTACAGCGGCCATTTCTCGAGCCCATCGCATTCGCGTTGGTGATATTTGCAACATTCAACCCTCCAGAATTCCGCAGACGCCATTTGAGCCGTTGCTTTCCAAGCATAGCGGAGGGTGTGGCGAGCACGGAGATGATAAGATTTGGATACGTGAGGCCGGTGACAGTGACGCTTGGTGGGCCTTCCTGAACGGAACGACGGGGGTCGCGCCCGGGACTACAGACTGATTGGGAGTGAGGGGGATTTTACAGAGAAGGGCTGTCGGTTATTCGTTCTGGTCAGGCTGAAGTTGAGATTGAACGTCGATGACGAATGCTGATCTCACGGCAGAAAGCAGGCCGGTCTTCGAGAAAAGTCAGAGAAGCTACGAGACTGAGCGACAGAAGACGTACGAAAATCAGGGTGGCATTGAGGTCCTCATCATACTTCGCGTGGTCTGCATCGCACGCAATTGCCTCCAACTCGCACATGGTGTAGAAGTCGAGGCGGGGAACGTCAGTCTTAGCTTGATGAGTTGGAAGAGAGATCTGAGAGCGTCCCGGAAACTGCGCCCATTCAGCACTCAACGTCAACCACGAGCAACGTCGGGGTGTCGAACATACCATTTGGAATCGAATAGTGGAGGTTCCTTTCCGTTATTTTCACCTTTTTAGCATCCTTCGTGAGTATAGCTGGAGGACACAGAGAACGGAATATGTCGAATAGATGTCAACACTAGGTGGGGAGCTCTGCAGCGGCACGGTAAGGATCACAAGGAATATCGGATATATCACCCATGTCCACCTCGATGACCTTTACCGATGGCGATGACGACCTTGAATGAAGCTGAGGTGAAAGAAACGAGACTGATTTACGGTTTGAGCGTGACGCGGAGCGCTCAACACACTCCCTCTTCCGTCAATATGTCTATCTCCGTTGGCGGCGGCGAATCCTACCCTGGTCGAAGTTTCTCCGTGTCTCAACTACTGTATGCTGCTAAAAAGAAGTTGGAGGGTTCCACCCTCGCAGGAAGGTGTGTCCACAAGGTTATATGACCCATGCGCGCGAATGGTAGCTCAAAATACGGATTCGACAGGATTGTTACACCCACGAACAAGGTTGAGGTGAGGCCGAACGGAATCACAAAGGTTCCTCAATAGATGTGCAGTGACTTACATACATCGTTACGCTCTTAGGTTGATGTTCTCGAGCAGGATGCATTGGAGCTGTTGAGCCTGGTTCGGTCCATGAAGAACACTTTCACCTCCATCAACCGGGTTCCTCGCGATGTTCTTTCCATCATTCCGGAGTATTGGGCAGATGAAGACACGGCAGATGAAGATTTGATCACGCTGACGCATGTGTGTCGTGGCTGGAGGGAGATTTTCATCTCCCATCCCTCGTTATGGACCCGCTTGGATTGCACGAACATCGAAAAAACACGGACCTACATTGAACGTTCGAGGTCGTCCCCCCTGAAAGTATACGTTTGGCAGGAGGAGGAATATACCCCCTTCCTTAACGACGCCTTCCTTCTCACACTCCCACACCTCAGTCGATTCGGAAGTCTGTCCCTTTTGGGACCCTCCAAAAACCTTACCGAGCTCGCCAAAAAATATCTTCATCACCCTGTCCCACTCCTGAAGAAATTGAAAATAAACTTCTCTGACAATCCACAGAGTATCGTACCTGCGATTTTCGAAGAAAATATCTCATCATTGCGGGAATTACGATTGTCTGGAGTCATTACCCGCCTGCCTTGGAAAACTCTGGCGAACCTTACAACATTTGACTTTCGAGATGTTCCAAGCGACAAGATATCCGTGACTCAACTCCTCGACTTCTTCGAGCACGCTCCTCTCCTCAGACACACCAGGCTGTGGAATGCACTCCCAACCACATGCGACGCCCCCCCTGGACGAGTGGTGTCCCTGCCTCGCCTAAAGGACCTCGACATCAAGGCCCAACCAGTGCATTCCATCCTTCTGAATCATCTCTTGGTCCCAAGTGGCACATCGTTGGTTCTAGAGTTTACCTTCGATGGTGAGAAATCTCCGATTCCAGAATACCTCCCCAAAAACCTCAAAAACCTCAAAAACCTTTCCCGCATAACTGCGATCAATCTCTCCTTCGACTCGGAGCTATGTTTACGACTTACCGGACCAAGCGGAGGGCTCTACGTCCTTGGTGGCTGGACTGGTACCGACAGCTTCCTACCCATCGTGAATCGTCGAGCTCTCCGTTCTTTAAACCACTTCGCCATTTCGGCGACGGAAAGGCTTACGATCACAGCGTACCACACCACGATACCCCAAAAGATCGAATCGTCCACTTACCGAACACTACTCCTCATGAATGCCCTCCGCACCCTCATACTGGCCGATTGTCTCAACGTCCCCTTCATCACTGCTTTGAATCCCAAAAAGGCCCCCTCTGGAACTCTTGTATGTCCAGCGCTGGAGGAGATCGTGCTATACATCAAGGAAAAGGAGCGGTCCTGTATTGACGGACTGTTGGAAATGGTGGAGGGGCGGAGTTCAAGTGGCACAAGGCTATCAACTATCACGATCGTCAGTCCGCAGGAGTTCGTGCCAGCGAAGGATGTGCTCGAGCTTAGAAATCATGTCTCGCAGGTGGAGTACAGGTTGGATGATGTTGTACCTCCATGGGATGGAATTGGCCTTGAGAATGACCAATGCTGTGAGGGTAGCTGGGGTTATGAGAGTGACTGGGGCCACGAGAGTAGCTGATAAGCACTGGTTTAGGCCACATTGGTCGCCTTCCATCCCTATCTAATCCATACCTTTTGTCCACTATATATGAAGCGCCCCGTTTCCCTTCGGTGCATAAGACGTCCATTCCTACAACGCACCTTCTTTGGTTCTTGTGGGAGCATCATGCTGAGGTACGAACGGGCACCGGGACACCATGACTGTACATGAGAACACCCCCACGGAGAGGGTTAATGTCGAACAAAGGTATGAAAGAGTGAGTAGGGTCAAACGCCCCGGGCTCACTTACACGCATAACATGCATGCCTAAAAACAAGATCTTTGAATGAAGCAGCCCCAGCATAGCTCGAAGGGCACTTGGGCATGTAACCCAACTCCCACACATCTCCCGTGTCGGCCAACAAGCTCAGAGATTTCAAGTTCGAGGATTATGTTGACGTTGGGAAGATACTCTGCCCTCCGACGATTCCACCTGAGGACGCCCCAATCACATATAACCCAGACAGATACCCTCTGTATGGTTTGGGGTGGGTTTTCACACCCAGGAGGTCCGGGAGATGACAGGGAGAGATTGCCGGGACGATGACCTGGTCAGCATCTCCGCAGAGATCTGGACTATCCCCGGGAGGGATGCAGGCTTAAAGTGAGTGGTGCCGGCATGTACCTTTCCTACTATTGCGATTCGAATCACCATGCCCACTTACTACCCCGCCTCTGACATCTTCCGCATGAACCACTTTAACTGTATGTTCGAGGGGCTTGGCGATGGACAGGGAGTACATCAAGGAGGCGAAGAGGGTCCTGAAGTTGGATAGTGACCCGGTGTGGCAACGTATCGGTCCAGTTCGGTCCATCTACGTCCCCGGGCGGCTTGCAGAGACGGTGAGCGGGCATCCTAATTACGCCCCACACGAGTTGTTCCACCAGCCGGGTTCGTGATTGCGTGGCTGTTCCGTCGTTCACCGTGTATAATATAACCCTAAGAAATACCGTTTTTCCACTGAACACACACGTACGACGCGCGGCGCGGTTTGTCAGTCTTCGTCATCACCCGACTCAAGTGGAGGAGGGCCAGCGTTATCCCCAGCAACCCTCGGTCGCGGTTCTCGAAGATTCCCAGCATTATTTGAGCTGGCGTCCTTGCTCTCTTAGGGTCATGTCTGGTGGCAAGGCTCCATCACGTTGTATCGCACTTTCCCCTTCGATTATCGTCAGGAAACCCGACCGAATTCCTCAACGCCACCCACTCCGCATCCGGTCCATGGTTGGACGGCGGACCGACGTGTTACGTTCATATATTCAGGGGAACACACTTGAGAGTCGGGCCTTCTGAACCCGAAAGGTTAAAAAACTCCTGTCTACGTCCGAACTCACGACTCATCTCCCCTTCCACTGTCAGGAAGCATTGTACTCGCCGGCGTCTCGCGCCATCTACCCGTCCAGTGGCAGCTGCAGTGATCACGAACGTGAGAAAAATTTCGGGCCGCTTCAATGTCTCCCCACCTTCAAGGATCTTCGAGGCGGTCTTGGAGATGGAGAAATGCGTCACATATCCGCCCACACCCGCCCGGGCAGTCTCGGGGTATTGACCCAACACGGAAGCCAAAAGGAAGCGCATCCGGGAAGTGAAACCCGCCGTGACCCGCTTCTACGTGCCACTTTCGTGATTCACTCGTTGCTCTCCTGTATATTCACTGATGTTGGAAAGCCATTATAATTTGGCATCAGCCCATCAGGTAGATGTCGTTTGATACGGGCGTCCTAGCAATTATATGTGGGTCATGTGCGAGCCCCGTGCCGCCTTTCCCTGACCCTTGCCTCGTCCGTCACCCTGCCACACCATGGCCACCTTTGAACCTTGGGCAGTCGATGACACACCTTTGACGACCGAGCATCATTCCCCAATAACTACAATGCTCAGCGCCGACATAGAAACCTTCACCACCTTCAAGGACACGCTCAAAGCCACCCCCATAAAGGCAATTTTCGAGTCTGTTATCGTTATCCTAACTCTCGTCAGGGTGGGCTTTCTCTCTCTCTTTTCCTATTCCCGCAACCACTTACCGGTAATACGGCCAGGACGAGATGATTGACGAGGATCCATTCGTGGAACTGGTCAAAACATGTGCCAAAGCATGCCACGTATTGAAGACCACGAGCGACGGGAAGGATATAGAAAGCTTGAGCGACTCCAGCAGAAGGCAAATCGAGGATTTAGGGAGGTGCGTTGATCCAATCAAACCCCCTCTGCTGAAAATAACCAGCGATACCAGAATTTTCCGCCACATTGAATTCGCAGTAAGAGAACCTGCGAACTGCGCTAGAGATTCACAGGGTCAGTACCCTGGGTTCATGAACGACTGGGCCGTGTCCTGGCGGACGGAGATATCGGAGAGACTGGGAGTTCTCGACGTATGTGGTTCCCAGCTCACGATGCCCACAGCTTCTCAAGTACCTCAGGAGAACCTGGAGCAGGGCGGTGCCCTCGGGGTTGGCCAAATTCACCGACACGTGCAGCGGCCCCTTGACGCTGAAATATCAGCGCTTGCTTCCGTAACAGTGCGTTGTCGCTTCGTTGCCCCGGTCCCACATTCTCCGCTGACCATCGGGTCAACATAGGCTACGCCAGTGTTCACCGAACGTGAAAGACAGCTAGATGAATCTAACTCCCCGGTCTCGGTAGAGAGCTCGCCATCTGGTGGACGTGTTTTGCAACGTTTGATCAGCGGCACCTTCCCCCAGGATGAACTCGCCTCACTTATTGAGAAAATCTTCTCGAGCAGGCAGACAATTGATCTGGTTGACTGTCTTCAAGAGAGCGATGTTCAGGCCTTTATCGATGTCATTCATGAGGTATGTTGTCGCTCTTTTATCCTGGCGAATGGGCCAAGTAGCGGCTTTGTTGACCCCTGAATCTTGATAGGCGTTGGGGAACCTCAACCTTGCGCCGGAGGTTCGAAAGTCATGTCTGAAATCATTGTACAAGATATGCGCTGGCCACACTCTACTCCCCAGATCGCTGCGGATCGAGTTGCCCGACAGTCCGACTGGAGTCACGCTTTTCCGGGGTGGGTTTGGGGATGTGTGGAAACATACATACCTGGGACGAGAGGTCGCGGTCAAAGCGTTGAGGAGATATGCCAACAGCGACTTGCAAAGGATTGCTCGCGTGAGTGACCGGTGATATTCCCAATCCAAACTCCAATGTATCCATTGAGATGCTGACCGTTGCTCGTGTAGAGGTTCTGCAAGGAATTCGTGACGTGGAAAGCACTCCGTCATCCGAATGTGTTACCGTTAATGGGAGTGATGATGTCCGAGGCACAGTTCGCGATGGTGTCCGAATGGATGCCAAACGGCAACATCAACCAGTTCGTGAAGACGCGCCAGGATGCGAACCGGTTCGATCTTGTATGTTTTCCATCGATGTTTCTTGGATCCTGGTTAACGATTGCGCAATCCCGTAGCTGGGAGACGTCGCAAGGGGTTTGATTTACATCCATGATCAGGGGATGGTCCACGGAGACCTCAAGGGGGTACGTTTTCGAGAGCTGGGTCACCGCTGCCTCTAATGGAGATTGTCAAGGCAAATGTCCTCATCGATGAAGCCGGGCATGCCCGCCTGGCAGACTTCGGCTTACTTACGATTATATCAGACGCCACGAGCCTTGCATCATCGAGCTCGGTTGCGCAAGGTGGTACACACCGTTGGATGAGTCCAGAACTCTTTGATCCGGAAAACTTCGGCCTTAAAGACGGTCGTCCGACAAAACACTCGGATTGTTATGCACTCGGGATGTTGGTCTACGAAGTCCTGAGCGGGAAAATACCGTTTTCCCGCCATCATGGCTATGCTGTTGTTGTGAGGATTATGAGGGGTGAACGCCCTGCAAGACCTCAAGGAGGGCGTGGGATGTGGTTTACGAATGAAGTTTGGGATACTTTGGAGCGTTGCTGGAATCCCATTTCAGGTGACCGCCCGAGGATCAAATACGTACAGCAGTGCCTGGAGAATGCTTCGATATCTTGGGTGCCACCTTCTCATCCGACCCCACAAATCCCTGACTCGAGTGACGAGGAAAGCACGGACGAGGGTGAAGTATATTTCCTCTCTCAAGAAGTTTCGTGCCAGTCACGACAGAACGCTCGGAATCATGATCCGGATGAGAATGATGCCATAAATTCTTCTCGCGAGAATTCAGTTCCTCCCCCCAGTGCTCCAGACCACCAAGACCTTAGAGCGAGCGTGGAAAATCCCAATGGAACAAACTCGGAGGAGCTTGCGGGAATTCTGAATACGGTGAGCTAGGCGAGTCTCCTCGACGGTTTCTGGTATTAACCTGATGGCCCACTAGACACCACCTATCAACAGTACTTATCGAAGGACCTCACTCAGACGGCGGTATCCTCGCGATCACCCGGTGGCTCTACCGCAATCCCATCTCACCCAGAACGAGAGTAAAGCGACCGATACTGAAGCTTGGGAACGGCGCGGTCCAGCTCTTGGAGGGTTCATGGAAAAGGTTTGGATGCGTTCTAACTCACAGACGTGCGTCGCTAAAATTATCATAGTCATCCTATGGAGATGGTGCACTGAAGGAGGGGTGGCAAACCCCTGAATCCCTTCATCCTGTTGGAGGACTTTCCCAAATTAAATTTGGAAAAGGAAAAACCACTGAACACGTCATTCTTTTTTTTTTTTCAACCGTGCCTGTGGGCGATGCTGGTGGACAGGCTCAGCGCCCGATCGAGGCCCATCCCCCTTCTGATCCGATAACCCCGAGCCACTAACTCATTTGCACAAGCAGCGAGTGAAGCGTCCCTGCCTCCCTTTCTCCATTTCTCCATCCTCCAGAGTTACATATGTAAAAACGACGGCCGCGGAACCAGCGCCATCACCTAAAAGTTTGAAGTCGAGGTGACTCCGTCCCGTTGACTCCGCTGGCACTGACGACAACGCCCCTCCTTTCGCGATTCTCCTTATTTTTGCATCCGCCACTGTTGTAATTTATGCATTTCCACTTGAGGGCCGTCTTTCTGATGGTCCTATGTAGGATGATCAGAGCTGCACCAATGTTTGGAGCTGTCGAAATGTGATGGCGACTAAGCGACGCATGACTATGGACCCACAAAAATCTGCAGCCAGCACGAATTGATTGCACCTGCAATGGTCACGGATGGGCGCCCGGCCAGCTCGGACTGCCGGTTGCTAGTCACACTCACAACATTGGCGAGAGGAGCTGGTCACATGAGACAACTTTGTAGTCATTGGCCTCCAGTGGACAGTGACACAATACACGTACGTGCGGTGACATTCAGGAGCATAGAAATACATACTTAGGTAGATAGCAGAGCAATCGGTGGTGGACTCGTTGAGCAGAGATTGTCCAAACCTCCCGATGAGCTCGCGCAACCCGGCACGGCAGTTAGTATGATGACGCGCTCACAATCAGAAGTACTATAACGAGTCCCATGAGTTCCGTGAGGGATGTGTGCCATTGTATCATGAATCGGGACAATCACAGTCCGTCGGGCGGGGAAGTGGTGCTCTATTTCCCTGTGTGCCTGTGAATGGTTGCGTTTGAGAGTGTTGCCTTCCTCCACCCCTAGTCCCACCTCTCGCACCGCGCACAGCGGAAGTAATTGACTGAGGAACCATCCCCTGCTTCCCAGCAGGCCGCACCGAGGAAACCCATCAGGGCCAAAGCGGCAAGATGGTTTAACCAAGAAGTACGCAAGGCGGTAAAGATTATGAGGAAAGATTGCAAACGCGATCGCCTTTTCCCCACACCGCACAACTCCCTCCGTTATCAAGCATCTCTCAACCAGGTTAAGTAT